>Ga0210389_10001580_pt1 | contig 18411 bp, 17 predicted proteins | sample IncBWH28OmetaG_FD_160127 | JGI IMG/M metagenome (GOLD analysis project Ga0210389, IMG submission 160127) | Forest soil microbial communities from Barre Woods Harvard Forest LTER site, Petersham, Massachusetts, United States - Inc-BW-H-28-O ...
ACCTAAGATCAAAACGGCGCTCCCCGGGCCCAACGCCAAGCGCGTTCTCGCGAGCGATCAGAAATATATTTCACCGTCGTATACCCGTTCTTATCCGCTGGTGGCCAAGAGTGGCCGCGGCATCGTCGTTACTGACGTCGATGGCAACGAGTTCTACGACTTCTCTGCCGGCATCGCCGTGACTTCGACCGGCCACTGCCATCCCGATGTGGTTGCCGCCATGCAGAAACAAGCGGGTGAATTGATCCACATGTCGGGGACGGATTTCTATTACGAGAACATGGTGACTCTTGCGGAGCGGCTGTCGAAAATCGCGCCCATGCCCGGCCCGCACAAAATCTACTATGGCAACTCCGGCGCGGAGGCGATCGAATGCGCGCTTAAGCTGGCGCGTTACCACACCAAACGCCCGAACATCATCGCGTTCTTCGGCGCGTTTCACGGACGCACCATGGGCGCGCTCTCGTTGACGGCATCGAAGCCGCAGCAACGCCGGCGCTTTGCGCCGCTGATGCCGGGAGTGACCCACGTTCGTTATCCCGATGTTTATCGCGGATGCGTAGCTGGTCAGCAAGATGCCGATGCCTTCGCGCTTGGTTGCGCCCGCTTCATCGAAGAAAAACTCTTCAAAACCACGCTTCCTCCAGAAGAAGTGGCTGCAATCTTCGTCGAGCCCATCCAGGGCGAAGGTGGCTACGTGGTTGCGCCGACTATTTTTATGCAGGAACTCCGGCGCATCTGTGATCGTCATGGAATCCTGCTGGTACTGGACGAAGTGCAAAGCGGCGTTGGCCGCACTGGCAAGTGGTGGGCGGTTGAACACACCGGCGTCGAGCCCGATATGATCTGCATCGCAAAGGGAATCGCATCCGGCATGCCACTCGGTATCACGATGACGCGGGCTGAGATTATGGATTGGGTGCCCGGTTCACACGCCTCAACCTTTGGAGGCAATCCGGTTTGCGTGGCGGCTGCGCTGGCCACGCTCGACGTCATCGAAAAAGAACGCTTGCTGGATCACTCTGCGGAAGTGGGCGATCACATGATCAAACGCATGGCGGACTGGCCCGCAAAGCTAAAACTGGTAGGCGATGTTCGTGGCCGTGGACGTGGTCTGATGATCGGCGTCGATATCGTCAAAGACAAGACCACTAAGGAGTACGGCATCGCGGAGCGTGACCTCATTGTCGAAAAGGCGTTCGAGCACGGCGTGCTTTTCCTCGGATGCGGGCCTAGCACTATCCGCCTCTGCCCGCCGCTGGTAGTCACCAAAGAAGAAGCCGATGTCGCCATGGACGTTCTGGAAGACTGCATCCAGCAAGTGGGGCAATCGCTGGGACGGTAGGCAATTCGCGCGATTTCAGAGGCCCGGTTACATCGGGCCTCTTTTCCATTCCCGGTGGCTTCTCTTCCATAACCTTCAAGTCGTCTCATGACAAGCGTCTAACAATCTATTTACATTCCCGTGACGGCCGGCCCACGGTTATTCCCTACACTTACCTCATCGATCGATCGCGAGACAGGAGCAGATGGCGCTCACAGGTATGAAGCGGATGAGACTCAAGAAGCTGGTAGTGGGAATATTGACGATCGGAGTCTTGCACGGAGCGGGCCAACTTTCCGCGCAAAGCAAAGCGCTTGACGTAAACAAATCCACTTTGAAAATCCGAGTTTTCAAAGCGGGGGCATTTTCGGCTTTCGGACACGATCACGAAATAGAGGCTCCGATCGAACAGGGTGATATCGATTCGTCCGAGCCTGCCAGCGTGCACTTGCGCGTAAATACGCATAAGATGCGCGTGCTCGACCCAGACACCCCCCAAGACAAGCGGGACGAGATTCAGCACACCATGCAGAGCGCTACAGTTCTAGATGTCGAGCACTATCCCGAAATCACTTACCAATCCACGAGCGTCATCAGTCGAGGTGAGGGCCGTTGGCAAGTAAGCGGGAATCTCGCCCTGCATGGAAAGAGCCAACCTGTCGCGTTCGCGGTTTCCTTGCAGGGTGGTCACTATCGTGGTTCGGTCTCGATCAAGCAAAGTGACTTCGGCATAGAGCCCATAAAAATTGCGGGCGGAGCGGTCAAAGTAAAAGACGAAGTTAGAATTGAATTTGATATCGTTCCGGCAACGTGAGCAGTGCGACCTTCTTGCTCCGTGGAGAATCAGGATCCCCTCGATTCGATGGCATAACGCAATTTGGCTTCCGCCAGCACTGCGGTTTAGTGATCTGTGCGCGAATATTCTCCGCTAAACACCGTTGTCCAGGTAACACCCTGGTCTGTCGATTTCTCCCAAGTCTGCTCAACTTTAGCCGGGGTCATGCGGACTATCTTGATCCGATTCAGAACGGCCTGCCCATCCGCGCTGCGGCTTGGTCCATAGAACTCGGCAGTTCCAGCAGCGACTCTTCCTTCGAATATATGCACACGACCTTCGTTGTCCGCGAACATGCCATGCCATGCCTTATCATCGGAACTGTAGGCGAAGAAGTTTTTGCCGCTATGACCCTTTCCTCCGGTCCAGCTTTCGACGATCAAGCATTGATCGAGATCCACAGAGACCTTGCTGGCGCTAGGCGTGGCAGCTCCGGGATAGACCACCGACCAGTCACCCAGCCAGAAGTCAAGTTGGCGGCTGTTTGAACCTGCGGGGCATGGACCGGGATCGACGGCGGCGAATGCTGACGTCGCTGTCCTGAAAGAAGCCCCCAAAGCAATAATCAAAAGAAAGCTGCTCAACCGCTTCAAGGTTCCAATTGCCATTTCTGAAGTCATGGATTCGTTCCTCCTGCCGGCTAACGAAAGCGGAGACAGCGCTCCGATTCATTTCCCACGGGAGCAGTTTAGTATTTGCTGCCGAGGCGTACTTTCGGTAGGATGCCAATAGATGTCGCAAAAGCGACAAAGTAGAATTCCCCACCTCCTGCGGCATGAGCCCTGTCAGATTGCGACCTTAACGCGCGACTATCCCGCCTCCCAGGTGATCCCGGTGCACAGCCACAATCAGGATCAACTTGTCTACGCCTCCCGAGGAGTAATGACAGTGCGCACCAGCGATGGGGCATGGGTGGTGCCTACGCACCGGGCGGTTTGGATACCGGCCTCAGTTCCGCACACAATATGCATGTCAGGCATGGTGGCGATGCGGACTCTGTATCTGGAGCCCCGGCTGGCGAAGGCTCTACCGCGAGGTTGTTGCGTAGTGAATGTGACGCCTTTGCTAAGGGAACTCATTCTGCACGCCTGCACCCTCTTAACGCTTAAGAAGACGAATCAAGCGGAGCGCCATTTAATCGATCTGATCATCGACCAGCTGGGCACGATCCGGACGGTCCCGCTGCAACTTCCTAATCCAGGCGATCCCAGAGCGCTGAAAGTCGCCAGAGCGCTACTGGCGGACCCGGGCGATCGGCGATCGCTTTCGCGGCTCTGCAAAACCGGGGGTGCCGGCAAGCGGACGGTGCAAAGATTGTTTCAGCGAGAAGTGGGTATGACTTTCAACAAGTGGCGGCAGCAACTTCGTCTGATGCAGGCCCTGCGACTCTTGGCTGAAGGAGCAAAAGTCACCCATGTTGCTTTAGAGTCGGGCTACGGCACCCCCAGCGCATTCATCTCTATGTTCAAAAAAACACTGGGGACCACCCCCACTCTTTACTTTAGAACTAAGGAAACTGGCCAGCCCCGCGAGAATGCTGAGTAGGGCACCGCTGCAAGGCATGCTGTAACTCTGGGGTGATATTCGCGAGCCATGGTCGCGCGTTATTTGAGGTTGATCCTATGCCCGGTCTGATGTTTGCCGTAACAGGGCTGGCTACAGGCCGGCCGAGGTGACGGCATACTAGATTTGCAGGATGGTTGCCAGGCTTTCGCGCCACTGCCAGAAACGCGGCAGCACGATGTTTTCCCTTTCGAGGAAGTCCTTCACTGAAATCAGGTTTAGAAGTTCCCGGCGATGCTGGCAGAAGAAGTCAAAGATATCGCGCTGCCGGCCTCTTTCATTGAACCAAAGGCGGGCGAATTCATTTGAACGGCGGTCTTTTTCCGTCATAGTCGCTGTTGCGGTCGCTGTTGCGCGGGGCAATTTCTTAATCACTCCGCAGCCACAGTCGCTATCTACCGTGTAGTGAACGAGAGAGGGGTCGGACAAGGCAAACTCGATGTAGGCGCAATATGTGACGCCAAACCAACTGCCCGCACGGAATGACGCACTGCACAGTTGTTTGTCTTTCGGAGAACAATCGTGAACTACGATGGTCCCGCCCGGTCGAAGCATTTTGAGAGCGGTCTGCAAGTCGCGCATCGAACATTCGAAGGTGTGATAGGGATCGACAAAGATGAGGTCGTACGCCATGGCTTGATCGAGCAGATGGCTGATCTCGTCGCCTTCGCTTCGAAATGTGATCTCTGCACCGTCCCGGTAGCCGGCGGGGCAGCGGTATAACAGCCGGTGCCGCCAGCAAAGAGCGCTTTCGTCAACCCGTGAAAAGCGCAGCCCAGTGCTCGGAGTGCAGATTTCCAGATACTTTGTGTACCTGTTCTTTGCGATGAGAGCGTTAACGATGTCGAATTTCCGCATCTTCGCGAGCTAGTTCCGGCCCAACTTATCCAGCAATTATCCAGCGGATCTGAGCAGTATCTGCAGCAGAGGGCAAACATTTCGAAACAGGCAGGATTAAAATGGGACGGATGCCGATTCAGACTTGTGCGCAGGTGGGCTATCTACAAACTGGATCAGGCTTGAAACTCTGAGGCTTCAGGAAAGCGCAGATTACACTTGGCAAGAGCTATGCCGAGGAGTTCCTCAATCTTGGTTTCTTCACAGTTACGGGACATGGCGAGTTCGCTCACCAGCAGATACCGGGCGCGTTCGAGCATCTTCTTCTCGCGGAAAGATAAAGGCTTGGCTTGATGCAGCGCGATCAGACCCTTCAGCACTCCGGCAACCTCGAACAAGGAGCCGGTACGCATGCGGTCGGAATTCTCCCGGAAACGGTCTTTCCAATCAGCCGTGCTGGTATCTTCCACGACGGAGAGAAAATCGAGAATCTTCTGAACCTCACCGTTGCGAACCACGCGCCGAATGCCAACGCTCCCCACATTATTGCAGGGCACCATCACCTTTAAGCTGCTGGCCTTGATGTTCAGAAGATAGAACTTCTCCACCGTGGCACCTATCGACCGGCTGCTGATTTGTTCAATAACGCCCACGCCGTGGTTGGGATAGACGACTTTGTCGCCGATGTGGAAGTTCAAATCACCGTTCATAATAAGGCACCCGGGCAGGAGAGGGTCGTGGGGAGAACGTTGTCTTTACTATAAACATACTATCCCGTAATGGGACCAAACGCAAGGATGCGAGCGCCATCGGAAGCGACTGGGACGCCGAAGCCGTAAGCTCCGCAATTGTAATTGCGACCTCTGAAGGTGCCATAACCTATTGCTGGCAATAGGCTTACAAGTTAGGTCGGACGAGGGCGTCGCCAATGAACCGTGGGCATCGAGCCAGGCGAATATAATCGCGGTGTGAGCTTTCACGAGCGAAAACCGCCACCTGGCCTCCCAACCGAACCGCCCGCTGTCGGACCAGCGGTCGGACCAATTCAAACGGGAGTCCGCAAGCCTCTAACCGGGAGAATTCTCGGGCTGGATGTGGGATCGAGGAGAATCGGAATCGCCGTGTCCGACCCCCTCGGCATCACGGCCCAGGGATTGGACACTTTGCAGCGCCGGAACAAACGTGCCGATCTGGCTGCCCTGGATCTGGTGATCCGCCAATATGCGGTGCGGGAGATCGTCGTCGGACTGCCGCTGCGCATGAGCGGGGCTGAAGGCATTCAATCCGACAAAATGCAGATCTTCGCAGAGGAGTTGCGAAAGCGCTTCCGGCTTCCGGTACACCTGTGGGACGAGCGCCTTACCTCGGCAGAAGCTAACCGCCTTCTGCGCGAGACCGAGTTGTCCATCGAGAAGCGCGCCAAGGCCGTCGACCGCATGGCAGCAGTATTAATCCTCCAAGGCTGGATGGAAAACAATCGGCTTCCAGCTTCCGGCTCTCAGTGACCTAACATCGCTTTACGGTACGCTGCTACATTCTTGTTGTGCTCTTCCATCGTCCGGGCGAAGCGATGGTGCCCAGCCGCGTCGGCGACGAAATAGTAATACTCACTCTGTGCCGGATGTATCGCCGCTTCCAGCGCGCTCTTTCCAGGATTCGCAATCGGTCCGGGCGGCAGTCCCGGGAATCTGTAAGTGTTATAGCGAGAGTCGAATCGCATGTCGTCGTGATGCAGCGCACCCGTGTAGGTTCCGGCCAACAGCTCCGCATAAATAATGCTGGGGTCGGCGTCAAGCGCAATCCTTTTTTGCAGGCGATTGTAGTAAACGCTGGCCACGAGCGGACGCTCCTCTGCCACCGCCGTCTCCTTCTCAACGATCGAGGCCATAATCACGGTCCGTTCGAGTTCGCTCGGACCTTTCTTCGGATCGCCAAATCTGCCATCAGCCTCAACTTCGGTCGAAGGCGCGCTTGCGGGGGTGCCCGATCCAATCTCGGGAACCCCAGGCGCGTCGATCAACCCGATCTGCCTTGCCACCTGCCGAAACTGCTTGACCATGGCTGCCGCCATCTCTTGCATCGTCATCATGCGGCTGAATTGGTAAGTGTCAGGGAAAAGGTAGCCTTCCAGCGACTTCGCCCCAGGGGCAAGGTCGGCGATGAGGGCAGTATCCGACTGCGCGACCTTCAGGAAATCTTGTGCCGGACCCAGCCCAGCCGCTTCCACCGCCCGCGCGATGTCGAATATGGTGAAACCTTCGGGAACGACAACCGTACGGAAGTAGACATCCCCGCGAGCCAGTCGCTTGTGGACGTCGATGATATTCCTCGGCTTGTCAAACAGATACTCTCCCGCCTTCAGCGACCGGCGCCGGTGCAGGTAGTGCCAGAGGATGAAAGCATCCTCGCTTTGGATGATTCCATTTGCCTTCAGTTCGGCGGCGATGCGGCGCGTGGAGAATCCGGGGTGCAGCATCACGAAAGTCTGTCCGGCAGGTTCGGCCGGCATGAAAAGTGCCCAGGCAAACCAGCCGGTAAACGCAACCGCCACAATAAGAACCAGCCACACAATCTTACGCACGATGGAATTAGTGTAGATGATGCCACTTGGCGGAATACTCGCTCCGAATGGCATCTCTCATTGACCAGGCAGGTTCATCGCCAAATAGACGCCACCAAAGGAACTGCGAGTTCTTGCACCCTTTTCGCCGCGCTATACTCAAATGTGCAGGGAGTCATCGAATACTTCATGAGACGTAGTGCGCCCTTTTGTTCTATTGTCCTGCTCCTCGCCATTCTGCCCACCTCGGGCTGTCTGTTCAGGACGAGACCGGTCGAGGAAACATACTCCAAGACAACTCTCAAGGAATCGTCTCAGGCGGCATTGATTGAAAGCATCAACCAGCAGGCGGAGAAGATCCAGTCCCTGCAAGCGACCGTGGATATCGATAGCTCCGTCGGCGGCGCCAAGAAAGGCCATGTCACCGACTACAAAGAGATTCGTGGCTACGTTCTGGCGCGCAGGCCAGCGATGCTCCATATGATCGGCCTGTTGCCGATCGTGCGGACCACGGCCTTCGATATGGTGAGCGACGGCGAGCAGTTCAAGCTATGGATTCCGCCGAAAAACCGCTTTGTTATGGGCCGCAACGACATCCAGACGCGCAACTCCGATCAGCCCATGGAAAATATCCGTCCGCAGGATATCTATGACGCGCTGTTGATCCACTCCATCGATCCCGAACATGACATTGCCGTCCTCGAGAATGGATACGAGATCCTTCACGACGCAAAAGGCCATCGCGTTCTGCAGGAAGACTACGAACTCGTCGTAATTCAGAAAAGAGCCGGGGGCTGGGCTCTTTCGCGCAAGATTGTTTTCAGCCGCGCCGATCTTCAACCTCATCGCCAGTACATCTACGATGAGCAGGGCAATCTGGAGACCGATGCGCGCTACGCCAATTACAAAGATTATGACGGCGTCAGCTTCCCCTCACGCTTCGAACTTTACCGCCCGAATGAGGAGTACGACATTACCCTCAACATGTTGAAGGTAGAGATCAATAAGCCGTTGCGCGATGACCAGTTTGCTTTGCAGCAGCCGCCCGGAGCGGAGGTAGTTCATCTAGGGCAGGCGCAGCCACAATCCAGCTCAATCGTGACATCACCAGCCACCAGGAATGAACGCTAGGGAACGAACGCTGAGGCTCTGCGGCTGCACACACAGCTTTCTCATTACGGGTTTCTCATTAGTGTATGAATAAGCATGTATGAATAAGCATGATGAATAAGATGGTTGTTGCCAATCTTGTGCATAGGCCGATCCGGTCGCTGATCAGCATTGTGGCCATCGCCCTGGAAGTCACGTTGATCCTGCTGATCGTCGGCCTGAGCTACGGAATCATGAATGACGCCAAGAACCGCACGGCCGGGATCGGCGCCGACGTCATTGTGCAGCCTCCAGGTTCGTCGTTCCTGACCGGCATCAGCGGTGCGCCAGTGTCTGTAAGAGTTGCCGATGTTTTACGCTCCATGCCGCACGTGAAAGTGGTGAGTCCGGTCATCTGGCAGATTACCACCGGAGGCGGCTTGGAAGTGATCGATGGCATTGACATTGCCAGCTTCGAAGCATTGGGCGGCCCGTTTCAGTACGTGCAGGGCGGACCTTTTGCCGGACCTAATGACGCGCTGGTCGATGATTACATCGCGCGCCAAAGGCACGTGAAGGTCGGCGACACCATGGAGATCCTGAACAACAAGTTCCGGATTGCGGGAGTCGTGGAAAACGGCCGCGCTGCGCGAAAATTTGTCCCCATGGCCACACTGCAGGATTTAATGGAGGCGAAAGACAAGGCGTCAGTCTTCTATGTAAAGCTGGATGATCCCGCGAACACGGACGCAGTGGTGCAGGAAGTCAAACGTCAGCCGGGTATGGAGAAATATGTCGTTCAGTCGACCGAAGAATATCTCAGCATGATGACCCCCAGCCACCTCCCCGGCTTCCGGCCATTCATCGGGGTGGTCATCGGGGTGAGCCTCGTCATCGGCTTCCTGGTAATTTTTCAGTCGATGTATACCGCCGTGATGGAGCGCACGCGCGAGATTGGCATTTTGAAGTCGATGGGCGCGTCGAAGTTCTACATCATTAACGTGATTCTACGGGAGACCGTTGTGCTCGCCCTCGCCGGAATCGCAGTGGGCGTCGCCGTAAGCCTGGCGGCGCGTGTAGGCATTCAACAACGCTGGCCCCTGGTGCACATCGACCAAAGCGGCATCTGGATGCTGCGCGCCACCCTCATCGCAATCGTAGGCGCCACACTAGGAGCGATCTATCCGGCCTACAAAGCCGCGCAGAAGGATCCCATCGACGCGCTGGCGTATGAGTAGAGGGCTGGCCGACGCATTTCGTCCGAGCTCGCGTAAACTGGATGCCCCAGCTTTAATTTTGTTCCTCAGCGTCACAATATAACGGCTGCCCCAGCTTTGATTGTTTTGCAAAGCTGGGTACCACGGACCTCGACACGGCCGATCTTGATCTGCCGATCCTCACGCTGACTTCCGTATCGTGAGCTCCGCTTTCTGTTCCTCATTCACCAGCACGGGGCCGCGCTCACCCGCCGCGTAGTGCCTACAACTGCTCCAGTTCCATTGCTGCGGCTCTAGCACCAAGCCTCGCGCTACAGGATTGCGATGCATATAGCGCAGCTTCTCCACCCGCTTTTTCTCCGTGAATACCACAAAGTCGTAAAACCGGGCTTGCCAAATGTGTCCGCGGTCTACTGCCGCATTCCACAACGAGCCCTGCCGAGAATCGCCAACGGCGCGCTGCTGGTTTAGCAACAGCCGCGCAAAGCCCTGCTTAATCGCCTGCATCACCTTGGAAGGATCACCGCGTTCGGGTTCGCTAATCAGCAGATGAAGGTGTTCGGGCATGACTACATAACCGACGACCACAAAGCGATATCGCCGGCGCACGCGCTCCAGCACTTCTAGCAGCAGATCGCGATGCTGTACCTTCCGAAGCAGGGGCAGCCGGCGATAGCAACTGGTGGTGATGAAGTGCAGATATCCAGCGTCATAGTAACGACGTAGTTTGTTCGACACACGTGAGGTTTAGCACGGCGCGCGACCTATGAGATGTGACGAATGAACATTGGGGCAAGGTTCGTGGTGCCCAGCTTTGCAAAGGAAGCAAAGCTGGGGCAGCCTCGGTTATGCTGGTGTTGGCAAAGATGGGCCAGCCCCCAATTTATCCGGCATACAAAGCGGCTCAGAAAGATCCCGTCGACGCTCTGGCCTACGAGTAGATCGGCACTACAATCATCATCCAGCAAGCCGATTCGCCATTTGTTTTTAGGCGTTGGCAGGGTTGCTCTCGCGCTATATCATGGGCGCTTCCGGAGGACCCCATGCCACAAGAAACCTCTCCTGCGAGTCGGCCCCGGCGGCTTCTCTCCATTGATGGCGGCGGCTTGTTGGGACTGATTCCCGCCGAAGCGCTGATTGCGATCGAAGAGCAACTCGACCAGCTGACGGGCAAGCCGGAACCGCTGTGCAACCGCTTCGACCTGATAGGCGGCACCAGCACCGGCGCGATTCTTGCTGCTGGTTTGGCGCTGGGGCTGAGGGCTTCAGATCTGCGCGATTTCTATCTCAAGTTTGGCAAGGACATCTTCACCAAGTCTTTCGCGCCCGTGCGCTTCTGGCACAGCTATCCCAGTGGCCCGCTGGAAAAGCATTTGAAAGACGTTTTCGGGGACTTGACTCTCGGCGGCGACCAGTTGAAGACACAGATTTTGATCGTCGCCAAGAACGCAACCCTGGGCAACGACTGGTTCTTCACCAACAATCCCAAGAACAAATTCTTCACGCAAAATTCGGGTCTGCCTCTATGGGAACTCGTGCGCTCCAGTTCAGCCGCGCCGACTTACTTTCCCCCACACGCAATGTCAATCCCTGACGGCACAGGCAAAAAGCAGACCTACGAATTTATCGACGGCGGCGTCAGCAGTTACAACAACCCTTCGCTGCAGGTTTTTCTGGAAGCGACCATCCCCCAGTATGGAAATGGCTGGCCGATGGGGACCGACAACTTGCTTTTACTTTCCTTGGGCACGGGCTTCAATTCTGTGACCATCCCGGAAGGTAAGGCCACGCATTACGAGTTGATCGATTGGGGCAGGTATGTAGTCAAGGAACTGATGAATGAGGCCAACCTGCAGCAGAACATACTCATGCACCTGATCGGGCAACGGCCGCAGACCGTGCCCTCGGCAATGTCCGAATTGATCTCGTCGGGCGCGGCTTCGGGGGTTCCGGACGACAATGCCTTGAGTCTGGTGAGCCGGAGCATGGGCTCGCAGAAGCTGGTCACCTACCAAAGAATCACCGTGGGATTAACCCGGGACCGCCTGGATCAGTTGGGCCTTCCGGACGTCGATCCAGGGAAGGTGGGGGAAATGGATGCCGCGGACCAAATCCCCAACATGCAGCGCGTTGGACAGGCCGTCGCCAAAGAGCAGGTCCACATAGAGTTGCTGAAGAAGTTCTTTTGAGGAACGGGCGCGTCGTTCGTGTGTGAGGTAGTGGCTGAATTTGATTAAGCCACTACTCGTGTGTAACTGAACGTTGACATTCTATCGCGCCCTACGGTATCTTTAAAGCTTTGGGAAGTCTCGCGGTTGCCCGCCTGATGGTCTGGCGTCCTCGCCGGGGAATCAACGAGCGGTCTTCTTCGTTAATTCAATCGCGTTTCAGCTATTTTTTCATTCTGGGAGATTTCAGATGTCAACGTATTTCCCCAAACCGGGGGAAATTGTGCGCAAGTGGTACGTCGTGGATGCGGATGGCCAAACGCTTGGGCGTATGGCCTCGCAAGTGGCGCGCGTCCTCATGGGTAAAGAAAATCCGCAGTACACACCATTTCTCGATACTGGCGATCATGTGATCGTCATCAATGCCGAGAAAATCAAAACCACCGGCATGAAGTCGGAGCAGAAGCAGTATCACCACTACACCGGCTATCCGGGCGGTCTGCGCACCGAAGACTATCGCAAGCGTTTGGCGCGCAAGCCGGAAAGAATTATCGAAGACGCCGTGCGCCGCATGCTGCCCAAGAACAAACTCACGGAACATAAGCTCTCGAAGCTGCAGGTTTATAAAGGCGACAAGCATCCCCACGAGGCGCAGAAGCCGCAGCCTCTGCAATTGGAAGTACGGGCGTAGTGGGCAGTTAAGCGGGAGATCCTTGGCTCCGCCTGAAAAGCGGCTGCGCTCAGGATGACAACGAGATTCAGGAGCTAGAAGCTAAATGGCAGAATTGGTTCAATACTACGGAACGGGACGCCGGAAGCGCGCCATTGCGCGCGTATATCTGCGTCCAGGTGGCGGCGAGTTCAAAGTAAACGGCCGCGAGTTTGAGGAATATTTCGTGACCCCGGCACAGCGCTCGGCCGCGAAGGCTCCCTTGGCGTCAACCGATACCGGCGCTTCATTCAACATCGTCGCCAGCGTTCTGGGCGGCGGCGTGCGCGGTCAGGCCGACGCAGTGAAGCTCGGCATCGCCCGCGCGTTAATGCAATTCAACGCCGAACTGCGCGGCAAGCTGAAGTCCGAGGGCATGGTCACCCGTGACTCGCGCGGTAAGGAACGCAAAAAGTACGGCCAGAAGGGCGCAAGAAAGCGCTTCCAGTTCTCGAAAAGATAGGTTTCGACGGTTTAAGGTTTCATGGTTTCAAAGTGTCATTGAAACCTGGACACGTCTGAAACTTTTAGACGTTGAGTTTTTAGGTGTTCAATTCTTCCTGTGCCTCGCGGCGCGGGGCGGGAATGGCAATCGGAAAGCAGTACCCAGTTGCCAGTACTCAGTTGCCAGCAGCTCTTGCTGGGACTAGGTACTCGGTACTGAGAACTAACTTCCCGATGCAGACTGAATAAGGAGGTTCATTGGCTACTATCACCATGAAGGAGTTGCTCGAAGCGGGAGTTCACTTCGGGCATCAGACGAAACGCTGGAATCCCAAGATGAAGGAATACATCTTCGGAGAGCGCAATGGGATTTACATCATCGATTTGCAAAAGACGCTGAAGATGTTCAAGGAGGCGTCGAAGTTTGTCCAGGAACTGGCGGCCGACGGCAAGATTGTGCTGTTCGTGGGAACCAAGCGCCAGGCCCAAGACGCCATCGCCGAAGAGGCCACCAAGTGCGGCGGCTTCTACATCAACCAGCGCTGGCTGGGCGGACTCCTCACCAACTGGGTTACGGTGCAGAAGTCGGTAAAGCGACTCAAGGAGCTCGACGAGATGGCCACCGATGGCCGCTACGAGTTGCTGCCGAAGAAAGAAGTGATCAAGCTCGAGCGCGAGCGCAAGCACCTGCAAGCCAACCTGGCGGGCATCAAGAACATGAGCCGGTTGCCGGATGCGGTGTTCGTGATCGATTCGAACAAAGAGCAGATCGCGGTGCGCGAAGCTCGCAAGCTGGGCATCCCTGTGGTCGCCGTGGTTGATACCAACTGCGATCCCAGCGAAGTGGATTACGTGATTCCCGGTAACGACGATGCCTTGCGCGCGATCCGGCTGTTTACTTCGAAAATTTCAGAGTCCATCGCCGAAGGCGCGCAGTTGATGAGCGATAAGCAGATCGCCGACATGACGGCTGCCACCGAACAGGCCCAGGCTCGCGAAGCAAAGCATGCTGAAGATGCCGCGGCGGCGCTTGAGATTCACGAGCAGGCGGCTGCCGCTGCGTCGGACCTGGCAGACATTGGCGAAGACATCAGCATGGAAGAAGTGCTGGGTCCGGGAACACACAAGAAGCCGGTCGCTAACGAAGAGGCAGAGGCCGACATCCCGAAGGTGGAGAGCCAGACGGTTTAAGAGCCGTTTCGGTAGCGGTTTGGGAAGGGCACGGCTTTAGCCGTGCCGCTAAAGATCCAAAAAGGATGCGGGCTTTAGCCCCTGAGGGAACGTTCTTAGCGAAAACCGGGCACTGACATCAGACCCGCGCGGGTCGTCCGGCGCGGGTCAAACTTTGTAAGAAGCAGGTTTCAACGTTTTAGGGTTTCGAGGTTCACTTCGAGGACAGGCGTGGTTTTGCAACCTTGAAACTCTGAAACTTTGACTCGAACCAGAATTCATAAGGAATCTCAAGCTAATGAGCACTACTATGGCAAACATTTCTGCAGCGCAAGTAAAAGATCTCCGGGAAAAGACCGGAGCGCCGATGATGGATTGCAAACAGGCCCTTACCGAAGCCAAGGGTGACATGGAGCAGGCGGTCGTGATTCTGCGCAAGAAAGGCGTTTCGGTCGCGGCCAAGAAGGCGACGCGTGTGACCAGCGAAGGCGCGGTAACCAGCTACATCCACGCCGGCGGCAAGATCGGCGTGCTCCTCGAAGTAAATTGCGAGAGCGATTTCGTCGCTCGCACCGATGACTTCAAAGAACTGGTCCACGATATCGCGATGCACATCGCGGCGAGCGACCCGAAGTATGTGCGCAAGGAAGATGTTACGGCGGCAGACTTTGCGCGCGAGAAAGAGATCTTCCTTGCGCAAGCCGTCGCCTCGGGCAAACCGCCGAACATTGCCGAGAAGATGGTTGCCGGCAAGATGGAAAAGTTCTACGAGGAAGTCTGCCTGCTGGAGCAGCCTTTCATCAAGGACCAGACCATGTCCATCGCGCAACTCATCGCCGCGAAGATCGGCAAGCTGGGCGAAAACATCAGCGTCCGGCGCTTTGCGCGATTCAAGGTTGGTGACGCGGGCGAGACCATCGCAATCACCAAGCCCTCCGAACAGAAAGCGGAGTAATTTCAGGCGCCCGATTGGGCGCCTTTTTTGTGTTCTATACGTGACAGCCGGCGGGACGGCGCTATAAAACCTACATGACTTCTACTGCTACTGCCCCTGCTTTCAAACGCGTCCTGCTCAAGCTTTCCGGGGAAGCCCTGGCGGCAAATCAAGGCTTCGGCGTGGATACCGCGCGCATCCACGAGGTCGCAGCCGAACTCGCCGACGTCCACAAACTCGGAGTTCAGCTCGCAATCGTAGTAGGCGGGGGCAACTTCTTCCGCGGTGTGGCCGAGCAGGCCAAAGAGATGGACCGCGTCTCCGCCGATCACATGGGAATGCTGGCCACCGTGATCAATGCCCTGGCCTTGCAGGACGCTTTGGAAAAACAAAACGTCTACACCCGCGTGCAAACCGCAATTGAAATGAATCAGGTGGCGGAGCCGTTCATCCGGCGGCGGGCGATACGCCACCTGGAAAAGGGCCGTGTGGTGATCTTCGCGGGTGGTATTGGAAATCCCTATTTCTCGACCGACACAGCCGCTTCTCTACGCGCCATGGAAATCAAAGCGGATGTGATCCTCAAGGCTACCAAGGTCGATGGCATCTACGATGCCGATCCCCTAAAGGTCGATGGCGCCAAGAAGTTCAACCACATCTCCTATATGGATGTCCTCAAGCTGGGGCTGAAGGTGATGGACTCAACCGCCATCAGCTTGTGCAAGGACAACAACCTGCCCATCATCGTTTTTAATCTGAATCAGCACGGGAATATCCGGCGTGTGGTGAGTGGAGAGAAGATCGGGTCGAGAGTGAGCGCCTAAGACTTGTCACGCGCCGGCGTCATCCCGAAGCACGGCGTTCTTCAGCCGGGCGAAGGATCTCGGGCAGAGAAAGCCGTTGCGAGGGAGATGTTTCGCTCCGCCTGAAAAGCGGCTGCGCGCAGCATGACACCGAGAAATGGGTCCTGCTCGATCCGGCCAATTTTCTATTGGGTTTATAATTCAGCGTTTTGAAACTTAATTTCTTACGGAGCTGACTGATCATGGCCCCACCAACGATGGCCGCAATTCCTGGGCTCAAAGAGACTTACGTGCAACTTAAAACCCGTATGGACAAGGCCGTCGAAGACTTTCGCAAAGCGATGGCCGCTACCCGCACTGGCCGCGCCTCGGTGCACATGCTCGACAGCGTCACAGTTGACTACTACGGCTCGCAGATGCCGCTCAACCAGATCGCGCAAGTACACGCCCCCGAGCCGCAGATGATCACGGTGCAGCCTTTCGATACGTCGCAAGTTGGGGCAATCGAAAAAGCTATTCGCGCGGCCGAGCTCGGCCTGAATCCGATGAACGATGGCAAACTCATCCGCGTGCCCGTACCGGCTCTTACCCAGGAGCGCCGCCAGGACATGGTCAAGCATCTCCATAGAGTCCTCGAAGAGCATCGCACCGCCGTTCGCAACATCCGCCGCGACGGTAACGATGCCATCAAGAAGGCGATGAAGGACAAGAAGATTACCGAGGACGACGAGAAGCGCTCGCTCGACGAGATCCAGAAACTCACCGACGACGAGATCAAGAAGATGGAAGAGATGAGCAAAGCGAAAGAAAAAGAAGTTCTCGAGATTAAGTAGGCTGTCACTAGCGACGTTTCACCAGTCAGACTGCGGAACCGGGCGGCTGCCAAGGCCGCCCATGTGTTTTTCGGGGCAATGAACGCTAGGGCGATTTTTCACGAATGATGACGGTCAGTGGTGCGCGAAATCGATTACAACTGCGGCTAGCCAAATCGGAATTGTCAGTAGCCAGAAGATGCTGCTTTGCCATCGTTTTCGGGCGAGGATGAAGCCGCCCCAAGTCAGATTCAAGACAAAGAAGACAGCACAGACTGGGAAAATGGAAAGCGCCCATATGAATGGCTCTCCTGTCACCGAATGCAGTCCCAGTTCCCGCTCCCGTGGTATAACCCAACCATTCGAAGCTCTAACCACATAAACGATAGCACCGATGAAATTGAGGACGAGCAGGGCTACACCCCATCGCTGTGCCCCAAGGTTCCTACGATTCAATTGTTCTGAACGCATGGCATTTCGTGTAGCGGCTTCCATCGCCAGCACTTTACTCTGAATTTGCAGGACTTTCCACGATGATTTCTGCTAATAGGCCATTACACCAGAGGCCGATCATCGGTTCAAAACCGGCTGGGTCGAGCCTGCTTGTAGGCCCTGATACGCTGCCGTCTCATTGCGCTGCCTCTGCTCACCCTTCGGAAGGCACCGTATAATCGTACGAGTCATGAAGAAAGTCGTCCACGCCGCGTGTCCGCACGATTGCCCCGATGCCTGCGGCGTGTTGATCACGGTTGAAGATGGCCTCGCAACCAAGATTCAAGGCGATCCCAAGCATCCCGTGACGCGCGGATTTTTGTGCGCGAAAGTGGCCAAGTATCTTGACCGTGTCTACTCGCCGGACCGGGTGCTGTATCCCATGCGGCGGATTGCTCCCAAGGGATTCGTGGCAGCGCAGCGGAGCTTCGCTCCTGGACAGCCGGGGGCGGCTGTCCCCACACAAGCACAAGCCTGGCAGCGCATTACCTGGGATGAAGCCCTCGACGAAATCGCCTCCCGCTTTCGCAAGATTATCTCTGAATTCGGCAGCGAGGCCATTCTGCCCTATTCCTACGGCGGAACTCTGGGAGCGCTGAACGGCGGCTCCATGGATCGCCGATTCTTCACTCGCCTCGGCGCTTCCGAACTCGAACGCACAATTTGCTCTTCGGCGGGCGAGGCTGGGCTGGAATCGGTCTTCGGCGTCAAGCTCGGTACCGAGCCGGAGCAGTTTGTCCACTCGCGCTACATCATCGCGTGGGCTTCGAACATTCACGGCAACAATGTTCATCTCTGGCCCTACATCGTGGAAGCGCGGCGCAAGGGAGCGAAGCTGGTGGTCATCGATCCCTACCGCACCCGCACGGCCGCTTGTGCCGACTGGTATCTACCCATCAATCCCGGCGCCGACGGCGCTTTGGCGCTCGCCATGATGCACGTCATCATCGGCGAAGGCCTCCACGATGCGGACTTTGTCGCCCGATACACGCTGGGCTTCGACCAGCTGCGTGAGAAGGTAAAAGCTTATTCGCCGGAGCGCACTGCCCGCTGGACCGGAATTTCCGCCGAAGACATTCGAAAGCTTGCCTTTGAATATGCCACGACCCGGCCCGCAGTCATTCGCGTGAACTACGGCGTGCAGCGCTCCGACGGCGGCGGGATGGCAACTCGCGCGATTGCCATGTTGCCCTGCATTATCGGCTCGCTGAAGGAAGTCGGCGGCGGCATCCACCTCTCGACCAGCGGCGCCTTCGACCTCAATAAGCAGGCCCTCAGGCGACCCGACCTTCTCCCCCACGGCCTCAAACCTCCACGCGTCGTGAGCATGGTGGAACTGGGGAAAGCCCTGAACACGTTGACCGATCCGCCGATCCAGGCGTTATTCGTCTACAGTTCGAATCCGGCAGCCGTTTGTCCGAACCACAATGAAGTCGTGCGCGGCCTCAAGCGCC
>Ga0210389_10001581_pt1 | contig 18407 bp, 11 predicted proteins | sample IncBWH28OmetaG_FD_160127 | JGI IMG/M metagenome (GOLD analysis project Ga0210389, IMG submission 160127) | Forest soil microbial communities from Barre Woods Harvard Forest LTER site, Petersham, Massachusetts, United States - Inc-BW-H-28-O ...
GGATCAGTTGCATGACGTACCAGTCGCCACCGGCACTTCGTTTGGTGGGGAACAGCATGGCCCAGAAGTCTGCGCCGCGAATCTCTTGCCCGTTCGCCAGCGCAAGCGGAATAGCGTTGTTCAAGACGCCGGTAGGCGAGGTGTCAGGCCGCGACGGGAGGCTTTGTGCGCTTTCTACTATCCTCTTATCTCCTTCCGCAGCGCGAACTGCCCGATTCGGTTCCACCGTTGGCGGTCGTCCCATGGTGTCGGTTTCCGGCACGGAAGTGCCGAGGCCCAGCGTGAGGAAACGCTCCACCCTTGCCCGCGCAGTTTCCAATACGCCGCTCCCAATTTGAAGCTCGATCCCCAAGGACAAGGAACGTCCAAACGCCTGAAGGCCCAGACTGGCTTTGGCTCGCACACCCAGGCCCTGGTTGAGAAGCAATGCTACCTCCACTGCTAAGGCTAGTGTGACTCCGAGCGTGTAACCTGTTTCCAAGTGAACCGTACCCCCGAAAGCGCTGAACTCGAGCCAAACCCGCACAGACACGCTAACATGCACGTCCATCCGGAACGAGCCGTAAAACATTGTTTCGCCGGGGGCACGCGCGGATAGGTAGCTAAGCAGTTTTCCTTCAATTGCGAAATCGGCGCGCGCAAATACGGCGGCTCCGAAGCTGCCCCCTGTGTTGTAACCGATTTGTGCAAATCCGCGTGCTCTCAAGGCGTAGCCGTACAGAATGGCTCCGTCTTCGATTCGGAAGATGAGACCGCCTTGGCAGCCTAGATAAAAGTTGCTGTCGCGACTGCCGATCTCCACGCTGAGTTCGAACGGCCAGCCGAGCTCGAAGTGAAACAGGCCAGGAGTAATGTAGAGCGTCGAGGAAAAGGTGAACTTGGTCTGCTCCAGCGCCGAACGCAATGGCTTGGGCAGTTCGGGGTGTTGGCCAATGAAACCCGAGGACGAACTCGTGAACCGTCCAAGGAACGTCTTCTTCGGAACAGAAAGATAAAGATAGCCCTGCAGCGTCGGGCGTGTGCGTCCAACGAAAGTGGGTTCAAGCCAATCGGCGTAGTTGACGTTCATCCAGGCCCGCACCGACATCAGGAATGTAAGGTCGGAGCGGATCGCCGCAACAACGTCGAACAGAAGCGGATTGGGAAGATCCTTTTCCTTTTTTGCATTGTATTCGCTCGTGCTCGATGCGGAGCGTAAGGAGAACATCGCGCGCATCGCCAACGTTAGGGTTGCGCTGTCGTAAGTAGGCTGCCACGCTTCTATTTTGTCGAGACTGCCCTGATACTTCGAGACTTCATCCAAAATGCGTATGAGCTCTCGAGGCGTCTTGGCTTTTTCGGCTTCAGCGATGCCAGCCAGAGTATAGCGCCAACCGAATCCGAAGCCGACTTCGCGGAGGTAGATTTCGCCCACCGGAGTGGGAATGGGATTTGACAACTGGTTCTTCTGGATATAGAAGAAGAACGCCAGGTTTGGTTCATCGCTGCCCTTTCGGAGTTCGAGGAAGCCCATGGAAGCAGCCATTGACGCCCAGCCCTTAATCGACAGGCGGCCCGCAGCAAGGAATCCGTTGGCTTTAACGTCGGCCGGTAGGACCGACGGTTTGTACATCGTCGGGAGTTTGCCGTCGACAGCGACCGCCGTACCTTCCACCTCTCCCATACCGCCCAGAGCCAACCCAACCGTTAAACCATCGAAGCGGATTTGAGGCAGAGCGCTGCCGGCCTTCGGCGGGGCGATCCACATTTCATGAAACCGAAAGTGCGGCTGCACTTTGTCGGCGAAACTCGTGAACTTCACCTGTCCGGAAATGGAGACTGCGGGCATGCCGTCGAAAGCTGGCGCCGAGGGGTGAAAGCCGACGCCGCGCAATTCAAATTCAAAGAGGTCAAAAAAGCGGCTCTTCTTTGGCGGATCGACTTTCGCCTGAAAACTGAGTCGCTGCATCAATAACCGGCCGTCACCCGTTAACGGAGCGCGGTCGAGGACAAATTCCAGATCCTTCAGATTCTTCAACAGCCCACTCGCAAACTCCCCGTCGCGCGGCTGAAAGCGCGCTTTCCCGGAGAGCAGGAAGTAAAAATGGTAGTTTCCATCGTGGTTATTTCCTTCCCGTTCGAAGGACATTTCCAGGCTGGAAAGTGAAAAACGGAAGCGCGTGCTCTCGCAAAAGATAGGATCGTCGCCTTTGTCGAGCTTGGCGTTCGCGCTTTCAACGACCACTTGTCCGTTGCTATTCTTCAACCGAAGGTTGATGGAGACGTTCGCCTCGCCAAGCAACGCCGGAGGCAACTGGCCGCTTCCGCTCAGGTTGGCCCCAATGAATTTGGAATTGACGACTTCGAGCAAGCCCGACTGAAACCGGAAGGGCATGTTGATGCCGCCCAGCATGACTGGATCATCCACGGTGGCGGCACGAAGATTCATTCCATTGCGTCCGAGGCGGAAATCCTCCACTGCGAATTGCAGCCCGCGCCCGGAGCTGGAAACTCCTGCCAGGGCGAGCGTAGCCTTGGCTTCCGAGCTCAATCCAAACTCTTCCTTACCGCCTTCCAAATTCAGATAAAACGCTTCGAAAGGAGACGGTTTTGGGACAAGTTTGGGTTGGATGTTCAGATGCAACCCGAGGAGGTCTTGATTGATGTCGACAGCGCTTTTGATCCCAATACGGTCGGCGCCCTCCAAGCGTGCACTCAAATCGCGAAGACTGAGATTGAGCGTCGCTTTGGTTGTGGCTGTGAACGCGCCTTTCTCGGGTTTGAACGTTACGGTAAGAGTGAGCGGCAGTTTGACGGTTCGATCCTTGAGGGAGATGTCAGGTTTACTGTCGCTTGTAATTTTGATGTAACTCTCCAATGATTCTAGGAAATTGCCTTTGCCTCCGGACGGCTGTGGCTTACTTAGCAAGTTGACTAGTTTGTCCTGCAACGCCTTAGTGTTGATCGTGACCCCCACATCGCCTTCAGTAAGCGACTCAAGCGAACCCGAGTCCCCGACACGAATGAGGTCGAAAGCCGCGGAATCGTCGTAGCTGGTTTTTTGGAACAGCTCGATCCGTCCGTGGCGAAAGGCGAAGAGTACTACGGCGGTATTTTGTTGGAGCTGGGTCACGACCTCGATCAAGGACGAGCTCTTGCCGCCCGAGTCTCCGTCGATCGATTTGACCGGCTGAGCCGCGCTCGTCGAGCGGGAAAACCACAAGTCCGTGCCCAGGGTAACCGCAGGCTTCGTTGCTAGCTTGTTGACCAAAACTATACCGACCCAACTGTCGTCGCTTAGGTCCACGACCAGGCATGGCTTGAAATCGAGGGCAGGTTCGATGCGAAATCCCAGCGACTCCGTGGCGCCCGGCGCTATCGTTGGGAAATCCTTTGGAGTCACCAGAATCTGGCGGAGCCGGTAGGTCCGCGCATCCAGACGGATTTCGAGGATGACCTTGGATGAGACAATCTTCGCAGCGTCCAGGAGGCTGTCTAGAATCTTCTTCAACAGTTCAAAGGCAGACTCCGCCACCGAGGCTAGCGCTTGCGCCGCCTGGCCGGCTTTCTCCCCCAGCCAAACCGCTGCAGCCTTAAGCATCTCCGCCACCCGCTTCAAGAAGGCGCTGAGATTGGTTGGCGGTCCGCTGGGGACATCCACCGTAATGGCAATGCGCATCAGCCGTCCGCCCAGAGCATTTGCCGGCGCTTTGATCAGATCGAGCGGATACGGCTCCACGACGCTTAAGTTCGCGACAATCGTACTGACGCTGGCTGGCGTGATTTTGATGTTGAGCCCTAGTTCAGTAGCGGTAGGAGCGACTGTCGATCCTACCGTCCGCGGGGCTCCTACCTGAAAGACCAAGAATAGAGCCGGATCGTTTTTGGCTTGAATCCGGATCCTCCCGACAGAAATGTTGAACGTGATCCCCATTGGTGGGGCCGTCGCACTAACATAAACGTCGATGCCCGAAAGGCCGATCGTGAACGGAAGATTCGCATCGTCGATGAGCCTATCCTTCGGCCGCCAATTCGGATTGAAGACAATCGTTCCCGCAACCTTGATTGCGCCATGACCGGCAAGAACCTGGAAGCCCTGAATCGACGCCACGGATTTGCCGTCACGCATCACAGCGCCCTTCCCGATCGGGTCTGTACCGAAGCTGAGGTCTCCGTGCGGATCGACAACGATCTTAAGTTTGGGCGTGTGATCTGCCTCCCAGGTAATTGGCAGGTCGTCCAGAAACGGAAGGCGTGGCAGGCTGAATCCGGGGAGGCCATTCGGCACAATCCCGTCGATGTTCATCCACTGGAGCTGCGGGAGTTTGATCTCCGGCCATGGAAGGTCAAACGCAGGCCAACCCGGAGCGTCCCATTCGATTCGACCGACGGGCACAGTACCCTTGACATCGACATCAATCGCCAGAACGACCGACGCGTTAACGGTGACGGCCTCCACTTGCAGCTTGATCGAGGCGCGTGCGCGAGCCGTGATCAACATAGCCGCTTTATCCCCGTCAAGCCATGGAAGCCCCAGGCGGATCGTCCCGGTTAGTGCGATATCGAACGCTGTTGAAACTCCAAAATAACTGGTCTGGCTATTGATCGTGATTTTCCAATTCCGGTTGATTTCTGTGCGAAGACGTTCGCGCAGCGCTGCGATTTCCTCCGGGACAAGCCTCTCGATCTTCTTGAAGGCACGAATGGCGCCAGAGTCTTCCAGCAGTCTTGTGGGAATTGACAGCGCCTCAGCGAGTTCAAACGTAGCGTTATTGCCGGCAGACTTCAGTCTGAGCGTCTTGAACGATGCGGTCGAAGACTTAGTGTCCACGCCGGCGCCGATGCCAAGCAACTCGTACAGTTCATTTTGGAAGAGCCTGATATCGAAGACTGGTCCTAGCATATGGATCGGACGATGATATCAGACTGTTGAATTAAAGACCCGGGGGAGTTCCGGGGGGAGTTCCGGGCGTTCTGACCTGATACAGCGAAATTCCCCCCATCAATTCTTGTCTTCTCAACCGAGTAGGCCATTCAAGGCGAAATGGTATCGAGAAGGGTGTTCCTTAGAATTGGCCTGATCAATTGTGGCGAGAAATCAGTGGTAATCTAGATCTCACGTTTCTTGAAGGAGGTTCACGGTGGCAAGACCACTCACACCAAACGAAAAAACCCAGGCCCGGCAAGTGTGGCCACGGCTCAATGTCGACGCTGTCGTCGTCACTGATGAGGCCACTAACCGGTACAATTGCCTTGCTTGGACGCTGGGAATCACGACAAGTTGGGTTTGGCCTTGGGGTTCCCGTAACGCGACCAAGTCTGAATTCGATGCCCTCTATCGAAGCTACGGATTCAATCCGGCCGGTTCTGGAAGTATCGCCGGCTTTGGTCTTAACCTCAATTCCATGACACATGGCAGCATTACCGGGCCGGGGCATGGTCCGCGATGGGAGAGCAAATGTGGGGCATGGTTACGTATTCAGCATGGCCTTGGTGAATTGGAAGGTGGAAGTCAGTATGGTAACGTCCTTGGATTCTACGCGAGAGCAAAAGCCACGCCCCTGGTGACCGGCCTTCGGCCGGCTACAGAGCGCTTACAATCACTATTGGAGGCCGAAACCACGAAAGAGTTTATCAGTCTGAGCGACGACGAACTGAACGACGTGCGTACGCGGGCTAACCAAGTCGATGAACAACTCAAGGAGCGTTTCGACCAGGCTTATGCGGCTTGGAGAGCGACTTGGCAACATCCCCTGATCGCGGTGAGTTCCGTCCCAGCCGCACGGGCACAGACAACGGAGTTCTTGGAGCTCATCATACTCGGCCCTGAGATCCTTCCCCTTCTCATGGCGAAGCTTGCCGATCCGGATGAATTCTTTGCCTTGGTCGCCGTCGACCGCCTAGCGCGTCCGGAACTGCAGGTGATTAGAGAATTGGATGACGAAAGCCTCCTCTTAGGTGAACAGGGTCGTGCAATCGAAACCGTTCGCCGCTGGATCGCAGCGCAACGATAGCTCGCTATACTCTAAGCTCGACCTTCAATGCGAACTGCAGAAGGAGCAGGAGTGGGGATCCGAAGCTCTTTCGATTGCCGCGGGTCGGATGACGGCACGATGCGGATTCCGGTGATTGTTCGATCCGGATCGAGAGATTTCATTTCTTTGCAGTGCGTACAGGGGCGCACGGCTGCAAAGACACTCTCCCGCATCCCGATCACAGCAGCGACCACCACATTCGTAGCGGTGGACGTTTCGAAGATCTTGCCCTGCACGTTGCTCTGTGCGAAGGCTGTGGAAAGGGTGAATACCCTTCGTGCCAATATCGATGAGACACTTACCGCAGCGGTAATTGGAGAGCGGGGCGGCAAGGAGAATCATCGTGAGCGAAAACAAGGCGACCGTTCCTCTCGCAGCCGATTCAGCCGATCCCGAAGTTGCGGCGAAGCCGCAACGGCGGGTTTTCTCCGCGGAAGAGAAGACGCGAATTCTGGAAGAAACCGACCGTGCCCTGGCCAACGGCTCGGGCGTCGGCGCCATTCTGAGACGGGAGGGGATCTACTCCTCGAGCCTGCATAATTGGCGCAAGGATCTTCCGCTGGTACAACTTTGAGCACCACCACTCGGGCCTGGGATTGATGACCTCTGCCGCCGTCCACCTCGGCAAAGCGGCTGAGCTGGTCGCGCACCGCCAGACCGTCTTAAACGCCGCCTTCCGCGCTGATCCGGAGCGTTTCGTCCGCCGGTCTCCTAAACCGCCCTCTCTTCCTACTGCCGTCTGGATTAACAAGCCTCCGTGCAGGGAGAAAACTCCTTAACTTTTTTCAGCCTGTGTCTCATTTCTATTGACACGCACCGGAGTGCATGAACCCAACTAGCTGCGACCCTAGCTCGCCATTCATCCTTGGTCTTAGCCGACCCAATTTGCACCGTTCTGCCGGGTTACGAGTGACTGACCCAACCTACATCTTTATGTGTGACGGCCAGCGTGGTTCACTGCCAGTCAATCGTTCAAGTATCAACCTATCAAGTAGTTCTGAACTTGCTTTTGCCTCGTTACCTCGAAAACCGGGTTTTCTGCCGAAGCCAAATGCCTGTAAGTATATGAAAACATGGAGCGGGAGATGGGATTCGAACCCACGGCGTCCAGCTTGGGAATATGAACGTCAATTGTAAATAAATGACTTAGCCGTCTATGGCGCTGTTTTCTGGTCACATAAGTCCAATGTTTTCACGACGCGCATTCCAGGAGCCTCGTTATTGAGGTAAACGAGGTAACGAGGAAAACCTCAGTTTTGGACTACGGACGATATTGCCGCCCCTCATCCCCGTCGCAACCGCATTCACGCTGGCGACAATACAGCGGAGCCTCGTGCAAGCGGGACCGCAGGAGGTCCACTTGATGGCACAACACCCCCCGAGACCCGCAAGGCGGCAAGGACGCCCTCAGCGTCCCGTTTCAAGCGCACGACGAACGCTGGCGCACTGTGTTGGGACCAATGCCGAATCGCTGCATCCCGACAAACGCCGCCGCGACGAGATCGTGTCGGACCACGAGGATCGGCCTGCGGACGCACTGCAAGACCTCATGCCCCAGGGCCAGTCGGTTCGCCGAGGAGCACAACACCTCGCACTCGTGCGAGCAGTGCCTCAGCGACGGCGACCGGGCAATTCGGTCCCAAAGACTGTCGCTCGTCTGTGGTAGATCCGTTGAGCGACAACAAACATTACGGAAAATAGTCAGTCATGTCTCCGCACGGCTTACCGAATTCGCTAACGCTCGGACCGAATAGCACTGCTGCCCATGAAGACGTCCCATTCGACATGATCTGCCCCAAAAATGCCCGTCCTAATCACAGGCACGGCATTAGGATGCAGCCCCACTTTTTGTATTTCAGACTATTAACCATGGAGTATAGTCGTCGTAGAGGTCACAACGGAAGGTTCCCGCGGGCGATTCTATCAATAACCCGTCACTGCAAAGTCTCTTCAATACTGAGCTCACGGTATGTCCGTGATCATTCTGCCGCAAGTCGAACTTCGTGCCGCGCAAGAGATCCGGAACGCCGAAGGCTTCGCCGAATACTCGGATGAGTTCGACCTCCTTCCTGGCAACTTGTGTATAGCGGCAGATATCTTCTCTTATGATATGCAGCCATGCGACGACGCTCGATGTACTCTCGGAGATTCTGGAGAAACCATCAGCGGCACGCACAACCTCATTAAGTAAAGAATTGAATCGCAATATGGCGAAGAGCTCGCTTTCGTCGTCTGTGATCCGCTGAAGGATAGCGAGGCGGACCGGGTCCAGGGGTTTCTGCGCTGCGGAGGACACACCCGAGTCGAGTTCCTTCATTATCGCTCGGAGTTTGATCCGCAGAGGCATGTGTCGAATCAGAATTCGGCCAAAGTCAGTAAAGGCATCGACGCTCGCGTCAAGGAAGGGCGAAAGTGCTACCTCCCTCTCAAACTCGAACAGCATGGCGTTCGTATAAACGCTTACCGGTGCGGTATAGCCGACCAAGAAGCGACTATCGGGGTCACGGTCTTCGGTGGACATGTTAACTAATGACCGTGCTTGTCGTAGTCGCATTTTATAATTCTCAGCGATAACGACACGCAATGAGGAGCCCAAAGATGCGAGCTGCCGATTGATTCGACCATCCTCCCAATAGTGTGCGTAACCTCCAAAGACTCGAACGCGAATAGTATTCAGGTCCCGGTTGGTCAATGGCGTCGGGTTCTGAAAGAGTGAATAGCCTATATACTCCCGATAGCCTGGTAACTCCGCACGAGGTGTATTGATATCGAATGGAGTTGCAGCACTATTCCTGGAAAGACAGAGCAACCACCACTGCAGTTTGCTCAATGTTCCACCGCTGTGGAGGAGACCTGCCACGAGACCATCGGCGATAGTCCGGTACTGAGAGATGATTACAGTTTCAAGAACAAGGCGGGCTCTAGCCACTGACCATGGATCGCGCTCTTGTTCCTGTAATAATTCTTCAAGCTCGGAAGAGAGGAGATCGATTTTCATTTCAATCGCTGGAGAAAGCGCTGTATGTTCGCATTGCGGAATACCGCCGGCGAGCCGTACGCGATTGTTATCAGGTTACGCATCGATACATCAAAGCCTACGCCATCTCCGATCATTTTCTTCAAGCGGGCGGATGCAGCAAAATAGTTCGCGGCAGCCTGATCATTCCCGGCTCGCGCTGCAAGAACCGCCAGTTGATTTAAGACTTTGCCGACTCCAGGCAAATCCTGCCGAGCTTCATAGGCTTCACGCGCAAGGGCGAGAGCAGCCGTCGCTGCGTCGGGCTCTTGATTCCTGGAGTAGAGGATTGAAAGAGTATAGAGGGCCAGTGCTGGCTCATTCACGTAGAAAAGCCTATCGGTGTGCGGCTCCACACAGAGTGTTATTGATTCTCTGCAGGTTTGGATTGCGCTCGGCAGGTCTCCAACCCCCGCGAGGACCAGTGCAAGTTCGTGGAGGGATCGAGCCAAGAGCTCTGGGATTTTCTCCTCTCGTGCGCTTGCGACGGCGAGCTCGAGAATTTTGCGGGCATCTGGGAGACGATTGAGCTCCTGGTAAGCAATCCCGAGCATCATCCGTATGCGAATGCCGAACTTCTGACGGTCTGGGACTTCAATCGATTGGAGAGCGGGCTCAAGGATGGCAACCATCTTGTCGAAATCCCGGTCCGACAGGAGTTGATTGGCCTGTTCTAAACGTGCGGCGAGATCCTCCGTTCTGGACATTTCACCTCTCTGACCGGAGACAATTTTAAATCAATTCGTGCCGCGGGATCTCAGGGGATATATTGTCACCACACTTCAGGCGCGCGATTCCCTGCTCGTTTGCCGCCCTAGGAGGCGCGCAGAAATGGGAAGTCCTGAGGCGACGATGCAGCAGAACGATCACCACGAACATCTTCTCTCGCGGCGAGAGGAGGCCAGGAAGTGATGGCCGCCAATGGATCCCTGCGGTCGGATGTTCGCCGAAATTGGCAACGGCAGAGAATGCGCATCGGCGCCGAACGACTCCACATCATGCGAGGCTGTCGGGTATACTGCACCATGGAGAGCCTATGGAGCCAGTGACCGTGATTGTCGCAGCGCTCGTCGGTGCAGCAAAGTTCGCAGCTGATAAGGCTGGAGCTGCAGCGGTAAAGGATGCGTATGAGGCGCTTAAGGCAGCCATTCTGCATCGCTCGAAGGATCAAGCAGAAGCGGCTAAAGTGCTGACCGAACACGTCGGGGATGCAAAGGGAGACGAACAAGCGCTTCGGAAGGTCCTCGCGGCCGAGAACGTGAGCGCGGACCCTGAGATCGTCGCGCTTTCCACCAGACTCCTGAATCTGATTCAAGAGGGAACGGGCAAGAAATACGACGTGGAGTTCCTTGGACGTGCGCAAGGAACCACAATCGGGGATGGCAACACCATCATCCAGCAGTTCAGCGGCACTGAGGAGCCGTAGATCGGGCGTCGGATAGTTCGCGCAAGCAGTACTGGCGGGCAACTCACGAAGAAAAGAGTTCGGTTGGACGCTCTCCGTTTGGATTTTGCCGGGGCCGCGGATTCTCGCAATGTACGAAAGGAATTGCCCGTGGAGAAGCTCATCTTTTCTGAGCGGCCAATTTGCCGTCGGGCGTGCTACCGCAGTGGACTCATATTCTCTGAATCATCTCTTTCATCACTTGTACAGAAGCGGAGAATCAGCGCAGCTGATCGGCCTCATCGAGGAAGGCTTTCTCGACTACAAGCTCGCGCAGAATGGCCCGGCGGCACTGCTTACGGATTTCGATTATGCCTTTCGTGCATGCGATGATTCGGCAAACACACCAGATTTCATCCGTAGAGGGCTTCGGAGATCAATGATCGCCAGCCGCGCCGCATTACTGGATGCAAAAGTTGCGTTTTCGCTAGGACAGTTGGCGCGGGGTAGCGCGGAACGGTATTGGATGGATTTTTGCGTGAGTTTGGCTGAAGTCGTCCCAAGTGTCGCGAAGCGGATCGCGGTCCTGGCGGCGCTGACCCCAACCGTAGGAAGAGAAGATTTCGAGAGAATAGCGCGACGAATCAAGGAGAACTCGGTTGGATTGCGACTAGATCTGATGTCGTCGATCCAATTTGGAGACACACTTAAGAGGCTTACCCAAAGCGGCGCCTCCGGATTGGATCTCTACATCGAATACTTACTGCCCGTCACACAGGCGTCCGAACCGAAGCTCTTCAGATCTGGCGATCTCAAAGAAATCGCCGGCGCGATTGGAGCATTGACGAAGGATGAAGGATTGCAACTTTGGGCGAAACTCATGAAGCTCCAAGGATCACCTGATAAACCCGAAACTGCGGCCTTCTATTTAAGCGCCGCAGCGGACTATTTCAACTGGGGAGACATCCCAACGGCCACATCGATTCTGGACTACCTCGCCTCGACGGCGAGTACTGATCTGACTTCCAATCAAGAGCATAAATGGTCGCACATGCTCGAAATAGTCGAGCTCTATGCCAAGTTCGGAACCGATATTACATCAGAAAAAGCCGCTCAACTAGCCCAGACGCTCCTGCGCGACGTCCAGCGAGCCGGAACGCCTTTTTCATCCTTTCGCACGCTCGTGCGTGTACTGGCTGTCCCTTCAATCCGTCGCGACCGACGATCGTCAATCGAGGTGCTCAACGAGGCGGCGATCGCAGCATATCGTCCTCACGATGATTACTCGGCCATGATGCATCCAGATCCATCTGACAGATGCCGGGCCCTGTGTGAAATCGCAATTCGTGCGCACGAATCGCGCGAACCCGAGATTGCATCACGGCTCTTCCAACAGGCAACATTGCTCGCGGAGAAGAACACTCGTAAAGGCCAGTTGGTTACCGAACTCGGTCATATCGCCACAACCATGACGAAAACTGATCGCGTCGAGGAGGGCCTCAGCCTGTACAGGAGGAGTATGGATCTGCTCGCGGAAGTGCAGGACGTGCAGCCGCTGTTGCGAAAGGGCATCGAACACGATGAGGCGCTCAGGCGATTAGTACAGTATGTGCCAGCATTCGCCCGAAGCCAGGGGGGGCAGACTCTGTTTGAAGAACTGCACCGAAAAGTTCACGACATGAAGCATCGCACGGTACGACAAGATGTTCTCATCAGTCTCGCTGTTGCTTCTCTCGCCTTCGACGACGTGCGAGTCGTAGCAGACATGATTGACACCGTCATGTCTGATATCGACCAAACTGCCAGCCCTGATGAGAAGGACCGCTCTATGCAACGGCTTGCCAAAGCGGCACTGGACTCCGCTACCGACAACAAGAGAGTGGTCTTACGTCGCCTGAAGGAGTACCTGATGCAGATTGAGAGCCATGGCCGGTTCGTTAGCTTGTTCGACGATGCCGTTGATCTCGCACAGTCTCTACAGGACATCGAAAGTATCGACGTCTTGCTAAAAGAGATGTCAAGCCGACGCTTACGCGCTCAAGGGCAGGCAGAGCACGTACTTCTGATCCCTTTATTGAAGGTCGCGGCTGAGTTGGGTCGCTTTCCCCTGTGCAACGCCGCAGCAAGCGCCCTCTTCCAGCACGCTGTACTCAGTACACCCGAGGATAAGATCACGTGCTGCCGACTGGCCGCCAAGGCATATGCGTCTATTGGCAGAAGTCGTGACGCTGAAGCAATACTTGTGAAAGCCGGAAGGTACGCGGATGAAATTGACGATGCGGCTTCTCAAGCTGAAACTCGGGGCCGAATCGCTGAGAATTGGATGTTCTTGAATGACCAGAATCGTGCCACGGCAGAGGCTGCAAAAGCTATAGCCACGATGAAAGAATTAGCGGGGCGCACTCATGGACATATGCCCTGGCACACGATAGCAGCGGCCTGTGCCAGAATCGCGAATCGAGACCGAAGTCGTCTGCTTATTGACGCCGTCAACACGTTGGTCTCGTCCGGAGACTTTCTTTCGATGGAGTCTGCTTTGGTCGCCTTCGCCAAGGCTTGCGAAGACCTTGAGGATACTTCTATGGGTGATCGGTTGCTTGATAGCTTCGAACATTACGCAAATCGACTATTAGAAGGAAATCCGACAGCTGTAGCGACCTTGCCACCATTCTTATTAGCTCCGATCCAAGCCGCTCGCGCAGTAGTAAAGTATCGTCGCAACGCTCGTGAGGACGCGACTAGAGCCCTTAATCGAGCTTTAGACATAGTTGAGGAATTCCTGGCCGGGGAGGTTCCCAGGGATAAGGGGACATTTGCCACTAGAGGCTTGGAAGCGGCCTGCCGAGCGTGTGAAAAGCTCTCAGAGTGGTCAATGACACGCGTCATCATGGAACGCGTAGACAGCCTTTCACAACGACCGCTTTCACCAGACAGAATTGGCAGGATGCCACATTTTGAGCAATTCACTATCCGGTGTACCGTTGCGAACGCTTGGTTTGCACTTGGTGAAACCGACAAAGCATTGGGAATTGCAGAAGCGCTTCACGCTCAAGCCACATCCCAAGACATGGACGTCTTTTGGACGAGCCACGTATTAGGTGAGCTCTTTATCCTTCTTTTGAAGCTAGAGAGAGGTCCCCGTCTGCATCTGTTGCAACGCCTGGAGGGAGAGAGCCTTGAGAAGCTCGCTGTGGAAGTCGGTCAAGAAGCCGCACGATTTAGCGCTTCCGACGCAGGTACTGTGAGCCACGCGTTGCTGCGGTCCGCTTGCCGCTTTGAGGCGGTTCGATACACCAAAGTTGTCTTGAGTATTTTTCCCCTGCTTGCGCACAGTGTTCATGATGAGGACCTCAGGCGTATAGCGAGCCGCGTTTTAGATGCGGTTGCAGTGTCCGTTGATAATGGCTTAAATTAATTCGGGAGAATGTGTGGAGAGCTTGGCCCTGCCGGAACGCGAGTCGGCGGTCATCATTTTTACCGACCAGATCGGCCTTGTGGAACAGGAACTGGCGCGGCTCCTCGCCGAGACCATGGCCGCACACGACCTCCAGAAACTCCTGCGACAGTATTCTGCCGGTGAGTACTCCACCATTCGATCCAGCATCTCGCTTAAACTAAACGCTCCTTCCGCTATCGTACCCGCAACGCTTATGCGTGCATTATGTTGTCTAAAAGAACATCTCACCGTTGAAGCCTTTGCCGAATTGAAGGCGCTCGACCAATTGTCGCCCACAACGGCAGCCTCTTTGCGTGCTTGCCTCTACGTCCCATTTGAGCTTCGGCCTCTGATTAGTCGGTCGGTTACAGCGTCAACCGACCAAGCCCAGATGGACAGCACCGAGGCGGACTCCAACACCTGTGGGTTAGCACAATTGATTGACCTTGCGTATCTATATCAAAGAAACCAGACTGATCACAAAGGCAATAACATATTCGATCAGATCACGGCTATTGCTTCCACAAACATCGCGTCCCGGGATCTTTTAGATCAACTCGCAGATACCTATTATGAGAAAGCCTTGACCTGCAGCCGAGCTGGCGACCACATGACGTCAGTCTTCCTATTAATGAAGTTGACGTCTTTGCGCCCGAATGACGGCCGAGCGCATGTGCAAAGTGCCTACGAATACGCTGCTCTCGAAGAAGACAGCCTGGCTCTCGAATCGTTTTCGAAGGCGCTATTATGCGACCAGACTGGAGACGGGACGCACGCGTCTGCTGCTCTGAAAGGAATTGCTCAGATACACGCCGAACGTCGCAACTGGGTTGAAGCTGAGCAGGCAGCACGCGAGGCGCTTGCCATCGATCCTGTAAATATGGAGTCGCTCGCCGTGATGACTCATATTTTCGCAGAAACTCGCGATGTCAAACGACAGCGTGAGGATCCTCGAGGGAATTAAAGATGGATTCCGAAACGCCTAAGGTTGTACTGAAGGATGCGCGCGGGACTGTGATAGGTGATGAAAATGCTATTTACCAGTATTTCCTTGCCGACGATCGGGGGCCGGCCCTCGCCGAGCGGCTTCTAACATTTACAAGTCTAATTGAGGACAAGACGCGACACTTTGTTGGGCGGGACTTTTTGATGCGCAAGCTGGATTCATTCCTTCTCCAACAACCAAGTGGATATTTCGTCATCACCGGATTACCGGGAATTGGCAAGACGGCTCTGATTGCAGAACTCGTGAAGCGTAGACACTACATCCACCATTTTAACGAAGTACTCAGCGGCACCACGACGACTGAGCAATTTCTTCAGAGTGTGTGTGTGCAGCTGATTACAAGCATGGGTTTATCCAGGGCGTATGATGTGCTCGCTGCGAGCCGAAGCAGTCATTATCTTTCTGAACTTCTGGAAGAGGCAAGCGGGCCGGAGAGCGGCAGCCAGAAAATAGTAATTGCAGTGGACGCGCTTGATGAGGCGGAATCTCTGTCGGATCTCCGCTCCAACGCGCTACTATTACCGCCTCGCTTACCGAAGGGCATATATTTTGTAGTGACGAGCCGCATCAGGGAGGAATTGCAATTGCGCGTGGAATGTCCGGAGGAGTACTTCTATTTGGACTCCAGCGGCGATGACAACATGGAAGATGTGCGGATATATCTCGAAAACGCAGCACAGGGGCAGGGTATGCGTGGTTTCTTGGAACGGGCAGCTTTGAATCCCACCGTCTTTGTAGACACACTCATTGCCAAGAGTGAGGGGAACTTCATGTATTTAAGGTATGTGGTGCCGGAAATTGAGGCGGGGCGATATCCTGAGTTGAAACTGAAGGACTTGCCGCAAGGCCTTATCGGTTACTACAACCATCATTGGCGAAGAATGCGCGCATCGGAGACTGAGACCTGGGTGAACGATCGGCAACCGGTGATTAGTATTCTTGCCGCTGTCAGGGAACCGGTCTCACCGGCGCAGTTATCCCGGTTTTCGGGGGTTCCGTTGCCGCGTGTCAGGGCGGCATTGCACGATTGGCGGGAGTTTCTTGATGAGCGCCGTAATGATGGGGAACGCAAGTATTCGATATATCACAGCAGTTTTCAGGAGTTCCTGTTGACGAAGGCGGAGGTAGGCGAGATTAATCTACAGGATAGCCATCGCCAGATTGGCCGATCGTTGCTTGATGAGTGGCAGGAGGAAAAGATGCGTCAGGGTTCGCGCAAAGGGCGAGAAGCAGAAGAACTCTGAGGGAGGCCTATGTCACAGGTGTCATAGCCAAATCATATCCTTGCATGTCTGATGGAAGGATCGCGGGTTGAGACAGGATGGTCTGTGCGTATTTAACGACATCCTGCGGCACAATCGGTTTTGGCTTGTCGCTCAAGTAGAGCGCAATCATCGCGCGGATGTAGGCGTCTCGCAATTCCCTATGAGGAATTGGAGTAGAATCCATCGGCCCACAGTTTTGAACAAGCACTTCAAATAGATGGAGATGGGTCGCTTTCCATTGATCGGGACCGGAAACAATAATCGCGCCCGCCCCGCTTCGATCTCGCGCGGCAGCCTGAAGCAAATCATTGATTGAAGCGTAGTACGCGCGTGCGACAGTTTGTGCAAACTGTTTTCTATCGAGTTCAATGATGTTTATCGCCGTCACTGGGTCTCAAAAACGCTTGATCGATTACGCCGACTCTGCAGCTTGTGCCGGGGAAACTGCGTTGTGGACAATGACACCCGGCGGCTAAGCCGCTACCATTTCTTCGAACTGCCGCCGGAATTGTTGTCGCCCGGTGAGGTACCACGCGGCAGCCGGACGAATGATGTCATGGGTCGCGTGGATGCTCCGTAACGACGCTTCGAGTGTGGCTTCTTCGATCAGCGAGCTAATGTCGAGGATCAGATCGAAGCATGGGAGGTCGCTTCCTATCCTGATGTCATAGAGCTCCTTATAAAGGCGCTGCGTGGCTGCATCTTTTTCGGCGATCAATGCGGGATACTCATCGGGTGCGAAACGGCTCCGGCCGCGGTGGGACACGATTGACTTGAGGACTCTCGATTTGAGGGTCGAACCCAACCAGATACAAAGGGCCGGCTGGCGGTGACGCCAGGGCATGGTGCTCGTATCAAAAATGCAGCCGTGCGTAGCGGACTCGATACGGAGCAGCTCCGCATCGATGCGGCTGAATTCGTCGTGGTTCCAAAGTTGCTTTGCCTCCTGGGTAATCCAGAAATCCTTGGTCTGGATGAGAGAGATGGCCATGAAATTTAGCTGGATCTGTGAGCCGGAAACATAGGTGAGACCGAACTCTCCGGCGAGCAAATGCGAATGCGTCGTCTTGCCGGAGGCCGTCAGCCCGGAAATACAGACATTGCCGGTATACTGCAGCGGCTGGGTCGAAACTGTCGCGAGCTTCACGGCAATGTCCTCGGTTCCGGGAACTACGATTTCTTCACAGCAGTCAGGTACGTTCTCGTGGCCTTCGCTTCCGGAGAGGCGATTCTAGTGAGATTATCATAGCCAGTTTCCAGAAGTTCGATGCCATGCGCTTTGTCGCCCTGCGCGGCGACTATCCTGCCCAGCAATACCTGGCAGCGGCTGCGGAAGACCACATCCTTCGTTGTCGCGAGTACCTCCTCACAGAGCTTGCGTGACTGCGCGTACCTGAGTCTGTCAAAGAGGATGCGAGCGAGCTGGAAAAGCGAAGCGCCAATGCCTGTGCTGTCGTGGCGCCTGCGTCTGATCCGCAGACTTTGGCCGTAATACCGTTCCGCGAGGGCGAGCTTGCCGCTCTCGCGATATACGCTCGCGATACTGTGGAGGCATAACGCCTCGCCATCGGGATCTCTTAATTGCCGGTAGGAACGCAGGCTCCTTCTGAAGCATTGCATCGCGTCTGCGATGTTCTTCTTCCGGCGGTAGATCAAACCGAGCTGACGCGTACTTCTAGCCACACCAGATGCGTCGTGAAGCCTCCGTGAAATATCAAGGCTTGCGTTTGCGAACGCCAAGGCCTCTCGGTAACGTCCTCTGCTGGTGAGAAGATGCGACAACTCATGGCGGAACCAGGCCTCCTGTGCCCCATCAGTCGCATCTTGACTCGCAGCCAGCCCCTTCCGCAAGAGGTCTTCGAGCGTCTCCCACTTCCCCTGAAGCCGCAGAAACTCCTTCAACGCACGGGCGAGCTGCAGGAGCGAAGGCCAGGTTGCCAAGGCCTCGGCATCGTCCACTGAAGCGAGGAGATTCGGTTCTTCGGCGGCGAGCGCATCAAGATCGGAGCTGTTCGCCATCGCATAGCGCGCGAAATACTCAAGGATCGCGGTACGCGGGTCCTTGTCATTGACGAGCATGGGCCTGATGAACGAGCGCACCAGATCATGCAGGCGGTAGCGTGACGAAGGCCCGTTCCATTGAACGAAGCTCCACGAGCAGAGGGTGCCCAGCGATTCCTGGGCGCTTTGGCTGCTGGTCCGCCACGCTGCCGCTGCGGCCTCCAGGGTGAATCCGGCGCGGAAGAGCGCCAGGACCGGGAACGATCTCTGCACATCCGGCGGCAG
>Ga0210389_10001582_pt1 | contig 18401 bp, 15 predicted proteins | sample IncBWH28OmetaG_FD_160127 | JGI IMG/M metagenome (GOLD analysis project Ga0210389, IMG submission 160127) | Forest soil microbial communities from Barre Woods Harvard Forest LTER site, Petersham, Massachusetts, United States - Inc-BW-H-28-O ...
CGCGCCCCCGGCATCAAGGTCATCGTGCTGCGCGGCGCCGGCCGCGCCTTTTCCGGCGGCTACGACTTCGGGGGCGGCTTCCATTACTGGGCCGACACCATAACGACCGACGGGAAGTGGGATCCCGGCAAGGACTTCGCGATGACGACCGCCCACGAGATCGGTCCGACACACAAGTTCATGGCCATCTGGCGAGCGTCCAAACCCGTGATCGCCCAGGTGCACGGCTGGTGTGTCGGCGGGGCCAGCGACTACGCGCTGTGCGCCGACATCGTCATCGCCAGCGACGACGCCGTCATCGGCACCCCGTACAGCAGGATGTGGGGGGCCTATCTGACCGGCATGTGGCTGTACCGGTTGAGCCTGGCCAAGGTCAAATGGCACTCGCTGACGGGTCGGCCACTGACCGGCGTCCAGGCTGCCGAGGTCGAGCTGATCAACGAGGCGGTGCCCTTCGAACGTCTCGAAACCCGCGTCGCCGAGATCGCCGCCGAGCTGGCGCGAATCCCGTTGTCGCAGTTGCGGGCACAGAAGCTGATCGTCAACCAGGCCTACGAGAACATGGGCCTGGCGTCCACCCAGATGCTGGGGGGCATTCTGGACGGCCTGATGCGCAATACCCCCGACGCTCTCCACTTCATCGAGACCGCGCAGACCCAGGGCGTGCGTGCGGCGGTGGAGCGCCGCGACGGCCCGTTCGGCGACTACAGCCAGGCTCCGCCGGAGCTGCGGCCCGACCCCTCCCACATCATCGTGCCTGATCGCGATGGTTAGTGAGTTGGACTACTAATATGCCCCCGGCCACCCGGCGGGGCCTTGAAAGTGTTACGGTAAGTGCTATGTCTCGGCTGAGTAACAGCCTGCGTGCAGGCGCCGTTTTTCTTTCCCTCGCCCTCGCCGCCGCGGTCTTCCCGAAGACTGCCGTCGCCGATTCCACGGAAGATTTTCCGATTCCGCGAAGGCAGATCGCGACCACGTGCGACGCCGAACAGTATTTGGCGGCCGCGCGGGATACCAGCCCGATTTACTACCAGCGGTACATGATCGACTTCCACAACAGGCCACCGGACATCCAGCAGGGCGCGATCGACCGCATCCACTGGTTCTATTCCTTGGACTCCGCCGGGCGCAGGCAGTACTCCGAGGACACCGCGACGAACATCTACTACGAGCAGATGGCAACGCACTGGAGTAACTGGGCAAAGATCTTCTTCAACAACAAGGGCGTCGTCGCCAAAGCCACCGAGGTGTGCGATCAGTACCCCAAGGGCGACATGTCGGTCTGGGACTGGACGGCGTAAGTCACGCCTGCGCGGCGCGCGCATTAGAGGTCTTGCTACGCCGGTGGATTGGCCCTGGCCTTTATCCGTCGGCGAGTTTAAGATCTGCCATTGGCGGGTATCGCTCCGATTCCCGATTGGGGGACAAAACGATTTCTGTCGACTGGTTATTCGGCGAGTAGCCCGGGCAAGCCCCGGGGAATAGTCAGTTGGCAACTCGAGTCTGCTCGACCACTGCTCACCAGGACGACTCACCATGCAAACCACGCTCAACAGGACAGCGACCGGCTCGGGCCGGGATGTCCTCGTACCGGGGATCTCCTGTGCGATGAGGGCGCGATGAGCACCGTGGACCCCCAGTCGGCCAGCCGCAAAGCGCGTGGCGGCGGCCAGCCATCGGGCAACGAGATTTCAGACCCGCTGGCGGAATTCGACTGGCATGAGATCGAATGCCAGTCCGAGACCGGGTGCACCAAGCGGGCAACGCACATCGTGTACCGGCACGCCGTGGACGAATGCAACCGACCGAACCTCGACCCGTCGGGGAATATCGTCGACATCCTGTGCATCAGCTGCGTACGCAGCCTCAAAGTCCAAGTCCTGCAGCAGGTGGATCGAATCGCCCGCAGCCCGGGCGGCTACTGCCTGACCTGCGGGGCACCGGTGCTCAAGCTGAGCGACATCATGCGCAAAATGGTGCAGTTGCGCAGCTACGCCTGACCAGCGCGCCGGGCGCCGCGGCCCGGATTGGCTACCGCGGCTCGCCTCACCTCGGCTCAGTAGTGTGGCACGCTCGTCTGGAACCGATCGGTGCTGGCCGTAAGGCCCATGTCGGCCGGTTCGTCAGTCCTGCGCGGCGGGTCTGCCCTGGGCAGCATCAGCGCACGAACCAGTGGACGCGGCCCGTAAGGCCGCAACATCTGGCTGGCCGGACGAGTGCGCACCGGGGTCGGCCACCAGAACCAACGGCCCAGCAGCGCAGCGATCGACGGCATCATGAACGAGCGCACGATCAGGGTGTCGAACAACAGACCCAGGCCGATCGTGGTACCGACCTGGCCGATCACCTTCAGATCGCTGAAGATGAAGGAAGACATGGTCGCGGCGAACACCAGACCCGCGTTCGTCACCACGGAACCGGTGCCCGCCATGGAGCGGATGATTCCGGTTTTCAGTCCGGCGTGGATTTCCTCTTTGAAGCGGGAGACCAGCAGCAGGTTGTAGTCGGATCCCACCGCCAGCATCAGGATGACTGACATCGCGAGCACCATCCAGTGCAATTCGAAGCCCATGATGTCCTGCCACACCAGCACGGAGAGCCCGAACGAGGCGCCGAGCGAAAGCAACACCGTGCCAACGATGGTGATCGCCGCAACCAGGCTTCGGGTGATGATCAGCATGATGATCAAAATGAGGCTGGCCGCCGCTATCCCCGCGATCATCAAGTCGTACTTGGATCCGTCGTGCATGTCCTTGTACACCGCTGCGGTGCCGCCCAGATAGATCTTGGCGCCCTCGAGCGGCGTCCCCTTGATGGCTTCCTTTGCCGCGTTCTTGATCGGGTCTACGTGCGAAATCCCTTCGGGCGTAGCGGGATCCCCTTCATGGGAAATGATGAACCGGGCCGCATGCCCGTCGGGTGACAGGAACATCTTCAGACCCCGCTTGAAGTCGGGATTGTCGAAGACCTCCGGCGGAATGTAGAAGGAGTCATCGTTCTTGGCCGCGTCGAACGCCTGTCCCATCGCCGTCGAATTCTGGCTCATCACGTCCATCTGGTCATACAGCGACGACATCGAGCTGTGCATGGTCAGCATCATCTGCTTCATGGTCGTCATGGTCGCGATCATCGGCGGCATCTGCGCCAGCATCTGCGGCATCAGCGCGTCCAGCTGGGATATGTCACCCGACAGAGCCGTGAACTTTTCGGTGATCTGATCCAAACCGTCGAGCGCGTCGAAAATCGATCGCAGCGACCAGCAGATGGGGACGTCGAAGCAGTGCTTCTCCCAGTAGAAGTAACTGCGAATCGGTCGCCAGAAATCGTCGAAATTGGCGATGTTGTCGCGCAATGTATTTGTCACGTCCAACATTTCGTGCGTAAGACCGTCCATGTGGTGCGTGACGGCGGCCATCTTCGCCGTGATGCCGTACATGCGCTGCATCGTGTCGATGGACTGCTGCATCGCGTCGGCCTGCTGCAGCATGTCCTTCATTCGCTGCTTCATGTATTCCTGGTTTTCGACCTGCGTCGTGTTCTGCATGCTGATCTGGAATGGGATCGACGTGTGCTCGATCGGTGACCCGAGCGGCCTGGTGATCGCCTGGACGCGCGCGATGCCCGGGACGTGGAAGACACCTCTGGCGATGCGGTCCAACACCAACATGCCCGCCGGATTGCGCATGTCGTGGTCCGTTTCGATCAACAGCAGTTCGGGATTCATTCGGGCGTTGGAGAAGTGCCGGTCCGCGGCCGCATATCCGACATTGGCCGCGGTGGTGGGGGGCAGATACTTACGAGTGTCGTAGTCCGTCTTGTACCCCGGCAGCGCGAGCAGCCCGATGAGGGCGATCGCGATCGACACGGCCAGCACCGGCCCGGGCCACCGGACGATCGCGGTGCCCACCCGTCGCCAACCCCGGGTCCTCATCTTGCGTTTCGGATCGAACAGATGGAAGAAACTGCCCACCGTCAGGACGGCCGGCGCCAGCGTGATCGCGGCGAACACGGCGACGAGCATTCCGACCGCGCACGGCACGCCGAGCGTCTGGAAATACGGAAGCCGGGTGAAGCTCAGGCAATACATCGCGCCCGCGATGGTCAGACCCGAGCCGATGACAACGTGCGCGGTCCCGTGGAACATCGTGTAAAAGGCTTTTTCCCGGTCCTCGCCGAGCGAGCGCGCCTCTTGATATCGCCCGAGGACGAATATCGCATAGTCCGTCCCGGCGGCGATCGCCATCAACACCAACAGATTAACCGCGAAGGTGGATAGCCCAATGATGTTGTGATAGGCCAGGAAAGCGACCACCCCGCGGGCCGCCATCAACTCAACTCCGACCATCAGCAACGTGAGGATCACGGTGACGATGGAACGGTACACGTAGAGCAACATCACGATGATCACCACGAAGGTGATCATCGTGACCTTCTTCACGCCCTTCTCACCGGCCGACGACTGATCGGCGGTCAGCGCTGCCGCACCGGTGACGTAGGCCTTGACCCCCGGGGGCGGCGGCACGCTGTTCACAATGTCGCTGACCGCCCGCACGGACTCGTTGGCCAGGCTCTCGCCCTGGTTGCCGGCGAGGTAGATCTGGACGTAGGCGGCCTTACCGTCGTTGCTTTGCGAGCCGGCCGCGGTAAGCGGATCCCCCCAGAAGTCCTGGACGTGCTGGACGTGCTTCTTGTCCGCCTCGAGTTTCTTGATCAGCTGGTCGTAGTAGTGGTGGGCGTCATCGCCGAGGGGCTTGTCCCCTTCCAGGACAATCATGATCGCGCTGTCGGTGTTGAATTCGTTGAATACCCGACCGACGCGCTTCATCGCCTGCATCGACGGCGCATCGTTGGGGCTCATCGACACGGTGTGTTCTTTTCCAACCTCGTCCAGCGAGGGGACGAAGACGGTCAGGGCGACGACGAGTCCGACCCACAGCAGGACGATCGGCACCGCGAGCTTGTGCACCGTCCGCGCAAAGACGGGCATCTTGGGAAGCTGGTCCGCCGGCGTCGGGGTCATGCGGACTTCACTATGCAGAAGGTCTGAGCATTCACTTCGTTGGCCGACCTTTCGTCCTTGACGACGTCGTTGACGATGATGCGGCAGCCGATCTGGTCACTATCGCCCTGCGCCACGACGTTGACACTCACCGACGGAAGCGTGGTGATGACCGAAAGACTCCACGGCAGTGGCACATTGTCGACTCGCCGGGGCTGGGCATTGACGTCCAGATAGTTGATATTGGCCACCGTCCCCGGGGCGCCGTAAACCTCGTAGACCACGTGTTTGGGGTTGAATGGCTTGATGTCGTCGGCAGTTCCGCTGGTGATCGGCCCATTGTCGTGAACGCCGAAAATGCTGCGAAGCCGAACCACACAGAAACCCGCCACCACAACCACGACGACGATGACGAGTGCGACCCACACTCGCTTCACCGCATTGGCAACAGGAGTCTTTGCCACCCAATTACCTTCCGCTAATTCCGTCGGATGCTTTGGTGCGCTAAGCATGTTAAACGCCGCGCGGCGGCCGCGCCCGTTTTGGTTCGACCGCACCTGCCGCGATCGGCGTGCGGGACCGCGGCCCGGGAGTTACGCATCGAGTCGGACACACCGGCTTCCCTCATCCCAATCTCCTTTCGGCTCATTGCGATTCGGAGACGAGGCCGATGCACGTCCCCGTGAGCACCCGGGTGAGGGCGGACGCGAAGTCGATGTTCCACTCGGGCGGAATTACCTCCGTTTCGTCGGCATAGGCGTCGGTGAGCCGCTCCGGCGGATTGGCGATCTGCCAGAACGCGGCGGCCAGTGAGTAAGCGGCGATCAAAGTGTCGAAGGCACCCGGCCTGCCGAGCGCGGGCAACGCGTGCTCGATCGCATCGGCGAGCGCGATCGCCGCGGCGGAAATGGTCCGCCTGATATCGACAACCCGCTCGATGTCCACCTCGTGCTCGAGGTGCAGGTGCAGGTTGGCCAGCAGGTCGCAAAACAGCGGGTCGGCCGCCAGCCCGTTGGCCAACGTCTCGGCCACCCGCGCCGGCGATGTCGGACCCGGTTCGGCCAGTTCTCCGCACACCGTGTTCGACCAGCGCACCCAACCCTCCGCGGCGAGGTGCAGCAGGACCTCTTTGTGCGAAGTGAAGTAGCGGCGCACCGCGGAGTAGTGAATTCCGGCCCGGTTGGCGACCGCGGTCAACGTGACCGAGGCAACCCCGGTCTCCACGGCCAATGAACGCGCGGCCTCAACAAGGGCCGTCGCACGCCGGCGCTTGTTTTCTTCGGTGCGGGCGCGTTGGAAGGCCAATTGCGCCATCGGCCGAGGATAACGCACACGATGTGATTTGTATAACGCACATCGTGTGATTTGCGGGCGCCCAATCGTCGAGATAGGTTCCCGTTACGCACGTGATATGCGTTACACTCCAGGGCGCGAGGGGAAGGAGTGAACGGCCCCGGCCCAGGCGACGACTCGACTCGGCCGTGATTTACTTTACTTAGGTAAGGCTTGGCTGCGCTCCCCGCCCGGATCGACGTGCCGGGCGGACGGGCGCAGTGCGGCGATCCGTAGTTGACCATGTTCGGCGGTCCCGCGATCCAGCGGACCGTCAAACCGCAGAAGCGCCAACCGTTGAAAGGGATTCCAATTCTCAAGGTGCTGTCGCGAACTTGGATTCCACTGGTCGTCTTGGCGGTGGTGGTAGTCGGTGGATTCGTCGTCTACCGGGTCCACGGCTATTTCGGCTCGGAGAAACGCGAGTCGTATGCCGACAGCAACCTGAAAAACCCCGACCCGTTCAACCCGAAGCGGATCGTTTACGAGGTATTCGGCCCGCCCGGCACGGTCGCGGACATCAGCTATTTCGACGTCAACGCCGATCCCAAACGCGTCGACGGGGCGCCGTTGCCCTGGTCGCTGCACATCACCACCACAAAAGCCGCTGTCATGGGAAATCTTGTGGCACAAGGCGATAGCGATAGCATCGGGTGCCGTATTCTGGTGGACGACGTGGTCAAGGCCGAGAGAATTTCCCACGAGGTCAACGCCTTTACCTTCTGCGTGGTGAAGGCCGCGTGACCACTCAATTCGCCAGTCGCGCCGACACCCACGCCGAACGGCCACTCATCGCCAGGTTGCTCCACACCCTCGCCGTGCCGATCATCCTGTTCTGGATCGCGGTCGCGGTGGCCCTCAGTCTGTTGGTGCCGTCGCTGGAAGTCGTCGGCGAAGAGCGGTCGGTGTCGCTGAGCCCCTCGGACGCGCCGTCGTTCGTGGCGATGAAGCGCGTCGGCCACGTGTTCAACGAAGGCGAGACCGACAGCTCGGCGATGATCGTGCTGGAGGGCAATCAGCCCCTCGGCGACGACGCGCACAGGTACTACGACGTCCTGATTCGCAAGCTGCGCGAAGACCGGACGCACGTGCTGAGCATCCAGGATTTCTGGGGTGATCCACTCACCGCGGCCGGCGCGCAGAGCAACGACGGCAAGGCCGTCACCGTCCAGGTGAATCTCGCCGGTAATCAAGGCGAACCGCTGGCCAACGAATCCGTGGAAGCCGTCCGCAAAACCGTGAACAGTGTGCCGGCGCCGCCCGGGGTCAAGGCCTACGTCACCGGGGTGTCGGCGCTCGCCGCGGATCTGCACCACAGCGGCGACAAATCCATGGTGCGGATCACGCTGACGACGGTCGCGGTGATCCTGATCATGCTGCTATTCGTCTACCGCTCGATCATCACCGTGGTCCTGCTGCTGATCACGGTCGGCTTCGAGTTGACCGCGGCGCGGGGAGCCGTGGCACTGATGGGGCATTTCGGGCTCGTCGGGCTTTCCACGTTCGCGGTCAGTCTGCTCACGTCGCTGGCAATCGCGGCGGGCACGGACTACGGCATCTTCATCATCGGCCGCTACCAGGAAGCGCGGCAGGCCGGGGAAGACAGGGAAACGGCCTTCTACACCATGTACCGGGGGACGGCGCACGTCATCCTCGGATCCGGTTTGACGATCGCCGGGGCGACGTTCTGCCTCAGCTTCGCGCGGATGCCGTATTTCCAGACGTTGGGGATCCCGTGCGCGGTGGGGATGCTGGTCGCGGTGGTGGTGGCGCTCACGCTGGGTCCCGCGGTCCTGACGGTCGGCAGCCGGTTCGGTGTGTTCGACCCCAAGCGGCTGCTGAAGGTGCGCGGCTGGCGACGGGTCGGCACCGCGGTGGTTCGCTGGCCGCTGCCCATTCTGGCCGTCACGTTCGCGATCGCCCTCGTCGGCCTGATCGCGCTGCCCGGGTACAAGGCCAACTACAACGACCGGGAGTACCTGCCCACCTTCATTCCCGCCAACGAGGGCTTCATGGCCGCGGACCGCCACTTCTCCCAAGCCCGGATGAAGCCCGAGATCCTGATGATCGAGACGGACCACGATATGCGTGATCCGGCGGATTTCCTGGTGTTGGACAAGCTGGCCAAGGGCGTCTTCCGGGTGCCGGGGATCTCCCGCGTCCAGGCGATAACCCGGCCCGACGGGACGACGATGGACCACACGTCGATCCCGTTCCAGATGAGCATGCAAAGCGCCGGTCAGGTGCAGACCATGAAGTACCAGCGCGACCGGATGAACGACATGCTCAAGCAGGCCGACGACATGAGCAAGACGATCGCCACCATGCAAAAGATGTACAGCTTGATGACGCTGCTTGTCGGGGTCACACACCGCATGGTCGGCGACACCGAAGAGATGCAGCAAATCACCAATCAGCTGCGCGACGAAATCGCCAACTTCGATGATTTCTGGCGGCCCATTCGTTCCTACTTCTACTGGGAAAAGCACTGCTTCGACATTCCGATCTGCTGGTCGCTGCGATCGATATTCGACGCCATCGACGGCATCGATCAGATCGACGAGAAGCTCGACACCCTGGTGGGTGACATCAAAGAGCTCGACCGGCTGATGCCGGAGATGGTCGCCCAGTTCCCGCCGATGATCGACACCATGGTGAACATGCGGACCATGATGCTGACGATGCACAGCACCATGTCCGGGATCTTCGACCAGATGGACGAGATGAGCGACAACGCAACGGCGATGGGTCATGCCTTCGACGCCGCGAAGAACGACGACTCGTTCTACCTGCCGCCCGAGGTCTTCAAGAACGCGGACTTCAAACGCGCCATGAAGAACTTCCTGTCCGCCGACGGGCACGCGGCTCGCTTCATCATCCTGCATCGCGGAGACCCCGCGTCCGCCGAGGGAATCGCCAGCATCGACTCGATCCGCACCGCGGCCGAGGAGTCGCTCAAGGGAACCCCCTTGGAGGACGCGAAGATCTACCTGGCCGGCACGGGGGCTGTGTTCAAGGACATCTCCGAGGGCGCCAAATGGGATCTGATGATCGCGGGCATTTCCTCGCTCTGCCTCATTTTCATCATCATGCTAATCCTCACCCGGGCCCTGGTCGCCGCCGCGGTCATCGTGGGCACGGTGGCGATTTCGCTGGGCGCCTCCTTTGGGTTATCGGTGCTGGTATGGCAGCACATCCTGGGTATCCAATTGCACTGGCTGGTGCTCGCCATGTCGGTGATCGTGCTGTTGGCCGTGGGATCCGACTACAACCTGCTGCTGGTCTCCAGGTTCAAACAGGAGATCTATGCCGGCCTGAAGACGGGCATCATCCGTTCGATGGGCGGCACCGGCAAGGTGGTGACGAACGCGGGCCTGGTGTTCGCGTTCACGATGGCGTCCATGGTCGTCAGCGACGTGCGAGTGATCGGGCAGGTGGGGACGACGATCGGCCTGGGTCTGCTGTTCGACACGCTGATCGTGCGCGCGTTCATGACCCCGTCTATCGCCGCGCTGCTGGGACGCTGGTTCTGGTGGCCGATGCGCGTGCGCTCCCGGCCCGTCTATGTTCCGTCCCAGCCGGTCGAACCCCAGTCAGCGGAGCCTTCCTTCGCCTACAGCGATTAGCCGCGCCGGCTGTGTGGCGGTCCGTCCGTAGTCCCGGTCGTTCCGAATAGCACCCATGGGCACAGTCGCGCTGATCGGATTTCTCGGCGGCCTGATCACCGGCATCTCGCCGTGCATCCTGCCGGTGCTGCCCGTGGTGTTCTTCTCCGGCCTGGACAGCACGCGGGCCGACACCGGGGACAGCACCCCGCGGGCCCGCCCCTATCTGGTGATCGCCGGCCTGGTCTGCAGCTTCAGCCTCGTCACCCTGGCCGGTTCTGCCCTGTTGTCGGCGCTGCATCTGCCGCAGGACGCCATCCGCTGGGCCGCCCTGGTTACGTTGACCCTGATCGGCCTCGGATTGATCTTCCCGCCGCTGCTGCATCTGATCGAACGACCGTTTGCCCGCATCCCCGTGGGTTCAGTGGGGCGCAAAGTCGGCGTCAACGGCCTGCGCAGAAGCGGTTTCGGTCTGGGGCTGACGTTGGGCGCGCTGTATGTGCCGTGCGCGGGACCGGTGCTGGCCGCCATCGTGGTCGCCGGCGGCACGGTGTCCATCACGTCCATCGGCCTGCCCATCCTGGTCCTGACCGCGACGTTCGCGGTCGGCACCGCACTGCCGCTGCTGGTCTTCGCGCTGGCCGGGCGGCGCGTCGCCGAACGGGTCGCGGCATTCCGCCGTCGGCAGCGCGCAATCCAGATCGCCGGCGGAATCACGATGATCGTGCTGGCCGTGGCGCTGGTCTTCAACCTGACCGCGACGCTGCAGCGCACCGTCCCCGACTACACGGCGGCCTTTCAAAAGGCGATGCAGAAAGGGATCTCGGCCCAGGAACTCCAGCGCAAGCTGCACCTGGGCGGTCCGGGCGGTGGCTCGTCTCGGGGCCAACTCGCCGACTGCACAGACGGCGCCGACCAGCTGCAGCAGTGCGGGCCGGCGCCCGCCATCACCGGGATCACGCAATGGCTCAACACCCCCGGCGGCGCACCGATCGACCTGGCGTCCCTGCGGGGCAAGGTGGTCTTGATCGACTTCTGGGCGTATTCCTGCATCAACTGCCAACGCGCCATCCCGCACGTGGTCGACTGGTACAACCGGTATCGCGACGACGGCTTCGTGGTCATCGGGGTGCATACACCCGAGTACGCCTTCGAACGGGTCCCCGGCAATGTGGCCAGTGGCGCCGCCGCGTTGCACATCGACTACCCCATCGCACTGGACAACGACTACGCGACCTGGAACGCCTACCAGAACCTGTATTGGCCCGCGGAGTACTTGATCGATGCGAACGGCACCGTGCGGCACACCAAGTTCGGCGAAGGCGACTACGACGACACCGAAAAGTTGATCCGCCAACTGCTCACGGATGCTCGAGGCGCCAATCCCGGCATCCGCCTACCGGACGCGACGAGATCGGTGGACACCACGCCGCACACCACGCTCACCCCCGAGACCTACCTGGGTGTCCGCCGGGCCGTCAACTACGGCGGCGACGGCGAATACCAGCCCGGCACCGCCACATTCGGCTACCCGGCGAACTTGCCCGACGACAGGTTCGCCCTGCGCGGGCGGTGGACCCTCGACGACCAGGGCGCCACCGCCGCCGGTGACGACGCCGCGATTCGGCTGAACTACACCGGCAGCAACGTCTTCGCGGTCATCGGCGGCACCGGCACCATCACCGTGACCAGCGACGGCACAACCAGCACCACAGCGATCGGCGGGCCTCCCACGCTGCATCAGATCGTGGGCGGGGACACCGCGCGCCGCGACCAGCTCGACATGCGGGTGAGCAAAGGCCTGCAAGTGTTTTCGTTCACTTTCGGCTAAGACACCTTTTAAGACACCTTTAAGGCGGGAGCAAACGCACAGCAGCCCATCCGCCAGGTCGGTGGCTCCGAATAGTTGTTGTGGATTCCTCGACGGCCCGCTCGGTAGCGGTGATCGGCAGCGGCGTGGCCGGTCTCACCGCCGCCTATGTCTTGTCCGGGCGCGATCGGGTCACCCTGTACGAGGCCGACGTGCGGCTCGGCGGCCACGCGCACACCCACTTCCTCGAGGACGGCGCCGACGGCCGGGTTATCGGCGTCGACTCGGCGTTCCTCGTGCACAACGACCGCACCTATCCCACGCTGTGCCGGTTGTTCGACGAGCTCGGTGTGGCCACCCAGGAGTCGGAGATGTCGATGTCGGTGCGGGCCGACGATATCGGGCTCGAGTACGCCGGGGCGCTGGGATTCCAGGGGCTGTTCGCCTGCCGGCAGTCGTTGCGGCCGCGTTACCTGCTGATGCTCGCCGAGATCACCCGCTTCCACCGGGCCGCGTCGCGCCTGCTGCACCGCGGCGGAACCGGCATTGAGGACGATCTGGAGACTCTGGAAGCCTTCCTGGACCGACACAGCTTCTCGTCGTTCTTTGTCGACCACTTCATCACGCCCTTGGTGGCAGCGGTGTGGTCGTGCGCCGGCCGCGACGCGCTGCGCTACCCGGCCCGGTATCTCTTCGTCTTCCTCGACCACCACGGCATGTTGTCGGTGTTCGGCTCGCCGACCTGGCGCACCGTGACCGGAGGATCGGCGAACTACGTGCAGGCGATCGCCGCGCGGCTCGACGAGGTATCCACCGGAACACCGGTGGGATCGCTGCGGCGGGCGCCCGGCGGCGTGCTGGTACAAGCGGGTCGTAACGCGCCACGGCTTTTCGACGCGGCCGTCGTCGCGGTGCATCCCGACCAGGCGCTGCTGCTGCTCGACGACCCCACACCGCGGCAGCGCGCCGTCCTGGGCGCGATTCCGTACTCGACCAACCGGGCCTTGCTGCATACCGACTCCTCGGTGCTGCCCCGCCACCTCCGGGCGCGCGCATCGTGGAACTACCTGGTGACGCCCGGAAACGACCATGTGGTGGTCAGCTACGACGTCAGCAGGCTGATGCGGCTGGACGGTGAGCGCCGCTATCTGGTCACCCTGGGCGGTCAGGACCGGGTGGATCCCGGCTCCGTGATCGCCGAAATGACGTACAGCCACCCGTTGTACACACCGGAATCCGTTGCAGCCCAAGCCAAGTTGGCGACCATCGACGACGACCGGGTGGTTTTCGCCGGCGCCTACCACGGCTGGGGATTCCACGAGGACGGCGCCGCGTCGGGGCTGCGCGCGGCCCGGCGGCTCGGCGCCGACTGGCCGGCGCCGGCCCACCGGGAGGCGGTGGCCCCGTGCTGACGCAAACGCCGACGCCGGCGATCTACCGCACCACGATCGCCCATTCCCGCCGGGCACCGGTAGACCACTCGTTCGAATACCGAAGCTACAGCTGGTATGTCGACATCGACGACCTCCCCCGGCTGCCCTGGTGGCTGCGACCGTTCGCGCGGTTCCACGCCGCGGATCACTTTGCCGACCCGTCCGGCGACCCAACGGATGGTTCGCTGCGCGCACGCCTCAACGCGTTCTTCGCCGACCGCGACTTGGCCGCCCCCGAGGGCGCCGTCACGGCCCTGCTGCAGGCACGCGTCCTCGGATACGTCTTCAACCCGCTGAGCGTGTTTTGGTGTCACGACCGAGATGGCCGGCTGCGTCACGTGATCGCCGAGGTGCACAACACCTACGGCGAGCGCCATGCCTACCTGTTGCCACCGGCGGACCTGCCGGTGGTCACCGCCAAGAAGTTCTACGTCTCGCCGTTCAATCACGTGGACGGCTACTACCTGGTGCAGGCGCCACGGCCCGACGGCGAAGTCGACATCACCGTGGCGCTGCATCGCGACCATGGGCGGTCGTTCCCGGAAATTCCGGAATTTCTAGCCAACCTGCGGGGACAGCGTCGACCCGCTACCGCCCGAGAAATCGCGATCATGCAAGTCATCTCGCCGCTGGCACCGCTGCTGGTGGCCCTGCGCATCCGAATACAGGGGATCAAGCTGTGGCTACGTGGACTTCCAGTGGTACCGCGATGAGTGTCGCGACCATCCAAGAAACCATCCGAACGCCTTCGCCCGCAATCGATCCGGATCGCTGGCCGGCCGTGTCGCACGTGCCGTCGGGCGTCGTGTCCACGGCATCGGCGGCCGTCGCGGGCCGGCTGCTGCGGCGCGCCGCCGCCCGTCTGCCGTTGCGCCTGGTCTACCCCGACGGGACCGTGATCGGCGCCGCCGACCCCACGATGCCGACGATCGTGCTGCACCGGCCGGATGCGCTGGCACGCCGCGTCGGGCGGTACGGGCTGATCGGCTTCGGCGAGTCCTACATGGCCGGCGAATGGTCGTCCGATGACCTCGTCGGCGTGTTGACGGTCTTCGCCACGTCGGTCGCCGAGTTGGTGCCCGTCGCCCTGCAGCGGCTGCGGCCGATCGGGCCGGCCTTCCGCCCCAAGTGGCGGGCGCCCAGCCGAGATCAGGCCCGCCGCGACATCGCCGAGCACTACGACCTGTCGAACGACCTGTTCACCGAGTTCCTCGACGAGACCATGACGTACTCGTGCGCGCTGTTCACCCGGCTGCCGGCATCCCAGGACGAACTGGCCGCCGCGCAACGACGGAAGATCGACCGGCTGCTCGACATGGCCGGGGTCAAGCGCGGCAGCCGCGTTTTGGAGATCGGCACCGGGTGGGGCGAGTTGTGCATCCGTGCGGCCAGCCGCGGGGCAACCGTCCGCTCGGTGACGCTGTCGGTGGAGCAGCAGCAGCTGGCGCGGCTTCGGGTGGCCGCGGCAGGGCTGTCCGACTGCGTGCGGATCGACCTGTGCGACTATCGCGACGTCGAAGGGCTTCCCGAGGGTTATGACGCCGTGGTGTCGGTCGAGATGATCGAGGCGGTGGGATACCACTCGTGGCCAACATATTTCGCGACGGTCGAGCGCTTGCTACGCCCCGAGGGCCGGGCGGTGATCCAAATGATCACCATGCCGCACGCCCGCATGCTGGCCAGCCGCCACACCCATACCTGGATCCAGAAGTACATCTTTCCCGGCGGACTGCTACCGTCAACGCAGGCGATCTCAGCTATCACGGAGCGGCACAACGGTTTACGCTCGGTCGACATGACCTCACTGCGACCGCATTACGCCGAAACACTGCGGCTCTGGCGCGAGCGGTTCATGCAGCGGCGAGATGCGCTGGCGTCCTTAGGATTCGACGAGGTGTTCGGACGGATGTGGGAGCTGTACCTGGCCTACTCGGAGGCCGGATTCCGGTCCGGCTACCTCGACGTCTATCAGTGGACGTTCACCCGCGACGGCACCCGATGAACGCGACGACCCTGGCGAACCTCCTGCAGGTCTCCGGCGCATCGGTTTTGGCCCTCGCCGTGGTGCATTCGGTCACGTTCGCCATCGGCAGGCGGATCGGCCGTTACAACGTCGTCGACGTGGCATGGGGCGTGGGCTTCGTTGCCATCGCCGCGGTCGCTGCGACGCTCGGCCATGGTGACCCGACCCGACGATGGCTGTTGCTGGCGCTCGTGGCGATCTGGGGTGTACGGCTGAGCTGGCACATCCAGCGCAAGACGGCCGGTAAGGGAGAGGACCCCCGCTACGCCGCCCTGCTCCGGGACGCCACGCCCGCCGTGGGGGCACCTCCCGCTTGCGGGGTAATAATCCGCAAAGTCTTTGCGCTGCAAGCCTTCATCACCTGGTTCGTGTCGTTCCCGCTGCAGCTGTCGGCGGTGACAGGTCTCACACCGAAACCACTGATCGCCGTCACGGTGCTGGGAGTGGCTGTGTGGCTGGTGGGTGTCTTCTTCGAAGCGGTCGGCGATTGGCAGCTGCGGGTGTTCAAATCCGACCCGGCAAATCGGGGTGTGGTGATGGATCGTGGCCTGTGGGCCTGGACGCGTCACCCCAATTACTTCGGCGACGCCACCGTGTGGTGGGGCCTGTGGCTGATCACCATCACCGGCTGGTGGTCGCTGGCCACGGTCGGCTCGCCGCTGCTCATGACCTACTTCCTGGTGCAGGTGACCGGCGCTCGCCTGACCGAGAAGCTGATGGCCGGCCGTCCCGGCTTCGACGAATACCGGCAACGGACAGCGTTTTTCTTTCCCAGGCCGCCTCGGTCGGCGCACCGATGACGACGGTGGACACAGCCGTGACGGCTGACGATAGGCTACGGATCGATGAGCGGACCGCCACGGCTGAGCGACGAGCTGGACGCGCTGCTGCGCCGGGTCGGAAACGGGGACGACGTCGCCTTCGCCACGGTCTACGACCTCACCAAAACCCGGGTGTACGGACTTGTGATGCGGGTACTGCGTGACGCGGGCTACAGCGAGGAAACCACCCAGGAGGTCTACCTCGAGGTGTGGCGCACGGCGTCGGAGTATGACGCGGCCAAAGGGTCCGCCCTGGCGTGGCTGATGACCATGGCGCACCGGCGGGCCGTCGACCGGGTGCGCGCCGAGCAAGCCGGCAGCAGGCGCGAATCCCGCTACGGCGCGGCGACGGCCGACCCTGCCGTCGATGTCGTCGCCGACTCGGCCATCGCCGGTGACGAACGACGCCGGGTGACCGAATGCCTGGACGCGCTGACCGATGCTCAGCGCCAGTGCATCGAGCTGGCCTACTACCAGGGGCTGACGTATAGCGAAGTCTCGCAACGGTTGGCCGCCAACTTGTCGACGATCAAATCGCGCATCCGCGACGCGCTGCGCGGCCTACGAAACTGCCTGGACGTGTCATGACCGCGCCGGCGACGATGCAGTGGGGGCACCTCCCGCTTGCGGGGGACGCAGCGATGCTGAGGAGCGGCGCCGATGGCTCCGCCGGCGACGATGCAGTGGGGGCACCTCCCGCTTGCGGGGGACGCAGCGATGCTGAGGAGCGGCGCTCATGACTGAGCCGACCGATTTCGAACTGCTCGAGCTGGCCACGCCGTATGCCCTGCATGCCGTGTCGGACACCGAAGGCGCCGAGATCGAACGTCTGGTGGCCACCGCGCCGCCGGCGGTGGCGGCGGCCTTCAACAACGAAGTCCGCGCCGTCCGCGAGACCATGGCGGTCGCCTCGGCGGCCACCGCGGTCGAACCCCCGCCGTATCTGCGCGCGGCAATCCTGGCCACGATCGAGTCGGCGAAGCCCGAGACCGGCCGCCGGTTACGTTGGCGCACTGCTGCTTTCGCGGCCGCCGCGGCGGCGGTCGTGGTGGGTGCCGCAGCGTATGGCGTCGGGGTGCTGATGCGGCCACCGCCAACGCAGACGGTCGCCGAGCAGATCATGTCGGCCCCCGATGTGCGGACGGTCTCGCGCCCACTGGCCGACGGCACGGCCACGGTGATGTTCTCCCGTGACCGCAACGAGGGGATGCTGGTGATGAACAACGTGCCGCCGCCGTCCCCCGGCACCGTCTATCAGATGTGGTTGCTCGGAGCCAACGGCCCGACATCAGCGGGCACCATGGGGACCGCGGCCGTGGCGCCGTCGACCACGGCGACGCTGTCCAACCTGGGAGCCTCCACGGCGCTGGCGTTCACCGTCGAGCCCGGCACCGGATCGCCCCGGCCGACCGGGGCGATACTGGCCGAGTTGCCGCTAAGCTGACGGGCGCCGGACGCTGCCCGCCATCGCTACGAGCACGCCGAACCCCGCGAGCGCCGCCCCCGCGGCCAACGTCAGATTGAGCCACTGATGCATGCCGGCCTCTGCGTGCCGCACCATGACGTCGGCTATCTGGCGGATGTCTCCGGTGGTCGTGTTGAGCGCGTCGTCGACGTAGCGGCCGCCGACCTCGATGCCCGCCCATCCGGCTGCGCCGACAAGCAGTGCCGAGATGCCGACGCTGGCCAGCGCCTTGCCGCGGCGGCGCGCGACCGCAACGGTCAGCAACCCGCAGAGTCCGCTCAGGGCGACCGCACCGCTGCTCACCCAGGGCCCCCAGGTGGCGACCCGATTGAGCTGCCCCTGCCGCACCGATTGACCCGTAGACGGAATCGACACCGTCAGCGGAACGGTCAGCGTCGCGGGCGCCTGCACACGGTAAGTGCTCAGGATCTGTTGGAACGACGCGTCGTTGAGCATCGGGGCCAGGTCGATCACCCACTGATTGCCGTTCTGCCCGGACTGCGGGGCGCTGAACAACCAGCGGTGCGCCTCACGGTTCGCTTGGGCGAACAACGGCGGAAACGACGGGCCGGCCGTGAACGCGCCGGCGACGTCGTGCAGCTGCGCGCCGTCGACTGGGTAGCGTCCCCCGCCGTGTGCGGCGATGAGCGCCGTCGCTCGGGTGGCGAGTTCGGCCGCCGCGGCCGGTTGCAGGGCCGGATCGGCCGCCGCTTTCTGGGCCAGCGCGGTCCAGCCGTCCTCGCCGACGATGGTCAGCTGCGCCCACACCGCCGGGACCGCCACCGGGAGGGCCACCGTGGTGCCCAGCCATAGCAGGAAGGTCACCGCGAATCGCACTTGGCCAATCTACGGCCAGATTAGGGTGCGATCCCCCGCACGTAGGCGGCCTGGCCGAGGTGTTGTGCGCAGTCGT
>Ga0210389_10001583_pt1 | contig 18386 bp, 7 predicted proteins | sample IncBWH28OmetaG_FD_160127 | JGI IMG/M metagenome (GOLD analysis project Ga0210389, IMG submission 160127) | Forest soil microbial communities from Barre Woods Harvard Forest LTER site, Petersham, Massachusetts, United States - Inc-BW-H-28-O ...
CAAACGGGACACTCGCCAGTTCTGTACCCGAATCGAAGGAAGTCTGCGCGGCACGGGCGCTGTCATCGAAAGACGTTGGGGCAACGGGGACGGTGATCGGAACTAAGCCGGTGAACCACCCTGTCGTCGCGAGTTCTGTTGGCGTCCTACGGGTATCGGTGGTCGCCAGTATGGAAATCGTTTCAGCGCCGGTCAATTCATGTTCCGTGAGGGCTGCACAGCCGAAAACGCCACCGCTGAAACGGGCGCCCGCCGCGATGCAGGCGGAGTCGAATCGCCGTGTCTGTTGCTCATCCATCAACGTTATGTTGAGTAGCTCGCCGGCACAGGGCACCGATAAATTCCCGAGTGGCAGGGGGAAGTGTGGAAGGGTTCTGCCGCTGTTTTCGGCGAACTCGATCCACGCGCGTACGCTCGGGGAGTCCAAGGTCAAAGCGGATGTGTCCCGGCGTTGCTGGACACAGTAATCGTCATAGCTGCCTACCTCCGGCAACTGTGCGGGCACGCCGCCTCTCACCAAGGCTCGGTACATCATATGGATTTCCGTAAATAACACACCCACGATCATCAGATCGACGCGGAGATGACCAATGCTCGCATAGAAAGTGAAGTGGTCGGCGCTCTGAATGACCCCAAACAAGAAGCAATCCCACTGCAACGGATGCGGCGCCGATATGTGATCTCGCAATTCCGCTGACGTCATATCCCCATGCTCGATCGGGACGACTTCAATCTCGGCCGGGTCGGCGATCGTGTGCCGAACGATCTGATCCGCATCCTTGTACTCGAACCAACTGCGGTACGTGTCATGCCGACGAAGGTGCGCGTTGAGGGCGTAATTCATGGCACGTACGTCGCACCGACCGGGTACCTCCCAGGTAAAAATCATCAGGCGGGTCATTTCGAGGCCTCGCGCTGCATGATCGCAATAACGTCGAAGATGCTGGGTTTGCTGATAGCTGGGTGGCACTGCATTTATCGGCGCTTGGCGGGCTTTGAGACACGTCGCGGGTGATGCGTGCCAACAGACGACTGAGCCTGGACCCGGCTCCCAGTCATGGAGTGTTGACATTGCAAACACTTTGCCTCCTGTATCCCCACCCATCCGGTCCCGCGGACAGTTCGACTTCAACAGCCTGCCAAACCGATGTTTCTGTCGACCTCTGCTGCGGCCAGCCGGCGTGTCGAGCCCCCGCACCGCGGGTCACGAGCAGGTAGTCGTTTTGGGACAAACCCTAGCAACATATCGGTCGCCGCATCGGGTAATGACGGCGGAAGCAAACGGGCATATTCGGCCGCTTGTGACAAGGTCACCAGCAACCACCAGCGCGCGGGGGAACTCTCGGTGACCAATTCGTCATCGCACGACAACGGGTGGCACAGCTGTTCCAGAGGGTTGCTACCCGGCGGTAGCCTGCACCTCTTTTCGCTGACACCAACAGACAACGACCTGGTGCTTTCGGCACCCGCGTCTACCTCATCCCCGACCCTGAGCCGTATTCCCCCGTGCAAGTCAGGTCCGCCGGACCGTGCTTCCGAACGTCCAAACAAGATCAACCCGCCTTGGTAGCGTAGCGGTAAAAGTTTGACGGTTGTGTTACGAATCCTGAGTGTCCGCTTAGCATCCCGCATCAAAGGGAGGTTCCAGCCCGAAGCCGCCCCGAGTCGGGTACGGTTCCCCTACATGTGGACCACCGTGCTAGTGATGGCCCTCGCGGTGATCTTCGAACCCATACGCCTTGGTCTAGCGGTGCTCATGCTGAACAGGCGGCGCCCCATGCTGCAACTGCTCACATTTTTGTGTGGTGGTTTCACGATGGGTATCGGAGTGGGTCTGGTCATACTTTTCATACTTCGGACCACTCCGTTGGCCGGACACTTTACTGTGGCCCAGGCTCAGGTCGTAGCCGGCCTGCTGGCGCTGCTTGTCGCCGTCGTATTGGCCACAAACGTGTTGGCCCGCAAGCTGATCCACCGGGTTCCGGCGAGCGCCGCGGTCGGCGGCGAGGGTGGCGTGGACCTGCTGGAGCCGACAACGCCGGGTGTGCTGCAGAAGTTGTCTGCCCGCGCCCAAGAATTTCTGCAGGGCGATTCACTGTATGTCGCAGGGGTGAGCGGGCTGGCAGTCGCGCTGCCTTCCGCGAACTACTTGGGCGCGATGGCTGCCATCCTTGCCTCCGGCGCTGGGCCTGCGGCGCAGGCGCACGCCCTGCTCCTGTTCAATGTGGTGGCATTCACACTGGTCGAGATCCCGCTCGTCAGCTATCTGGCGGCGCCGCAAAGGACGCGTGCGTTCATGACAGCGCTGCAGGAATGGGTCCGGACGCGTAGCCACCGGGAGTTCGCCCTCCTGCTGGCGGCGGGGGGTTGCTTTTTGCTCGTGCTCGGGCTCAGCCGCCTCTGAAGAACCCGCGGGGAAATCTCCCATGCTTGCGCCAATTGCATGCCGCTGAAGGGTTCGTCTTCCCAGCACGCGGAGTCAAACTGCGAAGAAAGCCTTTGTCGGCCCGCCCTTCTAAGGGAGTCATGAAAGAAACTGCTGGTGGGCGGAACGCCTCGAACGCCCGTCCACATCACCCCGCCCCAACCGGTTGGGTGAAAGTTCAGAAGTTCCGAAGCCTCCTTGCTACGATCGAGGCACACACGCTGGGGCCCGGTGGCGGTGGCGCTTTTCGGGGGTTTGGGGAGAAGTCATGAATAAGCTACTCGTCGGAGCCGTCGTGGCGGGGCTCGTAAGCTCGGCGGTAGTTTTGGGCGACGGCGTCGCGGCAGCCGATGACGTGTTGGTGGTTCCCGGCACCGCACCCCCCGACGGACCGGCGAAAAAGTTTTATCACTTCCAACCGCAGTGGGTGCCCCACATCGCCGGCCAGTATTACGACAATCCCGGCGTCACCAACAATCCCGGCGGTCCCGGCGTCGCCCCGAAGATCATTACCTATCCTGAGGCCAATCCGACGAGCAGTACTGGTTCGGTGTCGGTGGGTAAGTCTGTGGCTACGGGGGCGAACAATCTCGACGCGGCGATCCGTGCCAACAATGGCCCGATGACCGTGGTCGGGCTGTCACAGGGAGCGGAGGTGATCACTGAAGAACAGCTGAGGCTGCAGCACGATCCGACCGCGCCCCCACCGGATCAGATCACCTTCATCAAGGTCAGTGACCCCGCCATCGTCCTCAGGCGGCTATTCAAGCCCGGCACCCACCTCCCCTACTTCAACTACACCGTGCCGCCTCCGGTGGAGAGCCAATACAACACAGTCAACGTCGTGGCCCAATACGACTTTGTTGGCGACCCGCCTGACCACTGGACGAACCTCCTTGCCGTCGTCAATTCGGGGATGGGCCTGCAACACAGCATGGTGGCATTCTCGGACCCGGCTAGCGTGCCGCCCCAGAACATCACCACGATGACCAACGGCAAGGGTGCGACCGTGACGACATACCGCGTCCCGGAGCAAGAGCTACCGCTCACATCGACGCTCCGCCAATTGGGCGTGCCCAATTCCGTGGCGGACAGGCTGGACCCGGTGATGCGGCCCATCGTGGACTCGGCGTATAACCGCAACAATCCCAATCCGGCTCCGTGGGCCGGTATGAACATGAACGATCTGGAAAACGCCGCCAACGCTATCCGGTACGGCCCTGAAAGCATCGCCCCCGCGGTCTCCATCCCCATCGCAAGCGCCAATGCCGGCGTCAGCGCCGCCACCGCAAGCCTCTCGGTTGCCAGCACAGCAGTCCGCCTGGCCGCCACGGCCGCCAACGGCGCCTCCGGCGTCAACGCGGTCAGCGACGTCGCCAAAGTGGCCCGCCTGGCCGGCACGGCCGCCGTCCCCGGCGTCGGCCCGGTCACCAGCGTCGCCAACGTCGCCCGCGTGGCGGGCGCGGCCACCAATGCCGTCTCCGGCGTCGGCGCGATCAAAGTTCCAAAGGGTGGGTTGCCCAAGATCCCGCTCCCCAAGGGCAAGAAATAACCTGACGGACGGCGGGGCGGCGACCCTAGAGAGCATACTGGCATCGACATGGCGGGCCTGCCTCCCGAGGCGGCCGAGCCGCTTAACGCGGTGCTGAAGCCCATCGTGGATAGGGCTTACGGACCGGCGGTAGCGCGGCCGCAAACGCCGTCTTCTGCGCCAACGCGGCCAAAGGTTCCACGGTTGCGTTGGGTGCCTTGTCAAAAATCGGCGCTCTGCTCCCCAAAGGCAAGAAGTAACCAGCGATCCTGGAAGCTAGAGTCTGAGCCCGTCGTACAGCGAGTAACCGATCAGGTCGTCGTCTGTCCACGCTGGTGCCTTGTCTTCGTCGGGCAAGAGCGGCTTACGCCCAGTCCGACGAGCGCGGTCGCGTCGTAACGGCCAGCCCGACGGCCGCCACCAGTTCGCCTTTCCGACCAGCACGGCGATCGCGGGCACCGTGATGGTGCGCACCAGGAACGTATCCAGCAGAAGCCCGGTCCCGAGGACGAAGGCGGCCTGAACGACACTGCTGAGGCTGGCGAATAACAGACCGTACATCGAGGCCGCCATGATCAGCCCCGCCGCAGTGATCACACCGCCGGTTGAGCCCACGGTGCGGATCACCCCGGAACGCACGCCCAGCGTGGATTCCTCACGAAGCCGGGAAATGAGCAGCATATTGTAATCCGCGCCCACAGCGACCAATATGACGAAGGTTAATCCGGGAACGCTCCAATGCATTTCTTGGCCGAGCAACAATTGAAAGAAGATGACGCCGATTCCGAGCGCCGACATATATGAAACGATCACCGAACCGATCAGGTATAGCGGTGCAACGACCGCCCGCAGCAAGACCATCAAAATCAGCAGCACGATGAAAATGGTCATGATGATGACGAGTCGGAGGTCATGATCGGAGTAGTCACTCGTTTCCTTGAGCACAACCGGTAACCCCACCACCGATATCTTGGCATCGGCCAGCGTGGTATTCGGTTGAGCCCCCCGAGCGGCAGCTGTGATCCGACCGACCTGATCCATGGCAGCGGTGCTGAACGGATTGAGGTCGGTTTGTATCAAATACCGCATCGCATGCCCATCGGGCGAAACGAACGCCGAGGCAAATTTCTTGAGCTGGTCGACATTCATCCCACGCAAGAGGTCCTGCGCCTCGGCTGGGAGCGCCCCAGGGCTGGCCGCCCCGCCGGTGGCGTACGACAGCAGTTGCGGGGGAATATAGAACCCCGCCATTGCCGGCGTCGTTGCGGTGTCCTTCATGGCCAGCAGGAAGGCCGACGCCTCGCCGAGCCCGAGGCCCATCTTTTTGACCTGGTCGACCAGCAGTTGCACACCGTCGGCCAGTTGTTTGCTCCCGTCGGCGAGCGTATTAGCCCCGTTTTGCAGGTAGTTGACCTTGGAATGCATGCTGCCGGAGTTGCCCATCCCCAATGCGCCCATGGCGCTCGTGACGGTGGTCAGTGCCTTGCTCAATCCGGTCACGGTTGATGCCAGAGTCTGCAAGGCCTGCGTCGCCTGCAGCTGTCGAGCCAGCTCAGATATCTTGCCGAGCGTTCCATCGTCGCGCGCGGTGACCATTCGGTGCAGTTCCGTCCGCGCGCTACCGCAGTTGGGATCGGTATCGCATATCGGGCTGGTGTCAAGTGCATTCAGCACCGGGTTGGCCCAATCGGAATTGTTCGCGACAAAATTGGCGTTCGCCCCGATCGCGTCGCCGAGGCTACGCATGCTGCCGATGAGCTGCGTAGCGCCCTGGAGCTCGCCGAGCATCTTGTTACCGCCGAAAACGCTCTGCAGATACGCGAGCGCGTCGATAAGACCGCCGGCGGTCGCTACGGCCTGGTTGACTTGGGTCCGCACGTCGCCGAGCTTGCCCGCCATGAGGTTGGCTCCGCCCGCCAGCTTGTCGAGATCACCGCTGCGGCCGGAGATCAGCTTGGAGCCCTCGTCGAGCTTGCCGCCGACTTGACCCGCCTGCCACGAAGCCCTGGCCTGCTCCAGCGACTGTCCAGTGGGCCGGGTGATGCCCCTGACCATCGCGACACCCGGCACCTGGCTTACCCGCTGTGCCATCTGCTCCAAGTCGGCAAGGGCCTGCGGCGTGCGCAAATCGTGCGGTGATTCGATGAAGAGATACTCAGGAATGATCAAGTTGGTGGAGAAATGCTTGTCCAGCGCGGCATATCCGACCGAGCTCTCCACAGAGGCCGGCAGGACCTTGCGATCGTCGTAGTTGAAGCGGGCCAGGCCTGCGCAGCTGGCCAGAATGACCAGGACCAGCGCACTGGCCACCAGATGGATTGTGGGGCGGCGCACAATCTGCACCCCCGAACGGCGCCAGAAACGACGGGTGAGATTGCGTTGCGGCGCGATCCAACCGCGGCGCCCCGCAAGCACCAGCAGGGCGGGTAGCAGCGTCACCGCGGCCAGGAATGCTACGGCGACCGAAGTTCCCAACACCGGGCCGACGGTTTTGAGAATTCCTAATTGGCAGAAGATCAACCCGAGAAAAGTGATCGCCACAGTGGCTGCGGACGCGGCGATCACTTTGCCGATGGATGTCAACGCCCTGGTAACCGCTTGATCCGAATCGATACCCTGGCGCAAGTAGTCGTGATAGCGGCTGATGAGAAATACGGCGTAATCTGTCCCCGCGCCGACTATCATCCCGCTCATAAAAATGACGGTCTGGTTTGCAATGCCCAGGCCCGCTAATCCGAGTATTGCCACAACACGCTGCGCGACCAATACGGACATGCCGATTGTTATCAACGGCAAGAGCATGGTGACCAGGTTCCGGTAAATGATCAGCAAAATGACGAACAAAAAGATCGTGATCGCAAACTCGATCCGAGTCCGGTCATGCTGCCCGGTGAGGTTGAGGTCGGCGACGGTCGACGCGGGCCCGGTCACATTGGCAGTCAGCGTGGATCCCGCGACGGTGCGTTTGATGAGAGCGTCGACGCGCGTGTACGCCTGTTTGGACTGGGGCGAGCCCAAGTCGCCGGGTAGGCCCATCGGCAGGAGCCAGGCCTTTTGATCCTTGCTGGTCATGAGCTCGCGCAAAGGCGATGCCGTGAGGAAGTCCTGCACCATCACGACGTCTCGGGTGTCCTGGTGCAGCGTGTCAACCAGTTTTTTGTAAGTGCCTTCGTCGGCGGGGCTCAGCCCCTTGTCGTCACTCAGCACCACCACCACGATGCTTTGCATCTCGGATTCGTGAAAAGCAGCGTTCATGTGCTTGGTCGAGATCAACACGGGGGCATTGGACGGCAGGATAGCCACCTGATGCCTCTGGGACATCTCCTCCAGGGATGGCATGGTCAGTGAAAGCACACCCGCGACCACGACCCAGATGCCGATCACAACCCACGGCCGGCGCACGATAAAGCCACCCAGCCGCGCAAAAATGCCCCCGGCAGCGGCCGGGCTAGTCGTCTCCGCCTGTCGTGACACTCGTTACCGCCTGAAACCTACGGATATCAGCGCAATCGCCGCCAAATCACCCTCTGTACTTCCGCCGTCAATGCGCCGGCTGTTTAGAAAGCTCAGCGGCGTTGCGCACACGCGACGGCCTCCAGCCATCGGCGGCGCGAACGCATACGGATTTGAGCGCCGCCAGATACTGGGTAATGGATTCACGGGCGACCGGATTGTTCGGGAACAACACGCTCACCGTGGTCTCATCGAACCGGCCCACGAGCGTACTCAGCGGGTAAGTAACCCGACCATCGCTGTGGGTACTCATATTCAGGCCCTCGAACATTTTGGTGAGCATCGCGAGAGGGCCGGCTTGTGCGTCGAAGAAATTGATCTGCGAAAACAGCGGCCGAGGCCTGCTCAGCGAAGGCACCAACTCCACGACGCGCTCAAAAGGCACCTGCGCCAGGTCGGTCCCCTCATCAAACGAGATCTGTGCCGCTCGAGCGGTGTCATCGAAAGACGTTGGTACGACTGGAAAAGTTACCGGAATCAGGCCAGTGAACCAGCCTTGTGTCGTCAGTTCGGCTTGATTGCTGCGGGTGTCTTTAGGTGTAGTTCCGGCATACACTTCGGCGCCGGTCAACTCGTACAGCGCGAGGGCAACGCACGCGAACATCCCACCGATGAAGCGGGAACCCGCTGCGACACAGGCGGATTCGAATCGCTGCGTCTGTTTCTCGTCCAGCAACGTCACGCTCAACATATCGCCGCCATAGGGGGTCGACCGATCGCCAAGCGGCAGTGGGAACTCCGGGAGGGTTCCGTCATTGGCTTCGGCGAATTCGATCCACCTGCGTACCTCAGTGGAGTCCGCGGTCAAAGTGGATGTGTACTGCCGCTGCCGGACGCAGTAATCGTCATAACTGCCGGCATGCCCCATCGCGACGGGCGGTTCACCCATGATCAGGGCGGCGTACATCGTCTGAAACTCCATGAGTCCCACCCCGACGAACTGACCGTCCGCATGTAGATGATCGATGCTCGCATAAAACGTGAAGCGGTCCGGACGCTGAACAATCCCGAAGCTGAAGCAATCCCACTGCAGCGAACCCGGCGTAGCCAATATGTGGTCCCGCAACTCCGCGGCGCCCTTCTCGCCCTCCTCGGTCGGGACAAATTCGATATCGGCCGGATCGGCAATGGTGTGCCGAACGATGTGGTCAGCATCCTGGTACTCAAACCAGCTGCGGTATGTGTCGTGCCGACGGAGGTGTGCGTTGATGACGTACGTCATGGCGCGGATATCGCACCGGCCGAACACCTCGCAAGACGCGATGAGGAGCCGTGAATGATCGAGCCCGCGGGCAGCCTGCTGGGAAAAGCTACGAAGATGCCGCTCTTGTATGTAGCTGGGTGGCACTGGACTCACCGGCGCTTCGTCGGCTTTGGCGCGTGTCGCAGGCGATGGGTACCAGGAAACGAGCAAACCTGGACTCGGCTCCCATTCGGGGAGTGTTGCGAGCTCTACTGGGCCTATTAACACGGTGTCTCCTGTAGTTCAGCGCATGCGACCCGGCAGTTCGACGGCAAATCGTTGCCGTCTACGAGGATGCGACTTTGGCGTCTTCGGGTGCCAGTTGTTCGTACAGGTGGTCGGCGAGGCCTCGTACGGTGGTGGTGATGTTCTTTGGGTTGAGGCGTATTCCGGTTTCCGTTTCTATGCGAGTGCGGAGTTCGAGGGCGCCTAGTGAGTCTAGGCCGTATTCGGGCAGCGGACGGTCGGGATCGACGGTTCGACGCAAAATCAGACCGATCTGTTCGGAGACGAGCTGGCGCAGCTTCGCCGGCCACTCGTCTACTGGCAGTTCGTTCAGCTCGTTGCGGAATTTGCTAGTGCCGGAACGGTTTTGCCCAGCTTGGAACACTTCGAAGAACTTGCTCCGTTCGGCGAGGACGGCCAACCACGGCACTCCGATGATCGGGGTGTAGCCGGTGTAGGCGCGGTTGTGGCGCAGCAGCGTCTCGAAGGCGTAGGCGCCCTCTTCCGCACCGATAGCGGCGCCGCTGCTTTCCGCCACGGCCGTGGCACGGCCCACCTCGGCCCAGGCTCCCCAGGCGATCGAGGTGGCGGGCAGGCCCTGGGCGCGCCGCCAATACGTGAAGGCGTCCAGCCAACTGTTGGCTGCGGCGTATGCGCCCTGCCCCGGTGAGCCCAACAGGGCGGCTCCCGAGGAGAACGAGCAGAACCAATCCAGCGGCGCAGTGGCGGTGGCCCGGTGCAGGTGCCAGGCGCCGTAGGCCTTGGGTGCCCAGTCGCGGGCCAGAAGCTCGTCGGTGATGTTGGCCAGGGTGGCGTCTTCGACAACGCCGGCCGCGTGCAGCACACCGCGCAGCGGAAGCCCAGTGGCGGTTGCCGCCGCCACCAACCGGTCGGCAGTGCCCGGTTGGGCGATGTCACCGCATTCGACGACGACGTCGGACCCGATTGCGCGGATCATCTCGATGGTCTCGAACACCTTTTGATCGGGCTCGGAGCGGGAGCTGAGCACGATGCGGCCAACTCCGGCCACGGCCATCTTCTCGGCGAGGAACAGCCCCAGTCCGCCCAGACCGCCGGTGATGAGATAGGAGCCGTCACCGCGGAAGGGTTGGACCTGTTCAGGAGGCAGGACCACGCTGCTGGTGCCGGTGCGAGGGATGTCGAGGATGAGTTTGCCGGTGTGTTCGGCGGCGCTCATCACCCGGATCGCGGTGGCCGCTTCGGCCAGCGGGTAGTGCGTGGCCTCCGGCATCGGCAGGGTGCCCTCGGCCGTCAACCGGTACACCGTGTTCAACAGCTCCCGGGCTTGGGCGGGGTGACTGACCGACAGCAACCCCACATCGACGCCGTAGAAGGCCAGGTTCTGTCGGAACGGGAACAAACCCACCCGGGTGTCGCCGTAGATGTCGCGTTTGCCGAGTTCGACGAACCGCCCGCCCAGGGCCAGCAGTTTCAGCCCGGCGAGTTGGGCGGCGCCGGTGACCGAGTTGAGCACGATGTCGACGCCGTATCCATCGGTGTCTTGGCGGATCTGTTCGGCGAATTTGATGCTGCGCGAGTCGTAGACATGTTGTATGCCCATGTCGTGCAACAGTTCTCGACGTTCCGGGCTGCCGGCGGTGGCGTAGATCTCGGCTCCGGCGTCGCGGCAGATCGCGATCGCCGCTTGGCCGACGCCGCCGGTTGCGGAGTGGATCAGCACCTTGTCCCCGGCCCTGATGCGGGCCAGATCGTTGAGCCCGTACCAGGCGGTGGCGTGCGCGGTGGTTACCGCGGCGGCCTGGGCGTCGGTCAGCCCCGGCGGCAGGGTCGCCGCCAGGTTGGCGTCACAGGTGACGAAAGTACCCCAGCACCCGTTGGGGGACATGCCCCCGACGTGGTCGCCGACCTTGTGGTCGGTGACATCCGGGCCGACCGCGGTCACCACCCCCGCGAAATCGGTACCCGGTTGCGGCAGCCGCCCCTCGAAGGACGGGTAGCGGCCGAACGCGACCAACACATCGGCGAAGTTGATGCTGGACGCGGTGACGGCGACCTCGATCTGTCCGGGACCGGGCGGCACCCGGTCGAAGGCGACGAACTCCATCGATTCCAAGTCGCCCGGCGTACGGATCTGCAGCCGCATGCCGTCGGTGGCGCGGTCCACGGTCGTGGTCTGGCGTTCCTCGGGGCGCAGCGCCGTCTGGCACAACCGCGCCGTGTACCAGTCATCGTTGCGCCACGCGGTCTCGTCCTCGTCGGATCCGCCCAGCAGCTGGCGGGTCAGCTGCTCGACGTTGGTTTGCTCGTCAACGTCGACGTGGGTGGTGCGCAGGTGCGGGTTCTCGGTGCCGATCACCCGCAACAGGCCGCGCAGCCCACCCTGTTCGAGATTGGCGCAGTCCTCGGGCACCACCGTTTGGGCGTTGCGGGTCACCACATACAGCCGCGGCGAGGCACCGTCGAACTCGGCCAGCTCGCGGGCGATACGCACTACGTGGGCCACGTAATCACCGCCGCGCGCGGCGCATTCCTGGTCTGAGACGTCGTCGCTGTCCGCGGGTCCGGCCAGCACCACCACGCCGGTGGGCCCACCGGCACCGAGCTGGGCCCGCAGCGCCGCGCCGGCGGCCTCATGGTCGCCCTGCACAGGCCAGGACACCGTCGCGCACTGCGCCTCGCGCTGCGTCAACGCTTCGGCCAACGCGGTGGCCGGTGCATCGGCGCCGGTCGAGGTGCTGATCAGCAGCCAGGGTCCGCTCTCGGCCTGGTCGGTTTCGGGCAGCTTGCGCGATTGCCACTCGATGGTCAACAACCGCTCGTTGAGCACGCGGTTGCGGTTGCCCTGTTCGGAGAACCCGGCGCCCAGCAGCAACCCCTGCACGGCCAGCAGCACCGTGCCTTGCTCGTCGAGCACATCGAGGTCGGCCTCGATGCCGGCCGCGCTGGTGTTGGTCACCCGGATATAGCAGTAGCAGGCGCTGCGCGCCGAACCGTAGGCGCGCAGCCGTCGCACCCCCAACGGCAGCATCAGACCGCCACTGAGGGCGGCCTGCACGTCGGGATGAGCCGCGATCGCCTGGAAGCAGGCATCGAGCAGGGCGGGGTGAATCCCATAGGAGTTCAGTTGGGAACGAATCGACGGGGGCAACGCGACCTCGGCCAGCACCGAGCTCGGGGTGCCGTCGGCGCTCCCGTCGGCGATGCGGGCTACGCCCAAGCCGGTGAACGCGGGGCCGTACTGCACACCGTGCTGGTCGAAGTGCACCCGCATCTCCTCGCCGTCCACCCGCAACGAGTGCGCCGCCAGCAACCCCGCCATGTCGTACCCGGCTGGCGGGTCCTGATCGGCCTCGTCGTCGGATTTGGCGTGCAGCACCGCCGAGGCCCGCCGAAGGTGTCCCATACCCTCGGCGATCGACGCCTCCACCGCAAACTCGACCACGCCCGGTGAGGTCACCGTCGCCACCGCCGAGACTGGGGTCTCGTCGTCGAGCAACAGCATCGCCTGAAAGCGCACATCGCGGGCTTCGGCGCCCTCACCCAGCACGGCGTGGGCCGCGGCCAACGCCATCTCGCAGTAGGCAGCCCCCGGAAGGGCGGCCACGCTGTGGATCTGGTGATCACCCAGCCAGGGCAGCGCCGCGGTGCCGACGTCGGCCTGCCACGCGTGGCGCTCGGGCTCCTCGGGCAGCCGCACGTGCGAACCAAGCAGCGGATGCACCGCAACACTGAAACCACTCAGGGACTGCGGATCGCGGTCGTGGAACAGTTGACGATGCGCCCACGTCGGCAGCGGCGCATCTACCAGCCGCCCCTGGGGATAGGGCACCGAGTAGTCCACCGCGGCGCCCGCGGCGTACACATCGGTCAGCAGGCCACGCAGCCCGAGCGGCAGCGGTTGCTCGCGGCGCATCCCGGCCAACGCAGCGACCGGCATGCCGATGCTGGCCGCGGTCTGCTCAACGGCGCGGGTCAACAGCGGGTGTGGCGACAACTCGGCGAAGACGCGGTATCCGTCGTCCAGCGCCGCGCGCACCGCCGCAGAAAACCGGACCGTGTGACGCAAATTGTCGGCCCAATACCGGGCGTCGCAGGACGGGCGCTCGCGCGGGTCGAACAAGGTCGCCGAGTAGTACGGGATCTGCGGTGTCTGCGGGGACAGGTCGGCGAGCACCTCGGTCAACTCAGCCAGGATCGGGTCCACCTGCGGCGAATGCGAGGCCACATCCACGGCAACTTCCCGGGCCATCACGTCGCGCTCTTCCCACGCGGCAACCAGCTTGCGGACCGACTCGGTGGACCCAGCGACCACCGTGGACTGTGGCGAGCTCACCGCCGCCACTACCACGTCGTCGGCTCCCAGCGCCGTCAGCTCCGACTGCACGCTAAGCGCGGACAGTTCCACCGACGCCATCGCGGCGGACCCGGCGATGGTGGCCATCAGCTTCGAGCGCCGGCAAATTACCCGCACCCCGTCTTCGAGCGGCAGCGCCCCGGCGACGACGGCTGCGGCTGCCTCGCCCATCGAGTGGCCGATCACCGCACCGGGGACCACCCCGTAGGACTTCATCGTGGCTGCCAGCGCGACCTGCATGGTGAACAGGGTCGGCTGCACGCGATCGACGCCGGTCACCGTCTCCGGCGCCGTCATCGCCTCGGTCACCGAAAACCCCGATTCCCGCGCGATCAGCGGCTCGGCTTCCGCGACAGTCGCGGCGAACACCGGTTCGTTGGCCAGCAAGTCAGCACCCATCGCTGTCCACTGCGAGCCCTGCCCGGAAAACACCCACGCCGGACCCCGGTCGTCTTGACCCACCGCACTCTGATAGGGCGTGTCCCCGTCTGCGACCTCGCGCAGGCTCGCGATCAGCTCCTCCGCAGTGGAGGCCGTGACCGCTGTGCGCACCGGCCGGTGCGCGCGCCGGCGTGCCAGGGTATAGCCCAGATCCGTGAGCGCCACCGTGTCCACGTGCTCGTGCATCCAGTCGCCCAGCCGTTTGGCGGTTTGCCGCAGCGCATCCGCGGAGCTCGCTGACAACGCAAACCACAACGGAGCCGCCATACCCGGGGCGCTCGCCCCGTCGTGCTGTGCCCCGGCCTCGGGGGCCTGCTCCACAATCGCGTGCACATTGGTGCCGGAGAACCCGTACGACGACACCGCCGCCCGCCGCGGGGTGGCGTGACCGTTGTAGATCGGCCACGGTGTAGTCACCACCGGCACAAACAGATTGGTCTGGATGGGGGCGATCTCATCGGGCAACCGGGTGAAATGCAGGTTGCGCGGAACCTCACCGTGCTGCAACGCAAGGATCGCCTTGGCCAGCCCCAGCACCCCCGACGTCGACTGGGTGTGCCCGAAGTTGGTCTTCACCGACGCCAGCGCACACGGGCCCTCGGTGCCGTATACCTCGGCCAGGCTGGCGTACTCGATAGGGTCACCGATAGGGGTACCGGGACCGTGGGCCTCCACCATCCCGACCGTGGCGGGCTCAACACCACCCGCGGCCAACGCCTCCCGATACGCCGCGGCCTGCGCGGACTGCGACGGTGTCGCAATGTTGATCGTGCGCCCATCCTGATTGGCGGCCGTGCCGCGCAGCACCGCCAGGATCCGGTCGCCATCGGCCTGCGCATCCGGCAACCGTTTGAGCAGCAACACCACACAACCCTCGCCCGGCACAAACCCGTCGGCCGCGACGTCGAACGCGTGACAATGCCCGGTCGCAGACAACATTCCCAACGCCGACCCGGCAGCCGCCTTGCGCGATTCCAGCTGCAACGACACGCCGCCCGCCAACGCCAAATCGCTTTCGCCCTCGTGCAGGCTGCGGCACGCCATGTGCACCGCAGCTAGACCGGACGAACAGGCGGTATCCACCGTCATCGCCGGACCATGCAGCCCCAACGCGTAAGCCACCCGGCCCGACGCCATGCTGAAACTGTTGCCCAAAAAGCCGTACGGCCCCTCCAGCGCGTTGGCGTCGGCGGCGATCAGGGTGTAGTCACCATGCGTCAGACCGGCAAACACACCCGTCCGCGAACCCGCCAAAGCACGCCGCGTCAAACCCGCGTGCTCCATCGCCTCCCACGAGGTCTCCAGCAGCAGCCGCTGCTGAGGGTCCGTGTTGATCGCCTCACGCTCGCTGATCCCGAAGAACTCGCAGTCGAAGTCCGCGGGGTTGTCGATGAACGCGCCCCACTTACATACCGACCGACCAGGCACGCCCGGCTCCGGGTCGTAAATCTCGTCAGCGTCCCACCGCTCCAGCGGAATCACGGTGATCAGATCGTCGCCACGCAACAACGCTTGCCACAGCAGCTCTGGGGAGTCGATACCGCCGGGTAACCGGCATGCCAAACCAATCACAGCAACGGGCGTCACACGCGGCTGATCCACCATCCGTTTACCTCTCCTTTGCGCTAGCCATGCATGGGACAACAGCGACTATCGCCCCGGGCCGGAAAACCGCCGCATCGCGGGAAGACCGGCCGCCCCCAACATCGAAGCCAGACTTCTAACTTCTGAGTAAGCAGCAGCGTACCCGTCAGCCCGACACGCGTCAGAATATCGGGCGGATGTACCAAAAAATTCTGCTACCGCGAAGTCGACCAAGCCGTTTAGCAGCATGTTTCGGGAACTCGCCGGGCGGCGCCAAGCAGTGCACGTCGTCCAATCAGCTGCGCCGCGATCGGCTCACCGGCCGCAACTGAGGGTGACACGGGGTGGTCCGGGAGTCTCTCGTTGAGCCGTAGGCGACGGCACAGCGAGGCGCGGGGCCCTCCCCGGGTCGACGCGGTGTGGGGCCAAACATCCCCGCACGACAGGGACAACCTTGAGGTAGTGTGACGCCTTGTGATTGAGCAATCTCTTCCTGCAATGTTGCGCCAGTGTGTCAATTTGGCGCCCGACGGCATGGCGTACACCTTTATGGATTATGGGCACGACCGGGCCGGTATTGCAGAAACCGTGACGTATTTGCAGTTGTACCGACGCACGCTAAACGTCGCACGGGAACTCAAACTGTGTGCATCAGCCGGTGAACGCGCCGTGATATTGGCTCCGCAGGGGCTTAATTACATCTATGCTTTTCTCGGCGCATTGCAGGCCGGACTTATCCCGGTTCCGCTTTCGGTCCCGCAGAATGGCGTCACCGACGAACGTGTTGATTCGGTGATGCTCGACGCCTCTCCCTCTGTCGTTCTCACGACGTCTGGTGTGACAGGCGTTGTCGCACAGAGTGTTACGTCACAGTCCGGTGCACCCGTCCCAACAATCATCGAGGTTGATCGGCTAGATCTGGAGTCGCCGGTACGATTCGACGCCGAGCCTGATAGTCGCCAGACTGCCGCCTATTTGCAATATACTTCTGGGTCGACCCGTGCACCGGCTGGGGTAATGGTCACCTATAAAAACTTGCTGATCAATTGCCAGCAGTTATCACAGGGCCTGCTTAGGGGGACCGACGGTAAACCAGCCGAAGGCTATTTCGTGTCGTGGCTGCCTTTCTATCACGACATGGGTCTGGTTTGCGGAGTTTGTGGGCCAATCGTGGGCGGATTTCCCGTTATGTTCACCAGCCCGATGGCGTTTCTCCAACGTCCAGTCCGTTGGATCCAAATGATGTCAATCGGGGTCCCAACGTTTTCGGCGGCACCGAACTTCGCATTCGAGTGGGCGGCAGCAAAGACATCGGACGACGATATAGCCGGGCTTGATCTCAGCCGCGTATTCGGCATCCTCAGCGGTAGCGAACGAGTGAACCCCGCGACTCTCAAGCGCTTTGCTGACCGGTTTGCGCGCGCCAACCTTGCGCCCAATGTGCTACGGCCCGGATACGGGCTCGCCGAAGCAACGGTATACGTGACGATCGCCAAAGCCGGTGAACCACCAAAAGTCGTCAACTTCGAGTCCGACAAACTGTCCGCCGGCTACGCCGAGCGATGCCCGGCTACAGGGGGCATTCCACTGGTCAGCTACCCCCTGGTGCCAGAACCCACCCTGCGGATCGTCGATCCTGACACCCAGACCGAGTGTCCCGAGGGATCGGTCGGTGAGATCTGGGTGCATGGCGACAACGTCGCTGTCGGCTACTGGAACAAGCCCGAGGAGAGTGCGCGAACCTTCGGAGGACAGCTCGTCGCTCCGTCGGCCGGCACGCCCGAAGGCCCATGGCTGCGAACCGGAGATTCGGGCTTCATTTCCGACGGCGAGCTGTTCATCATCGGCCGCATCAAGGATCTGCTGATCGTTTACGGAAAAAATCACTCTCCTGACGACATCGAGGCAACCATCCAGGAGATCAGCGGAGGCCGATGCGCGGCGATAGCGGTTCCGGCCGGTGACAACGAGAAGCTGGTTGTCATCGTTGAAGCGAGAAAGCGAGGCCCCAAGGAGGAGGCGATGCAAAGGCTCGGTGCCGTCAAGCGTGAAGTCACCTCAGCGATATCGACCTCGCACGGCCTGAGCGTGTCGGACTTCGTTCTGGTAACCCCCGGCGCGATTCCCATCACCACCAGCGGCAAGATCAGACGGTCGGAGTGTGTCCAGCTGTACCGAAACGACAAGTTCAACCGCATAGATGCTTAGCGGCGCCCTTAATCCCTCAAGCCGTCGGGCGCCTGGCGGGGGCGTTGTGACCCGAGTTGGTCGATCCCGGCATTTCGTTCGGCCCTGACCCCACGCTCATCTGAGCCAAATCCGGTCTTATTCGCTTCTGCCAGATGGATTTCCGCCGAGAACGGGAGGCACCGAGCGTCTGCCGGCGTGCAGACTCCTGTGGTGAATTCGACCCCAAATTCGACCGCCCGCGCTAGCGCACCGGGTTGTGCCATGGGCAGACCTAGATTCGCCTCCCTCGGCATGTCACGTAGTTGATAGCGGGACCGTCTCGTGAATGTGGAAGGTGCACTGCCTCAACGAGAATCGACGTTGTCGAGATTCGATTATCTAGGGAGGGAGTGCACCTGACAGATGCGGGCTATCGGCGATTGGTCGAAGAATCTGTGGGTCGAAGTCCGCGGCGGACGACGTGGCGCAGCACGCTGGGTGTGTGCTGCCCCGGATGCTGGCGGATGCGACCGGGCTCACCAAGGGGTTGTCTGCAGCGGTGTCGCGGCCGCAGGTGACACATGACGGGGGTGGGGTGCTGCGGGACGTGGCGGTGGCCGCCCGACGTCGGCGACGACAACGTGATCTCCTCCGCCGACAGAGTGAGGCCCGAGCCGCAGCCGCTCGGCGGGCTGCATCGCCTTCGCACGCTTGGGGAGGATCTCGTCGGTCTGGGTGTCGTTGACGAGTAGGAACTCTCCGAGCAGGATCGAGACTGTCCGGCTCGGTAGAGTCGAGCCGGGCGGCGACCGTCGAAGCTCGACGACAGTGGCGTTAACACTGCTTTGGCGCTGCTGATAGGTAGGCAACGATCGTGGTCTGGTCATCGGGGGACATGGCGCTCTCCATGCCCATCCAC
>Ga0210389_10001585_pt1 | contig 18370 bp, 13 predicted proteins | sample IncBWH28OmetaG_FD_160127 | JGI IMG/M metagenome (GOLD analysis project Ga0210389, IMG submission 160127) | Forest soil microbial communities from Barre Woods Harvard Forest LTER site, Petersham, Massachusetts, United States - Inc-BW-H-28-O ...
ATGATGAGGCTGGTTACGCTCTGCCGCTGCACGTAGGAGGTACCGAGGTTGCCGCGGAACAGCTCGCTGAAGTAGTCGGCGAACTGGACCACCAGCGGCCGGTTCAGGTGCAGCTGGATCCTGATGTTCTCGAGCACTGCGGCGCTCTGCGCCCGCGGGGCAATCGCGCGTGCCGGGTCACCAGGCACCACGAACTCGAGCAGGAACGCCAGCGCGGCCACGCCGAGTACCGCGATCACGCCGAACGCGACGCGACGGATCAGCGTCCGAGCCATGACACCCTCTTGAGGTCGGGGTTGCGGGCCTTCAGCCCCTCGCCGATGAGCAGGAATGACATCGTGATCAGCAGGATCGCCACTGCGGGGACCAGGAGCAGGTGCGGCGAGTAGCTGAGCGCGGACTGGCCGTCAGAAATCATGTTCCCGAGCGAGGCCGTCGGCGGGTTGATTCCGGCCCCGAGGTAGGACAGCGTTGCCTCGAAGACCACGGCGGATGCGGCGTTCAGCGGCGAGTAGGTGACGAGCAGCGGGAACATGTGGGGCGCCAGGTGCCGGGTTGCGATGGACGTCCCGCTCACGCCCATCGCCTCCGCGGATTCGACGAAGCCGCGATGGCGCAGTCGCAGCACCTCTCCGTACACAAGCCGCGCGGGGTATGCCCAGAACAGCGCGGTGATGATCACGATGACCCGGGTCAGGCCAGCCGTCATCAGCCCGGCGATGACCAGCGCGGCCAGGGTGTAGGGCAGGGCCAGGCCGACGTCGGTCACACGCATCAGCACCGCCTCGACCGGGCCGCGGAAGAATCCCGCCGCCAGGCCGACGGCGGCGCCGACGGCGATGCTGGTGACGTTGGAGACGACGGCCACGATCATCGATGTCCTGATGCCGAACGCCAGCCGGGCGAGTTCGCTGCGGCCAAGCGCGTCAGTTCCGAGGGGGTGTGCCCAGCTGAGGCCCAGCGGCAGCCCGCTCGGGGTGAGACCGCCGAGCAGGTTCTGGTGCAGCGGGTTGCCGAACGCCGGCGCCGCGATGGCTATCCCGGTGAAAGCCAGCAGCAACGCGGTGCCCGCTATCAGGGTGCCCGGCCAGCGGGCCTTCCGCAGTGACGGGTCCCTCGCCTTGGCTCGCCCGGTGCCTGACCGGCTGGGCGCCGGGGCCGGCACCGGGGAGGCCGTCGTGCTGGTCATGGCTACACCCACAGCCGGTCGTAGTAGGTGTAGGTCTCGCCGCGGTACTGGTAGTTGTGCAGCCGTTTCCCGACGCCGGCCAGCCACTGCGCGGATTCCAGGAAGACGAACGGCGCGTCGTCGCCAATGATCTGCTGGATCTGCGCGTACAGCTTGTTACGCGCGGTCTCGTCGAATGTCTCGCGTGCCTGCGCCGCGAGGCGGTCAACCTCGGAGTTGGAATAGGAGTTGTAGTTCGACGACGCCCCGGTCGTGTACAGCGCGTCGACCTCGTCGGCGGGAGTCGGCTGCACCTCGTACCAGTCGTCGGCATCAAGCTGCAGGTGGCTGCCGCCCTTGGCGGCCGCTGCTTCCAGGCTGCTGAGCGCGTTGCTGGAAACCTGATTCAGCGACAGCTTCACGCCGATGCCTGCGAGCTGCGACTGCACGATCTGGGCGATCTCAGGGAACGGATCGCCAGAGCTGATGGTGAGCGTCGCGGAGAAGCCATGCGGGTAGCCAGCCTCGGCGAGCAGCTGCTTGGCCTTCGCCGGGTCGTAGCCGTACGGCTTGAAGGTCGGGGTGAAGTCCCCGATCTGTGCGGGGAACGGCGCTCCCCATGGGACGTAGGTACCGTAGGTGACCCGGCCGATCTCGGCCCGGTTGACTGCCCAGTTCAGTGCCTGGCGCACCTTCTGGTTGCTGAATGGAGGCTGGTCCAGGTAGATCGTCAGCCAGAGGTTGCCGGGAGAGGGCCGCTGCTGAGTGAGCGCATGCAACGACGGCGTGGCGAGCACGTGCGCGGCCTGCGAGGACGGGATGCCCGACCCGATCAGGTCGACGCTGCCGCTCTGCAGCTGAAGCAGCTGCACGCTCGGGTCTACGCCCCAGCGGTAGCTCAGTCCGTCCAGGTAGGGCAGCCCCGGGTACATGTAGTCGTCGAAGCGCTCGAAGCTGGCAGTCTGCGCGGCGCCGTCATACGCAGTAACGCGGAACGGGCCGAACCCGACGGGCCGCTCACCGAAGGCGGTATTCCCGAGCCGCTCGACCTCTTCTTTCGGCACCGGCGCGGTGAACGGCAGCGCGAACGCGTTCAGGATGGTGAAGTCGGGTGCGGTCAGGTGCACCACGAGCGTGTGGTCGTCCGGTGCCTCGACCCCGTCCAGGGTCTTGGTCTTCCCGTTGATCACGGCGTTGGCACCCTCGATCGAGGTCAGGTAGCTGGTGGCCCACGAGGCGAGCGCCGGGGCGAGCATCCGCTCCCACGAGTAGATGAAGTCGCTCGCGACGATCTCGCGGCCGTTGTGGAACTTCACTCCCCTGCGGAGCGTGAAGGTCAGCGTCTTCGAGTCAGCCGAGATGACCGGCGGAGCGGCGGCGATGTTCGCGACAGGCCCGCCGAGCTGCTTGTCGTAGGCCATGAGGCTGCCGAAGAAGACAACCCCGGTGATCGCGTCCCAGGCGGTCAGGTTGTAGCCGACCGCGGGATCGAGCGAGTTCGGCGGATCAGACCAGACCACATTCACTGTGCCGCCGTGCCGGCCGCCTGAGGCCGGCTGCGGCCCCGGCACGTACTCGCGGATATGCACGCCGCCGCCAGGTGCTGTCGTACTCGTGGCGCCGTTTGCGCCGGCGGCCGCATTGCCGGTCGAGCAGCCCGCCAGCCCGCCGGCCGTGCCGACGACGCCGAGCAAGCCGGCCGCCCCGGTCAGCCGCAGGAAGCCGCGCCGGTCGGTATTCAGGGGCGCGGGCACGATCCAGCGTCTTGGATCGGCTCGCGGTTCTGGGGACATGTGTTGCCTCCTTGCAGTCGGGGTTCAGTTAGCCCGTAGTGCCGGTGACGTGGGTCGTGGCGGACGGCCAGCCGGGCTCCCCGCTGAGCCGCGCGCGGATGTAGCGCCTGACATCGGCGCTTGGCTGCTCCATCGGAGCCAGGTAGCCGCAGGTGAACATCCGCGAGCTCATGCCGTCCTGGACCTGCTCGCAGATGGCCCAGTCCTGGCGGTTGACCAGGTCCCAGAACTCCACGGCATCCATCGGGTCGAAATCGTCGCGCGCAATCTCGTCGGGGAAGAACAGGAAGTCACAGACAACCGTGGTGTGGCCGGCGTCATGCGGCCAGACAGTGAAGGCAGCGACGTGATCGGCCGACAGGCTGAGCATCAAGTTCGGCAGCACCAGCTCGCCCAGATGGCGAGCGCGGGCTGCCTCCGGAAGTCCGGGGAACGGCGCGCGCCTGGTCGTGCCGGTCATCGTGAAGGTGTACGCGCCCTCACGGTGCGGGATGCCCGCCTCCCAGTCGAGATCGCCGCCGCCGCGGCCGAACGCCGGGACCAGCTCGCACAACTCAGGGTGCACCGGGCCGCAGTGGTAGCACTCGTTGTAGTTCTCCAGGATCACTTTCCAGTTCGCGGCGACCCGGTACACGATCCTGTGCCCCGAGCGCAGCTGTGCCAGCGGGTATGCGGCGAGCCGCTCGTCCGCGCCATTCAGCTGGGCCTGCAGCGGGACACCGGCGCGACCGAGCCGGGCGAAGATGAAGCCACCCCAGGTGGCGATCGCGACGGGGTGCAGCGACAGGCGGTCGCGGTACCGGCGCAGGTCCGGGAGGAACGGCGCGGAGCGCAGTGATCCGTCGAGTGCGTAGGTCCAGCCGTGGTACGGGCAGCGAATGGCGCCGCCCGCGCAGCCGCTGCGGCCGGAACTGGCGGCTGGCTGGGATTCCGCGACCGGCACTAGCCGGGAACCGCGATGCCGGCACAGGTTGTAGAAGCCCGCGAGGCCGTCTGAGTTCCTGACTACCAGGATGCTCTCGCCGGCCACATCGGCAGTGAGATAGTCACCGGAGGCGAGGAGGGATTCCTCCCTGCCGACGCAGAACCAGTCGGCCAGCAGCACCACGTCCCGCTCCCTGGCGAACTCGTGCTCGTCGGTATAGCTAGGCCCGGGCAAGCTAGGCTCCAGCGGGATCTCCTCAGACCCTGGCCTGCCCGGCGGTTCCCGGGATTCCTGCGGATCCGGCTCCTGGTGCCCATCTGCTGCGACAGTTCTCACCTGCGTCTCCTCCACGCCTGGCAGCCCCGCCTGGTCAGTCGTCGGAATAGGGGTGCGGCGGCTGGATCGGCGATCCCTCGTCGAAACGGCTCGGCCGGAACGGTGTCAGGTCGACGCTGCCGGGCGGCGGTCCGGCGATCAGCCCGGCAAGACCCTCGCCGACAGCGGGAGCGATCTTGAATCCCATGCCAGAGAAGCCCGCGGCAATGATCAGCCCGTCCAGTCCTGGCACCCGGCCGAGCAGCGGCCTGGCGTCCGGGGTCATGTCGTACACGCCGGTCACCCCGCGAGCGATTCCCGCGTCGGCCAGCGCGGGAACGCGATGCGACGCCCTCTGCACCTGGGGCGCCAGGTCCTCGGCCTTGGCAGTATCCGGAAAGCTATCCGGGTCGGCGCCGCGCGGCCCGGCGAAAGAACCGACCAGCGTCATCGCGCCCGCGGCCTCCGGGCGGAAGTAGGTCTGCGTGACCGAGTCAATGCAGGCGAACGGGGCGCCTGCCCAGCGCGGATGCGCGAGCAGGGCGACCTGGTGAAATTCGGTCTCGATCGGCAGGCACAGGCCAGCGGTCCTGGCCAGAGCGGGCGACCACACGCCGGCGGCGAGGATCACGGTGCCTGCATGCTCCGTCTCGCTGCTGGAGCCGACCCTGACGCCGGTTACCCGGTCACCGTCGCGTACCAGCCCGTGGACCCTGGTACCCGGCCGGTACCGGACGCCCCGCGCCCGCGCTGCGGCCAGCAGGTCGCCAGCTACTACGGCACCATCCCCGTATCCGCCGTCCGGTTCCCATCCAGCGCAGCTGATGTCGTCCACGCAGAACCCGGGCGCAAGCTCTGTCAGCCCGGCAGCGTCGATTTCCAGGGCACGCGCGCCGAGCGCGCGCTGCATCGCCAGGTTCGCGCGCAGTGCGCTCTCCTCGCCCGGTGCCACGATGCGCGCGAAGCCGGTCCGGCGGATGCAGCATGGCCTGCCAGTCAGCTCCGGCCACGCGTCGAACATGGCATCGCTACGGACCGCCAGTTCGACCTCGGGCGGGAAGGTGTAGTGCATCCGCACCAGCGCCGAGGACCGGCAGCTCATCCCTGCTCCGGCGGTCGCGCGGTCGATCACCAGCACGTCGCCGGCCCCGAGCCGGCTCAGGTGCAGCGCGGTCGCAGCGCCGATCACGCCGGCTCCGATGATGATGACGTCGGCGGTCACCGTCGTCGCCTCTCCGCGCGCAGGTCAGCGAGCACGCGCCTGGCGGCGTTGTAACCGGGTGCACCGGTCACTCCGCCGCCCGGGTGGGCGCCCGCGCCGCACAGGTACAGCCGGTCGATCGGCGTCGCGTAGCGCGACCAGCCCGGCACCGGGCGCATGTGGAATAGCTGGTCTGCGCTGATGTCGCCGTGGAAGATGTTGCCCTCGGTTAGGCCGAACTCGCGCTCCAGGTCCAGCGGCGTGAGCACCTGCCGGGCCACCACCGCCGCTGGCACGTTCGGCGCGAACCTCGCGATCCTTGCGAGCACGCGGTCGCCGAGTTCTTCCCGCCGGCTGTCCCAGGTTCCGCTGGTCAGCCGGTACGGCAGGTACTGGACGAAGCACGTCATGATGTGGCGCCCGGACGGCGCGAGCGAGTCGTCGACGTTGGACGCAACAACGCAGTCCACGAAGAGCTCGTCGGCGTCCGCAAGCTCACCACGCTTGGCCCGGTCATAACAGGCATCAGCGACCGAAAGGTCAGGCGGCAGGGTGAACAGCGCACGGCGGCCGGGCCCGGCGTCCGCAGGCATCCCGATCACCCGCGGCTCCTCGTCGAGCACGAAGTTGACCTTGCCGCACGGCCCGTCCATCTTGATCCCGCCGACCGCGGCCCTGAAGTCGGCGGATAGCTCCTCCTTGTCGATCAGCCCGAGGAAGGTCCGCTTCGGGTCCGCACCGGACAGCACCGTGCCGGCTTCGATCTCGGTCCCGTCGTCCAGCGCGACCCCGGCCGCCCGGCCACCGCGCACCAGGATCCGGGCGACTGGCGCACCTGTGGCGATCTGCAGTCCCGAGGAGCGCCCGGCGGCGGCGATCGCGTCGCTGATGGCGCCCATGCCGCCCATGCCGTGACCGAAGAAACCCTGGACCGCGTCCTCGCCACCAGACAGCAGGTGGAAGGCCAGCCCGAGCAGCGTGCCGGGCTGGTACGGGCCGCCGTGTTTGCCGTACAGGTTGTTAGCCAGGAGCAGGGCCTTGGCCTGCCTTGACTCGAACCGCGCGTCGATGAACTGGCCGAGACTCCCGGTCAGGAGGCGGGTCAGCCCTTCCAGTTCGGGCCCGCGCACGCCGCGCATGCTGCCACCAAGCCGCAGTAGCTCGCGCACCCCCCGCAGCCCGGTTGCCCGAGTGTCCGGCGGCAGCTGCATGAACAGTGGCTGCAACCGGCGCGCCAGCGCCCGCAGCTCCAGATCAGCCGCAACAAAGGCACGGGCGTCGGCAGCAGAGAACCGGCTGATCTCCGCGGCTGTCTGGTCGGCGTTCCCCCACGCGGCGAGCACCTCTCCGTCGTCGAGTGCTACCTGCACCGCGGGCTCGCAGGGGATCATCCGCAGCCCGTGCTGGCCGAGGTTCAGCTCTCTGATTACTTCGGGTCGCAACATCGATGCGATGTAGGAGGTAGTGGAAGCGCGGCAGCCCGGCGCGATCTCCTCAGTGACGCAGCAACCGCCGATTACATCCCGGCGCTCGACCACGAGCGTCGCCAGGCCTGCCCTGGCGAGCATGGCCCCAGCAACCAGGCCGTTATGCCCCGCGCCGACCACGACAACGTCCCACTTGGCGCGAGCCTGAGTGCCAGTCAGCATTGTGACTTCCGGTCAGTTAAGTGCCTCAGTTGATTGACGAGTATGGGTAAAATGCCAGATCATGTCAATGGCATTACGGGAATCGAGTCGGGATCTGAAAATGACCTCAGGTCAAACTGCACCATCCGTTGGGACTGCGCCGTCCCTAGGGACTGCACCGCCCCTTGGGACTGCACCACCTCTTGGGAGCCGCGGGCCCGCGGACCGCGTGCCGGTCCGGGCAACTGCTCGTCAGGCGGCGCGGCAGGAGCAGATTGTGCGGGTGGCGATGCGCCATTTCGCCGAACGCGGTTATGACGGCGTCCGGATCGAGGAAATCGCGCGCGAGGCCGGCGTCGCCAAGGGGGCGGTGTTCGGCTACTTCACCAGCAAGGACGGGCTGTTCCTCGCTGCCTACCAGGCTGCCGCCCGGTCGTTCAGCTGCTACCTGGATGCCCCGGCAGACGTGGTCGCCGCCGGTTTCTTCGCGGTCATCAGGTACTGGATCGAGCACACTCCGCACCTCATCCACGAGGACTGGGTGCCCTACCGGGTGACGCTCCTCGGCAACTACTGCTCCAGCCTGCAGCTACGGCGGGAGATCACCCAGTTCCTGCTCCACGAGGACCCGTATGGCACCCAAGCGTTCGTCGAGTTCGGCATCGCGCGCGGCGAGATCCGCACAGACATCGACACCAGGATGCTGATCTCGCTTGTCGACTGGCTGATGGATCGCTGCCAGGACGCGATCGTCACTGAGGAACTCGACCCCGGCCTCTTCGGTTCGGCCGCGCAGTCACCGCAGATGCGGGACTTGCGGGTCCATGAGTTCGTGGAGCTGCTATGCAGCGCTATCGGGACCCGGTCGTGACCGGCGCGCAGATGGACGTGCAGGACGTCCGGATACCGATGCGGGACGGCATCGAGCTTGCGGCAACGCTCTACCTTCCGGCCGAGGCCCGGACCGGCTCGCCCGGCGCCGTTCCCGTGCCAGCGCTACTGGAATACCTGCCGTACCGCAAGGACGACGCGATGCTCGTCAGGGATTACGGGCTCTACGACTACATGGCCCGGCACGGCTACGCGGGCGCCAGGGTGGATATCCGCGGCACCGGCAGCAGCGCCGGAGAACTACCCGACGGAGAGTACAGCGAGCAGGAGCAGCGCGACGCCGAGGACGTCATCGCCTGGCTGGCCAGCCAGCCGTGGTGCTCGGGCGCCGTCGGGATGTGGGGCATCTCCTGGGGCGGCTTCAACGCCATCCAGGTCGCTCTGCGGCGGCCGCCCGCGCTGAAGGCGATCATCGCGGTAGACGCTTCGGACGACCTCTTCCACGACGACGTGCATTACATCGACGGACTGCTGCACATCGACGAGTACGCGCTGATGATCGATCAGCTGAACGCGCTGCCCCCTGCGCCCGACTTCCCGCTGGACTCCGGCACGCTGGCCCGGCGGTTCGACAGCGAGCCCTGGCTGGCGACGTGGCTAGGTCAGCAGCAGGATGGCCCGTACTGGCGGCGTGCGTCACTGCGGCCGGACTACAGCAGGCTCACGATCCCGGCGTTCCTGATCGGCGGCTGGTACGACGGCTACCGGGACTCGGTACCCCGGATGCTCGCGGAAGCAGCCGCGCCGGTGAAAATGCTGATCGGCCCGTGGAACCACACGTTCCCGCATAACGCGGTGCCCGGACCGGCGATCGAATGGCGGACCGACGCGATCCGATGGTGGGATCACTGGCTCAAGGGCACCGACAGCGGGATCATGTCGGAGCCGCCGGTAACCGTGTACGTCCGGCACTGGTATCCGCCCGACCTGAACCTGACCGAAATACCCGGCCGGTGGCGGACCGAGGCAGCGTTCCCGCCCGAGCGGACTGTCTATCAGCAGTGGTACTGCGGTCCGGAGCGCAACCTGCTGCTCGAGCCGCCGGCTGACAGCTCAGTGGCGCTGCGTTACGTGCCCTCCGCAGGCGTGGAGGCCGGTCACTGGTGGGGCGAGCTCACCCCGGACCAGCGCGGCGCGGATGCCTTCAGCCTGGTCTTCGACACCGCGCCGCTCGCGGATGACGTGGAGATCCTCGGCTTCCCGGTCGTCGAGATCAGCGGTTGCACGGACGCGGATCCGACACACTGGTTCGGCAGGCTCAGTGACGTGGCACCCGACGGCACCGTCACTCTGGTGACCGGAGCCGGGCGGGCGGGCCGGCCGGATCCGCTGCGAGATCCGGGCTCGCACCAGCCCGGCTGCTTGCCGCTGGAGTTGCATGTCACGTCCTGGGTGTTCCCGCGCGGCCACCGGATCCGGATCGCGCTGTCGAACGCGATGTGGCCGATGATCTGGCCGACCCCTTACCCGGCCACGGCAACGGTGCGGCTCGGGCAAGCCGGGACCAGGCTGATACTGCCGGTGATACCGGCTGCGGCCCGGCCGGAGCCGGAGTTCGGCGTGCCTGCCCCGGAGCAGGCTCCGCCGGGCGTCAGCCACCGGGGGGAGATGCTCCCGGTGCGCTGGACCATGCAACGGGACGACACCGGCACTGTCGCGATCTGGTGGCGTGGCAGCACGGCCACGCAATTCCAGTGGGGCCGGGTCACCGACGAGGAATACCTGCGCTACGAGGTGGACGACGACCACCCCGCGACCTCCTCCGCCCACGGCGAGGCGCGTACCGAGATCCACCTGGATGGCCGGCTGCTGATCGTCACCTCCGTGCTCGACCTCGACAGCGACGAACAGGTGCTGATTTACCGGTTCCGCCGAGAGCTGCGCGAGGATGGCATGCTGATCCGCGAGCGCAACTGGGAGCGCCGGTACCCGCGCGACGGGCACTGACGGCCGCCTAGTCGCCGCGCGGCAGGACACTCTAGCGCCGCCCCGGCCGGGCGGCCGCTGAAGCGCTCCTTGGCGGGCTGGCGGCTGCCGCGAGCTGGCCAGACGGGCTGGCGCCGAAGAGCCCGTTCCCGGTCTGAAGGTTTTGATCTTGTGCCCGGACCTCCGGCGGGCGGTCAGCACGCCGTCACGCGGTCACGCCTGCGATGAGCTGGTCGATGACCGAGATCATCTCGGCGCGTGCCTGTGCGTGGTCTGCCGCTTCCGCGACATAAAGGGCAGCCTCGTCGCCGGCTCCCATGAGCACGTGCGCAAGAGGCCGCACCGGCTGTGCGCGGATCCGCCCGAGCTCGATCCCTTGCGACAGGAGCTCCTGCACCAGTCCGAACACGTATCGCTGGCACACCGCCCGCCAGTGCGTCCAGCCCAGGACCGACGGCCCGTCGATGAGGGCGATGCGGTAAATCTCCGGCTCGACGCAGATCTCCAGCCAGGTCCGCACGGCGAAGCGCAATGCCTCGACCGGATCGGACACTCCGGCAGCCGCCACTTCCTCGGCGAGCCGCCTGGCGATATCGGCCTCGACCGTTTCCAAGACCGCGTCGAACAGCGCCGTCTTGTCCGCGAACTGGTGATAGAGCGCCCCGCGCGTGACACCGGCCGCCGCGACGATCGCGTCGGTCGGCACTTCCGCGAATCCTTGCGCCGCGAACAGCCGACGCGCCGCCGCTATCAGCGCGTCACGGGTCGCGGCAGAGCGGTCGGCCTGCGCACGCCGCGTCCTCGTCGTGACAGAAGTCCGGGACGGCATTCTCCGATTCTCCACATCGTTGCGCGGCCGTGCCAAACGGCCTCTCGACTTACATACGTACTGCCTGTATGTTTTTATACATGACAACCACTCATGCTCCCGCCGGCTTCACGGTGACAGACCTGCCGCAGGGCAGACTCGCGTATCGCGCGACCGGGCCTGCCTCAAGCTCCCGCCCGCCTGTCGTGTTCGTGCACGGAGTTCTCGTCGATGCTCGTCTCTGGGGACCCGTGGCGGAGCGTCTCGCGGCTGCGGGCATCCGCAGCTACGCGCCAACGCTCCCGCTCGGCGCGCACCAGTGGCCGATGAACGCCGATGCCAACCTCTCGCCCGAGGGGATCGCCAAGCTCACCCTGGACTTCATCTCGGCGCTTGGCCTTAGCGACGTGACCATCGTCGGCAACGACACCGGCGGGGCAATCTGCCAGATCATGCTCGGTACCGGCACGAGCCTGGTCAGCGCCGCGGTCCTGACCAACTGCGACGCCTTCGGCACGTTCCCTCCCCGGGCACTCGCGCCGCTCTTCCGCGCGCTGCGCCATCCCGGCGTGGTCGCGGGCATGGTCCCGGCGCTTCGGTCGGAAACGTTGCGGCACGGCCCGCTCGCATTCGGGCCGTTGTCCAGCGGACCGCTCGATCCGGACCTCACCCTCAGCTGGATGCAACCCCTGGCTAACAAGGCCATCCGCCGCGACCTTGCAAAGTTCGCGCGAGGCGTTCACCCGCGCGTCCTCCTCGATGCCGCCACCCGGTTCGGCCAGTTCACTGGTCCCGTGCGGATCCTCTGGGGAGAGGATGACCCGTTCTTCCGAATCCGGCTGGGACAGCAGCTGAGCGAGGCATTCCCGCACGCAACCCTGACCACCGTGCCAGCCGGCCGGACGTTCCTGCCGCTTGACCACCCTGCGGATGTGGCCGGCGAGATCGCGGCTGCCGCCAGGCACGCGGTGTCGTGAGGGGTTGGCCGCGGATGCTGCAGGTCCAGCGATGAGTTCCCGCCGCTAAGCGGGCAGCTGACCAAGACCCGCGCAACTGCGGCCCGACCGCCCGTTGGTCAGCTAGCACCGGGCGCTGCGCCGGCTGCCTGCGTGCGCGGGCTCGTGTCGCCGCGCAGTATGCGGGAAACCTCGGCCAGGGAGTTGACGGTGAAGTGGGCGCCCTGGGCCAGGCCCGGTGGCGTGTACGCAGTGCAGACGGCGACCGTGTACATGGCTGCCCTTCTGGCGGCGGTTACCCCGGCTGGGGAGTCCTCGAAGACGATGCACCGTGCGGGCTGGGCCCGCAGCCGGCGTGCGGCACGCAGGAAGATGTCGGGATCTGGCTTGCCCCTGGCCACCATGTCGCCTCCGACGATGGCATCGAAGTAGCGCCGCATGCCGATAGTGCGGAGGCAGGTCTCGACCCACCGGGCGCGCGACGACGACGCCACGGCGAGCGGCAGCCCGCGCGCGGTCAGCCATTCGAGCAGGTCGATTGCGCCCGGAGCCGCAGTCGCGTGCTGCTGGTAGGCAGCTAGCACGTGGGCGTCGAAGCGCCTGAGGTAGTGCTCGTGCGGCCGATCGAGGCTGCGCGTCGTCCGCAGGTCACGCCACATGTCCTCGTCGGTAGTGCCGAGGTAGCGGGTGTATTCCGCCAGTGAGAGCGCAGGACGGCCGTCCTCGAGCAGCACCGTGTTCGCCGCGTGGTGGTGCAGCGGCTCGGAGTCCAGCAGGACGCCGTCCATGTCGAAGATCACTGCCTGCACTGTTGGCCCGGGCAGCTTGCGCAGGGTCTCGGGCCGCTGCTCCGTGAGCCCGTTCACTGGCTGCTCCCTGCGAGCTGGAGCCGTCTGCTCGGCGCGAAGGCACTTGTCTCCGTGTCGCTTCCGGCCTGATCCTTAGGCAGTTGCGCAACGAGGGGCGGCTCGAGAGCGTACGCCCTGAGACGTTTGGGATACAGCGACCGGACGTCCTCCCTTGGGTGGCCCATATACAGGGCGGGGAGCAGCTCGTCGACCGGTATCAGCGCGCGTTCGAATCCGCAGCTGAGCACCGCAGCGAGCCCGGACGCGCTGAGCAGGTAACCGAACGTGCAGTAGCTGAACCCAGGCTGCACGATGCCCTCGGCCACCGGGCGATCCTCGTCGTCGAGTGCCCATCGCCCCAGGTAGAGCAGGTCCCAGTGCGGGCCGGCGATCGACAGCCGTGCTAGGCGAGCCTGAAGCAGTTCGGCGCAGTGATCGGCGAGCACGGCGTCGTCCTCAAGGATCAGTGCCGGGTCCGCGCCGTCCTTGGCTGCCTTTTGCCAGCACATCCAGTGGCTAATGGCGCATCCGATCTCACCGAGCTTGAGGGGCCGGCACCACCAGGGGTTGTCGCTCGGGATCTCCCATGGGTAGAGCCCGAAGCCGGGCAGGTCATCCGGATCGATGGCCTGCCCGTCCATCGGGCCGTCCCAGTCCGACGTGAACTGGACGTCCCACGCAGCCGGAAGCACGCGCTCCATCCGTGCACGCCGGTCGGCCCGACGCCTGAGGTTGACGACGTAAGCCTTCAGCCGGGGCGTGGTCATGCCGCCTTCTCCCCCGTAAGCAGGTCAGCTTGCAGCTCAGCGATGACGGCGTCGAGCTGGCTCACGAGGAAGTCGACTTCGCTGCGGGTGACGCACAGCGGCGGAGCAACGAAGAAGACGTCCCCGGCGCGGCCGAGGAGGCCGTGCCGTTCCATCAGCAGACCCGCACGGCGGGCGAGGCGGGCTTCCTGCGGGAAGGGCTCCCCAGTCGTGCGGTTCGCGACGATCTCGACAGCGCAGATGAGGCCCAGCCCGCCGCGGACCTGGCCGACGATGTCGTGACGATAGAGCTCCTGCAGGCGGCCGAAGAGGTAGCCACCCATGTCCGCCGCGTTCCTCACGAGGTTCTCGCTCTCGAGAACGCGCAGGTTCGCGAGGCCCGCGGCACACGACACCGGGTTCCCGCCGAAGGTGATGCGGTGGTTGAAGGCGGCGCCGGCAGGGCCGATGAAGGCGTCGGCGACGTGCTTGGTCGCGATGGCGGCGCCGATGGGCACGTACCCGCTCGTCAGCGCCTTGGCCACAACGGTGATGTCGGGGACAACCCCCCAGTGCTCTGTCGCGAACATCCGGCCAGTGCGGCCGAACCCCGTGATCACCTCATCGCAGATGAGCAGGACGCCATACCGGTCGCAGATCTCGCGCACCATCGGCCAGTACTCCGGGTGCGGGATGTGCACGCCGGCGGCGGCCGAGATCGGCTCGCCGATCACTGCGGCGACGGTGCCTGGTCCTTCGTTGAGGATCGCCCGCTCGATCTCGCGCGCGCACTCGAGGTCGCCCCTGCCGTCGTTCCCGCCGAACGGGTTGCGGTACTGGTCCGGCCCCTGGACGCGCACCCCGCCGTAGGGAAGCGGGCCGTACTCGGCGCCGTTGTTGGACCCGCCGCCGCCAAGGCTGAGACATCCATGGGTCGCGCCGTGGTAGGAGCCGCGGCGGCTGATGAACTTGTAACGCCCCGCGTCACCGCGGTTGCGATGGAACTTCTTCGCCATCTTCATGGCGGTCTCGACGGCCTCCGAGCCGCCGCTGACGAAGAACACGCGCGAGGCCGGGTCAGGGGCCAGCCCAGCGACTCGTGCGGCGAGTTCCAGGGTTGCCGGGTGCACGCTGCCGTCGGGCGCGTACCCGAGCTGGCAGATCTGCGCGTGCACTGCGTCGGCGACCTCGCGCCGGCCATGCCCGATGTTGCAGAGCCACATGCCGGACAGGGTGTCGAAGTATCGGTTCCCGCGTTCGTCATCGACCCAGACCCCGTGCCCGCGCGTCACGATCTTCGTCGCACCCGGCGACGAGAGGTCACCGGCCATGTGGGCGTGCGGCCAGAAATGGGCCTCGCCGAGCTCCCGCAGCTCTTGGGTGACGGTCGGCTCAACGGCGACGACCGGCTGGACGGCGACCGGCTCGCTATCTGGCGGCTCGTCGACCTCCGCCGACTCGACCGGCGCTGTTGTTCGCTTGCGGAAGGTCAGGCCCGGGCGGGCGGGCTCGGCGCTGCCGTGGCCGAGCGCCGGGTTCATTGTCGAGTGCATTGTGGTGCTTCCTCTTGTCGTTGCGTTTGTCGTTGCATGCGGATATGGCAGGCGCGCCGATCGGGCTTATCCAGCGCGTTCGGGCGCGCTAATGCAGGGCATTGACGTGCGTGAGCAGCGGACGCTCCTGATGGCGCGGGTGCTCGCACTGGCCTGCGCGTGGCGCGGCAGCCCTGCTACGTTTCCTGCTGCTGCACGTGCGCGGAAGGGGCCCCAGCTGGCCAGCCGGCGGCTGAGGCTGGGGGCAGCAGCGTTATCGCTGTAAGCCGCCCGCCAGGGGGACTCGGTCGGCGAACTGGTTATGGATCCGTACGTCGGCGGTTGGCGCGAGCCGCGTGCTGGCGCGGCTTTCCACGACGTCCCCGACGCGACCCGTCGGCACAGGGGCTGGGATTGAGATCAATGCCTTGTGAAAGTTTTCACAAGGGCGGGCGACCAAGGTCTCATCTGACTTGATCATGGGATCGCGTACCTCTCCGGCCTTCACGGGGCCTGTTAAGCCCTTTCTAACACCGGCAACCGCCAGCCTTAACCATCCTGACGACATTTATGCGCTTCCCTAACGGAAACCGCACAGACTCCCTCCCTGCAGGACTCGGACCTGCCGGCCAGGTACGGCCGCTGCGGGGGCCGCAGGGCGCGAAGGCAGTGCCCGCCCAGATCGGGAGGCCCCTTTCGCCCGAGGCAGCTTAGAGAAACCGCAGGTCAGCAGCCCGATTTCTGCCCTTCAGCAGCTGACGTGCCATAACCATGCGCCGCCGGCTAGGCGGTGGACCCAGGTCCCTTGCAATCTCCGCCCGGTGCCGGCCTAGCCTGACCTAATCGGGAACCTGCGGGCCTGCCCAGCAGGACGACGGCGGGCAATGGGGCGAAGTGGCCGACCGTGATCTCTTCACTGTCGGCCATGCTCAGTGCCCGGATACTCGGGGGGGTGTCGAGCCGGTGAGCCGGACGTGGCGCAACGAAGTCTCGGGCGGCCGGGCTACCGTCTACGCCGCGGCGGGCCTTGAGGGCGCGCTGGTCGTCACGTTCTTCGCGGCCGTTCAGCTGCTGCTGAACAGGAACTATTTCTCGCTGCCTGCTGCACAGTACGGTGCGGTCTACGTACCGTTGTTCGCCGCCGCGGTGCTAGCGGCCTTCTTCGCGGTGAAGGGATCGCGGGCGGCCGCGCGCGGCCGTGTGTTCCGCCTGGGCCTGACCCTGAGCGCGGTCGGCCGGGCCGCCATGATCCCGACGATTCTCGGCGCTGTCCGCCATGGTGCCGTCTTCTTCCCGGAGCTGTTGATCGCCGGCGCACTAACCGGTGCCGGTTTCGCCTTGGTCTATTCGGCAGCCACCGCTTTTGAGCTGGATATCGATCCGGCCCGGCCGGAACGCCATCTGTTCCGCCTCACCCTGACGCTGGCCGCCGGGATGGCCGCTGGCCCGCTAATCCAGATCGGCTTGGTCGAAGCGGGACTGTGGTGGGTCTTCCCGCTCATCGCCACAGCACTTGCCGTGCTGCTGATGGCTGTCAGCTCGCAATCGCGTCTCGGACCGGACGCCGCGCGAAGCTGCGTAATGAGTCATCCAGACAAGCGCGCCCCCGTCCGGGTCAAGGTTTACACGCCAGCCGCGTTCCTCGCCGTCGCCGGCGTGGTCATCTGCGTGGCCTGGTCGCAAGCCGGCATGATCGGCGGAGATCCGGACGGAATCGGTGCAAGGGCGCTCGGACTTGGAGCTTTCTGGGCCGCACTGGCAGTGCTCGCTCACGCTTCCTTCTCGGCAATCGACCTGCGCGCGTCCCGGCGCCGCACCGCTACTCTCGTGCTGTTCTTCCTGCCCACCGTCGTCACGGTGATCGGGCTCGCGACCGGGCGGGCCGAGACGACAGTCGTCGGCATATTCCTGCTAGCAACCGTGGCGTGTGCCGCGCTCTTGCCGCCGGTGTCACAGCTGACGCAACAGCAGCTCGTTGTGCTGCAGCTCGCCGTCGGAGGCGGCATCATCGGGATCTATCCCGTCGCCGTCGCGCTCGCACGGCCGAGCCTGGCCGGCTTCCGTGGCACGGGTGCAACGCTTCCCATGATCTTCGCCATGACCGACATCGCAGCCATCGCCGCCTCTTTGATCTGCGCCGGCCTGATCGCCTACGGCCGGGCATACCCCGATCAGGGCGGCACCACAGGGGCACCCCAGCGCGGCCCCCTACCCGCGGGCGCTCCAGCTGCAACGCACGGGGCCACCGCGGCGGAACGGCACCACCAGGTGCAGGCGCGGCCGCCCCTGCATGCACGGCCCTCTACCGCGGTCGAGCGGCCACGCGCCAAGACGGCACGCCACGAGGACGAGGATCAGCCTGGCGCTCAATCAGGCCCCCTTTAGTGGCAGTTGCTGATCCACTTCGCGCCCGCGATCGCAGCGGAACGCACACCGCAGGACAAAGAGGGCGTTGGTCGGGCAACTGCTCACTTCAGGAGCTGGCGGGCCATTACCATCCGCTGGATCTGGTTCGTTCCCTCGTAGATCTGGGTGATACCGGAGCCGTGGGCAGTTTCCGCAGGTAGATGCCATGTCATGAGGGCTGATGTCAGTACGGATCCAGCACCGCTGATTTGCCGGGACGCGATCCGTAGATGCGGTCAGGCGCGCCACTCCGGAAAGCTCGCCCTGGCTCGCCCGGCCAGTTCCCGCAACGGTGCGAGGATCGGTCCGACGGCCTGTGCGGTTCTAGCCAGGACGATCGCTGCTGCGCGGTCCCCTCAGTGGTAGGGCGTCAGGTCCGCCCCGGGGTAGCGCGTCTGGGTGTCGGCCAAGGTCTGCTCGTCCCAGTACGGGTCGCCGGGAGCGGGCCATCCGAACACCGACCGCTCCCGGGGAGTCGCCCGCTCGACGATCTCGGACCAGCCTGGTTGCGTCGCGCGCTCGGCCCAGGCGACCCTGCCTGTCCAGCGCGGTCCCCACGCGTCGTAGTCGGCGAGCAAGGCGAACCGGGCTGATCGCTCGCCGGTCATGCGCGACCCACGGTGAAGCACATCGGACCGAAAGGCGAACAGGGTTCCCGCGGGACCTGTCATGGAGGCCTCCTCCTCGGCGAACATCCCCCCTGGGGGGTCGTTCGTGATGTCGTGATCCCCAGGGATCGGCCAATACGGGACGCTCTCGCCAGCGGATAGCGGAACGATTTTGGTTGGGCCGTCCTCGTCGCCGACGTCTGAGAGGAGGATCCACGTCAACAGCTGCGTGGCCGGATGGGCGCGCTTGGGCACGACGAGGCTGTGGTTGACGAAGTCGCGGTGGTGGCGCTGGTCGTAGTCGACGGCCCCGGCGTACTTGGCCCAAAGCTCTGCCTCATAGAGACGCAGGTCGGCTGAGCCCAGGAAGCGCTCGGCCAGGTCGAGTAGGTCGGGGTGGAAGGCCAGTCGGTTGAGGCTCCAGGACGGCCACGGTGCGCGGATCAGGCCGGCCCACTGGCTGGTTGCCAGCCAGGCATGAGCGGCCGGGTCGGCGAAGTACTCCTCGGGCCGCGGATAGTGCAGCCACAAGGCGTCCTGGGCCGCCGCCAGCTCGTCGGCCTCGAGGAACCCCTCGAAGATCAGATAGCCCCGGTCGCGCAGATCCACCACACAACGG
>Ga0210389_10001587_pt1 | contig 18366 bp, 13 predicted proteins | sample IncBWH28OmetaG_FD_160127 | JGI IMG/M metagenome (GOLD analysis project Ga0210389, IMG submission 160127) | Forest soil microbial communities from Barre Woods Harvard Forest LTER site, Petersham, Massachusetts, United States - Inc-BW-H-28-O ...
GAAGCGGGGCCGAAGAACTCGAAGTTATTCTCAACATGACCCAGGATCAAATCTCTGTGTCGACACTGCAAGCCACCGTCTTGGCAGGAACGGAGAACGACCGCGAAGGCCAAACTTTGGCAGGACCCTCAACGCTTCGGGCCGCCGAAGGTCTTTTACTTCTCTTAGGGTGAGGTTGTCACGTGAGTGGTGAACCGGTCGTGCCCCTTCGGCCGCTTCATCCGATAGTTCGTTATGACGCCAGTCCGTGGCGCACCTCTCCCACCCCGGACAAGGCGGCAACACGACCTAGAGGCCGTAGCCGAATTGGATAGGCGGGATAGGTTGGGGAGCACCCTCCACACTGAAGTAACTCCCCGAAATGGTAAGCCCGATTCATTCCATGATTCTTAGAGGCGTCTGCCCCTGGAGTCCTATTGCTGAGTGATGTAGATCACGTACACCATGGTCTCGATTCGAGAGAATCTACTCAAATAAACGAACATCCAATCATGAGAAAAAATCCTCCACGAAGGCCGGAAGACGTCCTCGGACTCCTTCGCGAGACCCTTAAGGACTTGCAATATTTGCCTGACCCCGACATTGAACCGTCTGCACGCGCCATATTCAGGCTCGCGCTTGGTCGTCGCATCGCCACTCTCGAATCCGAGGCGCGGCGTTGCAAGGTGCGGGAAGAACAAAGGGATGACACCGGAAAACGGAAAATGAGGGTAAGTTGCCTCTAGAACGGAACCGATGGATCGTTTTCGTCGTCGAAGACGAGCAATTGATTGCCTCTACTCTTGCCCTAATTCTTACGAGTAAAGGTTTTGACGCTCGGCCTTTTGTCGACCCCCTCGATGCATTGCGAGCCGCCCATTCTTCGCCGCCACATGTTCTGGTCACAGATGCCATGATGCCGACCATGAACGGGATAGAACTTGCTGTACAGATTAAAGAGCTTTGTCCAGATTGCAAAATCATCTTGTTCTCCGCCCTAGCGGCAATGACGGTACGCAGGAACGCAAACGCGAAGCTGGATGAACACAACTTTCAGTTCCTATCCAAACCCATCCATCCGCAAGTCCTGCTTGACGCGATTGAGAAGATATTGAATGCGTAGGGGAGGGCGATCTCTCTTACCGTCTCATCTCTATCGCAACCTCTTCCGTTTCAAGACCAGAGGGACTACCCGGGCCTCGGCATCTCGCGTGACTGCGCGCACGGTGCACACGAACGCCAGTGCGATATCCTCCGACGTGTGCTGCGTCACTGTGACGGGAAAGCGACGGGAAGGGTCTCTTATGAATGTCGACCGAAACAAAACACGTTTTTGGCGCGAGCATCAGAGCACAGACAAAGTGCATCATGAAGCCCGGAGTCGAAGCGAAGCAGATTCTGGTTGTTGATCTTCTGCCCTATATGACGGCGCCTCAGGCTGAGGCACTTCTACTGCCCACAACCCACGATTCCTAAGAGGAGCAGAATAAATCGTGAAGAAAGAGAATGTAGATGAAAGCCTCCCGGAGAAATGACTCCCGTAGAAGTCGATTCGCCGTAAATGATCTATATGCAGAACCTGCATCCCGAGTTCAAGTACTACTCTCCGAGGCCGTTGTCGAACATCAGGCGGGACACTTGGAGAGGGCGAAGGTTCTGTACCTTCAGATTTTAAGGATCGATGTCAGGAATGAGAAGAGCCTGTTTGGATTGGGCGTGATTGCTTATCAAGCCGGCGGGTTTGAGGTCGCCGAAAAGATGATACGGAGGGTGATCGCAATTGATGGAAAAAAAGCGATCTATCACGCCAGACTCGGTTTGACTCTACAGGCAATGAAACGTTACGGCGAAGCACTCACCGAGTTTGAATATGTCCTTGTGCTCAACCCAAACGACGAAGAGGCGCACTTCAATTTGGGTACTTTGCATCTTGAATTAGGAGAATTGGACAAAGCACGGTCGTCCTTTGAACGCGCGATAACTCGCAGGCCATCGTATGCCGAAGCTCACAACAGTTTGGGGCTCGTCCTCCAAAACCAATCCAGATTGGACGAGGCCATGCTCTCCTACAGGCGAGCTCTAGACTACAGCCCGAACTACTTTAAAGCTCGATGGAATAAGGCTCTTCTAGAGCTGCTTCTCGGTAACTTTGAACAGGGCTGGAAGGACTATGAGGTGCGTCATCATATACGCGAAGTCGCCCCTCGTAGTTGTTCAATGCCGCTTTGGCGTGGTGGGCCGCTAAGCGGCGCCCGTGTCTTGCTGCACGCGGAACAGGGGCTAGGCGACACAATACAGTTTCTGCGTTATGTGCCACTCGTTCAAGAGGCAGGCGGAGCCGTCCTCTTGAATGTGCCTAAGACGCTTTTTCGTCTGGCCGAATCGATGCCCGGTGTTATCGAAGTGACGACAGAAGATGAGTCTCTTCCTTCATTCGACTGCCACTGTCCACTTATGAGCTTGCCTCTCGCTCTCGGAACTACGGCGACTACTATCCCCGGAAAAGTTCCGTATTTAGGAGTTCCGGAGGAAGCGCGGAAAAAAGCAGACGCGATTCCGTGGGCGATCGGAAAATTTCATGTAGGCTTGGCTTGGAGTGGCAATCCAGCTTATAGACTAGATCAACTCCGCTCCATTCCTTTTTCCAAGTTTGAACCCTTGTATAGCTTATCCGGGCTACAATTCTTCTCTATTCAAGTCGGGTCGGCTGCCTCAGAACTAGATTCTCTCCAGAATCCGGTTGTGGACTTGCAATCGGCGATCGAAGACATGGGGGATACTGCTGCACTTATATCGCATCTGGACCTTGTGATTACGGTAGATACGGCAGTAGCACATCTTGCCGCGGCGCTCGGTAAACCTACTTGGGTCTTACTTCCCTTTGTACCCGATTGGAGGTGGCTAATTGGCCGCAACGACAGTCCTTGGTATCCGACAGTGCGCTTGTTTCGGCAGCCACGGCCGCGCGACTGGAAAGCAGTCATTGAACTGGTTCAAAACGAACTGGCATTAACCGCCGGCTGTAACAAAGAGACCTCAAGGTGTGGCCAATAGGGATCTTAGAGATTCTCTCAAGCCGGAATCCAGTAACAGCAAGTTGGCGTGGATCACACGGAGCATCGCGTCCACCGGCTCTGGCAGAGCGTTCTCGTTCGTTGCAGCCAGACCGCGAGAAAGAAGTGGGCCAAATATGGCCCGATCTGCGACAGATGGATCCCACCACCCCGCGGGCGCTCAGTGATGAGCGTCCCTACCGGGACCGGAACTCTCTCAATGGGCGCAAATGTGCTTGCATCCGACGAAAAGGTCGAGTTCGCCTTCAATGGACTCGATCCGGAACGCTGAAATTAATGCCAACGGATGGTTCCCGAAAATTTAACAGTTTATGGTATAAACTGGTTTGTAAGGATGTAAGGGGTTGGAGGTGAGCATGCATGCATCGACTTTCGAGGATGCTTCAACCGAAGGCCAGCAACTTCGGTATGTCACGGCGCACTTTCGAGACCTGCAGGGACTTCGGATGGCGCCCTTCTGGGGTGCGCTTCTGATTCTCACCAGCCTTGCGAATGCGGGCTCGTTTTTGAGAGAGCATCTTGCTTGGGCTGCTTTCGCCGTCACAGCAGCGCAATTTGGCTGGCTTTATTTGAGCGGTCGCTGGTATGAGCGGCGTTATGGCGTCGTCAAAGAACCCGAACCGCCAGTTCGCTCCGGGCTCATCTCGATCCTGCATCCCGAGACCCGACCGCAGCGTACCCCAAATCGTTATTACGGGTACTACAGCGGCGTGTTTTCGGTCTTGTTTCCTATATGGGGATTGTCTTTCGTGCCCGGTCTCTTTCTCGGCCACCGTGCGCAGCCAGGAGGGTTCGCCCTGCTGCTCGCCGCATACCAAATCGTTCCCAGATGCTTTTATCCTGTAACCGGCGACTGGTCCGTTTTTCTGCGCCGCATCCTCGCCGCTGCTGCGCTCGTCGCCATGGTCGGCATCTATCTCGAGTATCGTTTCGCTCAGATCAAATTCTGGACCTGGATGGCTTTACTACTCAGCTTCCCACTACTACTCGACGTCTATGACCATTGGCTGCTGAACCACCTTCTCAATACCGATTTCACTGAGGCGAGCCATGAATAAGCACGGCGACAACTTCCACATGCCCGAGATTGATCGCATTGTCCACGAGCCAGCGCGGCTTGCCATCCTCTCCGTTCTCTCGTCGTGCGAAGAGGCTGACTTCCTCTTCCTGGAGCGAGCCACCAAGCTCTCACGAGGCAATCTGTCTGTGCAACTGACCCGCCTCGAGGACGCCAAAGTCATCGAGATTGAAAAGTCGATTGAACGCAAACGCACCCTCACGACCGCGAGACTTACAGATCGCGGCCGAAGCACGCTGAACGCCTATTGGGAAAGCATGAACGCCCTGCGAACTGCATCAAAAGGCCGATCAGCTGCAAGCGCAGCTAGCCCCAAGGGGCCCCGGCGCCTGATTCCCGCAAAGGTCTGACCAGAGCAAAAACGACGCAATGAATCGGCCTCTTGCTCATGCTCATAAAGATGGTGACGACGCTGATGTCACTGCAGTTCGGGAGGGGAAAGATGACCTTCCGGTTGTCCGCCACTTCTGAGGACCGAGAAATTTAACTTCTCGGTCTTCAGAATCTCTGCCACCCATCACGAGGTGCTGCTGGTAAGATCGGCCCCATCCTTCTAATGGGGTGGCCTCGCGGTTGAGCGTGGCCCGCTTTCTTCACGTTCACGGACCTGCTGAAGCCGCTCTTCGCGATTTTTCCCAGTTGCAGGTGAGGGAATTGGTGGTCATCCCGGAGCGCCCAAAGCCGAATAAGGCATTGGCTTCTTTTGCGCACCTCGATTTAAGTTTGCGGAAAGTCAAGCGGGGACTGAGTTAGCGGCGGCAAGTTTGTAATAGTTACTATCGTTAAGGTGAAGAGGCCCTCTACATCGAAAGTGTTAGTGTGCCGGTAACGTCAGTTTGTTACTTTGTGACTCGTAACCCAGCATCTCGATCCCGTCACATCCGGCGTACCGGGCTTCCTCTCGCGTATCACGTTCGTCAGCGTGCGACAAGCTTCTGTCTGGATTTGCCGACTGGGCCTATTTGTTAGTCGGAGATTAACAGACAATGAATGTGTCACACTTCCGTGCGACTTTGGCGGCGCTGTTTGCTGTCCTTCTAACAAGCACAATGACTGGATGTGGAGGGGGCTGGGGAGATCTCAAGCCCTCCATTGCCGGGACCGGCAGTAGTAGCAACGGTAGCAGTGGCACGCCCTCACAGAGCGGCCAGTCTCAGTCGCTCGCTGTTGTCTCGGGACAGCCGGCGACATTCACCGTTACCCCTCAAGGCACCGGCCCTTTTACTTTCCAGTGGTACTTGAACGGGCAGCCGATCTCCGGTGCAACATCGAGTACATATACCATTTCATCGACGACCGCGAGCCAGAATGGCAATGTGTACACCGTAACTGTGACAAATGCAGGCGGCACAGTTACCGCTGGACCCTATACCTTGACGGTTGAAGTTCCACCGACGATTACGCTGCAGCCTGCCAATCAAGCAATCGTCGCAGGCCAAGCGGCAACGTTCACTGTTGCTGCGACGGGTACGACGCCGATGAGTTATCAGTGGGCGGAAAATGGCGCGCCCATCAGTGGCGCGACGGCATCGAACTTAACAACACCCGTCACGTCGATCAGCGCGAGCGGCTCGACCTTCAGCGTCACAGTCAGCAATATTGCAGGAACGGTTACAAGCTCTGTTGCAACCTTGACCGTGAGTCCAATCGTCCCGTTGCTGGCCTTCACGGCCATTCCGGCGCAAGTCTATGGCAGCGCACCATTCCAGGTCAGTGCGGCGTCGGCATCGAGCGGTTCGATTAGTTACGCAGTGGTGAGTGGTCCGGCAACGATCAGCGGCAACACCGTTACTCTCACCGGCACAGGCACTGTGGCTCTGCAGGCAACTCAGGGTGCCTCTGGCAACTATGCCGCGGCGACCGCGGCGACCAGCTTTATCGTGAGCGCCGAACCACCGACACTCACATTCGTCCCGATACCGACCAAGACCTACGGCATCGCGCCATTCACCGTCTCAGCCAATTCGGCTTCCACTGGAACGATCACATATTCGGTCGTGAGCGGTCCGGCAACGATGAACGGCAATACAGTCACTCTCACCGGTTCGGGCACCGTGGTTCTTCAGGCGAGTCAGGCAGCTTCGGGCAACTATACCGCGGAGACGGTGACGACCAACTTCACAGTGAATGCAGAGACGCCGACACTCACATTCGCGTCGGTTCCAACCAAGACGTATGGCAATCCACCATTCAACGTCTCGGCCAGTTCTATTTCGAATGGCGCAATCACGTATTCGGTCGTGAGTGGCCCAGCAACGTTGAGCGGCAACACGGTTACTCTCACTGGCGCAGGGGGTGTGGTACTTCAGGCCAGTCAGGCAGCCTCGGGTAACTACGCTGCGACGACGGTGACAACCAACTTCACTGTGAATGCGGAGACCCCCACACTCACATTCGCGTCGGTTCCAACCAAGACGTATGGCAATCCACCATTCAATGTCTCGGCCAGTTCGGCTTCCAGTGGTGCGATCACGTATTCAGTCGTAAGTGGTCCAGCGACGATCAGTGGCAACATGGTCACTCTTACTGGCTCAGGGGCCGTGGTTGTGCAGGCCAGCCAGGCAGCTTCTGGCAATTACACTGCAGCGGCTACGACCACGAACTTCACAGTGAATTCAGAGGTCCCGACCCTCGGGTTCGCCACGATTCCTGCGGAGACTTACGGCAACCCACCGTTCCAGGTTAGCGCTACGTCCGCATCCGGCGGTGCTGTCACCTACACGGTGCTCAGCGGTCCGGCTACCATCGCGGGTAACACCGTCACCTTGACGGGCGTCGGTACGGTCGTTCTCCAGGCGAGTCAGGCAGCAAGCGGCAGTTACGCAGCTGCGACGTCAACCACCAGTTTTAACGTCGCTGGAGAGATTCCGACCCTTACGTTCGCCACGATTCCTGGGGAGACTTACGGTAATGCTCCGTTCCAAGTTAGTGCCACGTCCGCATCCAGCGGTGCCGTTACCTACGCTGTGCTGAGTGGTCCCGCCACCATCAACGGAAATACGGTTACCATGACGGCTGCGGGCACGGTGGTTCTGCAGGCCAGTCAGGCTGCCGCCGGCAACTATGCGGCAGCCACGGTCTCGACGAGCTTTCCCGTCTATCCCGCCGTCAACATAAGTGCAATCGCGCCGGCTAATCAGACGTCCGCTCCGGGAGCGTTGAACTTTAGTGCCACAGCTTCCGGTGGTTCAACAAATCAACTGACCTGGACCGTCAGTGGCGGCAGCATTACCTCGGCCGGAGTGTGGACGGCTCCCGATACACCGGGGACCTACACCATTACAGCGACCAGTGTGGATAATCCCACCGTCTCGGTGAGCACCACGGCCGTCATCAGTGCGCCGGTCATCACGACGCTGCCGACCAGCAAAAATGCCTGCTCCGGCTACCCTGTCTCGCTGAGCGTGGCCGCGAACTATGCCACGAGCTATCAATGGACCGAAGGGGGAAGCAATGTTGGCTCCGGGCCTACGTTGACATTTTCCCCAGCCGCCACGACCAATAGCGGAACCTATCAGTGCTCGGCAACCAATGGAGCCGGTACCGCGACCTGCAACCCCGTAGTCCTGAACATCGCTAACGCCACGACGCCATCGATCACCCGGCAGCCGGTCGCGGTCAGTGTCTACGCAACCCAGACTGCCACATTTTCCCTATCCGCAACCGGCACCGGAGGCCTCAGTTATCAGTGGTATCAGGGAACTCCGGGCAGCGGGACGCTCATTTCCGGCGCCACTTCGAGCAGCCATACCACGGGCGCACTGACGACTGCGAATAGTGGAGCGACCTACTACGCCACGGTTACCGACAGCAACTGCACCGGGACTACGCTGACCAGCAACGCGGCCACACTCACCGTGAGCGGCACGGATACCGCCGTGCCGCCAACGATCGTTGTCCAGCCCCAGGGGCAATCGGTCAGCGTGGACGGAGAGACTACGTTCTCTGTCACCGCTTCCGGATCGGGTACGCTGAGCTATCAGTGGTATCGCGTGCCATACAGTTCCACCGGGATGGCCAGCACTGCCGGTATCGCGATTTCCGGCGCGAACAGCAGCACCTATACAGTTCCTTCCAGCGATACGGCCCAGAGCAATGACGGCGACAACTATTATGTCGTGGTCACGAATTCATATGGCTCGGCACTGTCGAATCGTGTCGTGCTGGCAGTGGGCGCAGGCATCGTGATGCAAATCACCAGCCAGCCTCAAACCATCTATGTGCCGGCAACCTCTGTGGCCAGCTTCAACGTCAGCGCGAATTGCACTGGCTGCACCCCGGCCTATCTCTGGTACTGGTACGCGCCGGGCGCCTCCACCGCCACGGCCCTTACCGATGGCGCGGTTTCAAGCGGTGTCTTCAACGGAGCGACGGTAATCGGCTCCGCTACCTCGTCGCTGACTCTGGAGAATGTGCCGGCCGCGGCCTCTGGGACCGTTCTCTACGCGGTTGCGACCAGCACGAGCGACGGGAGCACGCAGATTCCGGGAACCAATCCGTTGACCAGCAATACCGCAGGGTTATTCGTTGGTTCGCTGGGAACGGTGGGGAACGCCGGCACGAACCAGGGCCTCTGCAACAGTTCCACCGAAAACTGGGTTTTGAACGGATCGGAAAACAATGGAGCGACCCCGAACACCGGCGGGACCACTTCCGGCGACGTGCCTTATCAGAATACGTCTGCCTGCACCATCGAGCTGACGAATGATGCGGGAGGCGAGCAGGCCGCGGTCTACTGGCCTACACTCATATCGACTGCCAACTTCAACGCCAGCTTCACCGTCCAAATCAGTCACACCACAGGCGGCAGCCCTGCCGATGGATTCACGATGATCCTCGCGGATCCTTCGCAGGGTGCCAGCACGACATCCCTGGGCGAAGTCGGAGAAGGTCTGGCCGCCAGGGGTATTCCGGGTTTGGTGGTGGGTTTTGATACCTACCAGAACGGCAACGCAAGCGGCGGGAATCCAGCTGATTGTCCAGGCTGCGATCCCATCACCGTACCCTATATGGCGGTAGGGCCCGGGGCGAGTAACCTCTGGGAAAACCCCTGGTACTTTGTCAACGGCAACCTGAACACTCAGTCCAGCACCGACTACTCGATTAGTAGCTACACGAACGCGACCCACAACTATGTCATCAGTGTGGTCAACGGCGTGATGACCGTGACCATGGATGGCTACGAACTGTTCACAGGCACGGTGAACCTGCCGCCCGTGGCCTACCTGGGCTTCACGGCCTCGACCGGAGGGAGCATGGAAGCGGTCACGTTCTCGAACATGAATGTAACGGTCTCGGCGCCCTAAGGGGCGGTTGCACAACGCTGGCTCCGCCGACTGTGCTTTGTCCGTGGAGCCGGCGCCGCAGTGCAGCACAGTCCGGATTTCGCAAACATTGTTTTTGCACAAGCTGGCACCGCCGGCTGTATATAAGGAGAATTTCGCGATGCGCTCGATCACCATTATTGCAGGACTCGTGCTTGGCGCGGCCCTTTCAGCGGCAGGGCAGCCCAATACTACGCTCGAAGGCCCCAGCGGCGACGTCGCGGTGACTTACGAATGGCTGCACAGTAACACGCAGCCAGGTCAGTGTGGCTGCTTCAGCTTCAATGAAACCGGCCTGTCCAGTTCCTGGAGATTCAGTTCGAAGTATGCTGCTGTGATCCAGGGAGATGCGGGCTTTGCATCCAGCGGCCCCGGAACCGGAAGCACAATGACACTCGTGAGCGGAGTTGGCGGCATTCGCTACTCGCTTCCCTCGTTGTTTCGAAGCGGGCGTGCACCGAGATTCTTCGCTGAAGTGCTGGCAGGTGGTGGGCACGCGGGCGGCGGGATTGCCGGCGCTGGCGACGGAAGCTATGGTTTTGTTGGTCGTATCGGAGGGGGTTTCGATCAATCGATCGCAGAGCGGTTTGCTCTCCGTCTGACTGCCGATTATGTTCCGACAACCTTCGCCAATGGCGTGAACGATCACCAGAACAATGTCCTGATCGGCGCAGGTCTCGTTTATCGCTGGTCTCGCCTGCGCTAGGTCAGAAGCTGAAACGTCTACGAGGGTGAGCGATAGATCCGATGAAGACATGCAAAATGCCAAGCTATGTCGATCTCGACTAGCCTGATGTTATGGTCTACCAGCGGCAGTAGGCCTTGATCGGATTCAACTTGATTGGCGATCTTCGCTTAGCCTGGACGTGACCTGGTTCGCCTTACCGGAGGTCTCCCGGGGACCTCGGTCATTGAAATCCTGGCTGGTTCGACGCCAACTCGAAGACGTACATCCTCCGGCGTTCAAAGGGCGCATAATTCCAAGTCGCTCATTTGGCTTTCGGACGCACCGTTCCGAATAGATGACCGTCTATGCTGGATTGACGCCCAACATCGGCGACGCTGTTGCTCGCCATTGACGACAACGCGCTCGGACCGAGCCGGGTCGGCGATCGGAAGAACAAGTCTGGATGCGCAATCACATCACTCCAATACAATCAGCACGGACCTGCGGAGGAACGCTATGTCGACAAAAACCGTGACAGGTGAAGTAGACGAATACATTGCAAGGTGCCCCCAAGAGGCACAGACGAATTTGGCAAAGATGAGAGCCGCGATACAGGCTGTTGCGCCAGGGGCGATGGAGCGTACCGATTACTTCGAGATGCCCGGATACTCCTATCCCGGCTTTGACTATGACGGGATGTTTGTCTGGTTCAGTTTCACGAGACCGTACATACGCCTACATGTACGCCCGCCAGTAATCCAGGAACATAGCAAGGAACTTTCGGGTTACCTTACAACGAAGGCGATTGTCAGCTTTCCAATGGATACACGGATACCATTAACTCTGGTGAAGAGGCTAGTGAAGGCAAGTTTAAAAACAATGAGAGACAAAAAGCGCTGACTCGCATTCCGGCTGTGTTACCGGCTACCGAGAGACGTGACTTTCGAAGCCGAGCACTGGTTGGAAGTCATATGGCCGCGAGGACCACTTTTCGTCCATGTGGCTTGTATTTCATCTGTCGGTGAACGGATTGGCTATTTATCACTCACGGAGCACTCAATTCCTGAATCAGATCACTTCGGAGAATTGCATTTGTCGGGCCGAAGGTACTGTGATCGCAGGGTTCTGGGAGCATGCAAGGTCATGTGAAAGAGGTCAATATAAGACTTCAGTGTGAGACTATCGCCGCATACACTGGGTCGGGGGAGAGCACACGTACGATCTCTCCAATAACTTTGGAGCCGTTTTCACCATTGCTGAAAATAACGGCACCAACATGCTTGGAAGGGATAAAGAAGGCATGGGTGTTCACTCCCGTGTCGGAACCCGAGTGGTCTGCGATCGTGACGCCGTTGTGGACGATGATCTGCCAACCGAGACCCATCCCGGCCGAGATGTGGCAGGCAGCGCCAGGCGTCTCGTGGGTGCAGACCTGCTGACGTGCGTCTTCCGTGGTCCAGTCGCGCGTCATAACGAGGCGCTGCGCCGCGATGGCCGGGCTGACGCCTTCGTTTTGCATCACGCTGGCGACGAAGTGGGCGTAGTCGCTGACGGAAGTTTCGACGAGGTCGGCAGCGTTCCAGGTGGAGGTCAGCACAGGTGGCTGGAAGCCATTGCTTGTGTAAGGCTGGGCCAGGCGGCCGGTGAACCACTCCTGTGTGGTAAAGGCGGTGTCCTTCATGCCAATGGGGCCGAGGACATATTGCTGCGCAAGACGATCTAACGGCTCATGTGTCTTGTTCTGTACAAAGCGCGCAGCATAGAAGTAACCTTCCCCTGAGTAGCTGCTTTGGGTGCCCGGCTGGAACTTGAAGGTGAGAATGTTGTTGGTCATGCGCCGCCAATTAGCGAACCCGGTCTGGTGCGAGAGGCAGAGACGCGGGGTAAGGAGCTTGTTCCAGGGATTGTTCTTGATGTCGGGGTCGACCCAGTAGGGATAGATAGATTCGTCTAGCTGAAGTTTGTTTTGGGAGGCCAAGCGCAGGATTGTTTCAGCGACGATGGGCTTGGTGAGAGATGCGATGTTGTAGAGGGTCTTGTCCGTAGCGGGAACACCTGGGCTCTGCTCGCCGGCGACAACTGTCCAGGCAAGCCTGCCGTTCGCGATGTAAGCGACGGAAGCACTGGGGACGTTGTATTGCTTGAGCCACCCGGGAAGATCCTGCCTGATTTTTGCGCGGAGTTCGCTTGGTGTCGGCTGCTCGGGCTGCGCTAAGAGCTGTGTGGACGAACCTATGACTGCCCCAAGAGCGAGAGCAACGGGCAAGAGTTTGAAAAGGTTTTGCATGGCTTCCTTGTAAAACCTGGCGACGGCCATACAAATCGAAGACCGTTCTGCGCGAATAATCCGAAACATTTCGAAAAAGGGGGGGAGGAACGGATCAATATTCTTCCCCATCCCAGGAAGCTAGCGAACGGATTGAAGCAAACGGTTTCATTCCTCACGCAAAGCCGCCACGGGATGTATATTCGCCGCGCGTAGCGCCGGCACAAAGCTTGCTGCCAGACCAACCACCACGATTCCAGCGATCGCGATTGACAACGTCACTGGATCCCTCGGCTTTAGCCCATACAACATCGAAGCCGCTGCGTTTCCGAATGCGGTTGTCATCGCCGTACCAGCCACCACGCCGATGGATATCAAAATTGCAGCGTCCTGCAAAACCATTCGCACGATGCGGTTGCGATCGGCTCCGAGCGCCATGCGCAAGCCGATTTCATTTTTGCGTTGGAGGACGACATAGGAGATCACGCCGTATATGCCGATTACGGTCAGTACCGTCGCCAGCACACCAAAGAAGCCCGAAAGGGTGGCCATCAAGCGCTCGCGCATGAGACTCTCGCGAATTTGCGTCTTGAAGACGGTGTAATCAATCTCCATCGATGGATTGATCTGATTTGCCGCCCTGTTGATCGATGGAATAAGCGAATACAGAGATTCGTCCGATCGAATCATAAGCGTCGAGCGTTGCTCAGGACCATTCGACTGCGTGAACGAAACATAGACCGTCGGTGCCGGGTCTTCGCGCACATCGTGGAATTTGGAATCCTTCACCATGCCCACGATCTGGTACGTCTTTCCGGGTGCGTCGGAATCGTGGAACACCTTGCCAACCGGATTGGCCCCGTCGTAATACTTGCGCGCGAAAGCCTGATTCACGATTGCCTTGCGCGGTGCGGCCGGCACATCTGTATGATCGAAGTCCCGCCCAGCAAGCAGCGGAGTCTCCATCGTTTGAAAATATCCAGGGCTAATACGGTTCAAGGTCACGTCTTGCCGCACAGCTCCACCCGGAATATCGATATTGCCATCCCATCCGCTCTGGCTCAAGGGAATCATCTGAACCTCGGCGGCAGAACTTACACCGGGAATGGCTTGCATACGCGAAAGCAATTCCTGCTGGAAAACCATCTGGCTTTCAGCCATTAGTTTCAGCGGGGCGAACTCGAAATCGGCAATCAAAATATGATCCTGCTGAAAACCTGCATCCAAATTGACGATGTTTCGGAAGCTGCGCACGAACAAGAGAGCAGCAGCTAGCAACACAAGAGAGAGCGCGACTTGGGAAATGACGAAGGCTCGCCGCATGAGGAAATGATTCCGGCCGACGGTTGTTCCGCGCGTGCAGGCTTTGAGCGCTGCGCCTGGCGCGGTTTGGGACGCCTGAATCGCAGGCGCGAGCCCAAACAGGATGCAGGTCAGAATCGCCAAGCCGGCGGCGAATCCGAGCACACGCCAGTCGGGAGTCAGTTCCACAAAGATCGGGTCCTGTTGAGGGCTCAAGAATGCGACCAGCGCACGGCTCAGGATTTGGGCCAAGCCGACGCCTCCCAGCGTACCCAGCGTGGCAAGCAGCATGCTCTCCGCAAGCAACTGGCGGATCAACCTGCTCCGCGATGCCCCAAGCGTCAGCCGTAGGGCCACCTCGCGCTGCCTCGCGCTCGCCCGAGCGAGCATCAGGTTGGCCAGGTTCGCGCAGGCAATTAGCAGAACCAATCCGGTCATCGTCAACAATACCCACAGTGGAGATTCGTAGTCCTTTCGCAGGCTTGAAACTCCCGTGGCTGCTGGCAGTGCGCCCAAGTGGAATGTGAGATAGTCCTTCTTCGCAACCGCGTCGTAACCTGCAGGCAATGTTGCAGCGAAGATTCCGGGCGAGATCGCATCGAGTTGCGAAGAGGCTCGCTCGAGGGTCCAACCTGGCTTCAGGCGGCCGATGGCGGCAAGCCACCAGACAGCCGGACTATCCATCAAGGAGGGTCTGCTGAGATTCGTCGAAAAGACTGGCTCACTGCACAGGGGGAGGGCCGTATCGAAATTCCGTCCTACCTGTAGCCCATAGAAGCTTGCCGGAGCAACGCCGATGACTTGAAATGGATGGCCGTTGAGTATGAGTTTGCTGCCCACCACGTCAGGCCGGCCCCCAAACTCGCGTTGCCAGAAAGGGTAGCTGAGGGCCACACCCTGCACACCGCATCCACGGTAATCGTCAGCGGGAGAGATCAAACGGCCTACCACCGGTTGTATTCCCAGAACATGAAAGAATTCTCCGCTCACGAGAAGCGCATTCGCATAACGAGCCTCTCCGCCCTCTCCAACATTTACGCGGGTATCGGCCCAAGCCGCAATCGCGGAGAAACCCTGTTGCCTGTCATGCACGGACTTCCACAGATCGCCCGTCAAGTCTGAGTTGGACGAGTAGAAATCCCCGGTGCAACATTGGGGCGAGTTCACAACGGCCACCCGCGCAAGCTGCTCAGGCTTTTTTACCGGAAGCGTTCTGAGCCGCACTGCGTCCAAAAGTTGAAAAATAGCAGTATTCGCGCCAATCCCCAGGGCCAGCGAAAGAATCGCGACGGTGGCAAAACTAGGGCTTCTGGCAAGCAGACGGGTACCATACTGCAAATCATTCCAGATGCCAGCCAACAGCCGCTCCCGTTTCTCCCTTCCGATGGGGATAGGCGCCGACGTCTCGCGTACGGTAGCTTTCAATCCTGCTACCAGCTTGCCGTCCGTCAAATCGTGCTTCAGGATTCCATAGGCCTGCTCCTCGCCGACACCTGAGATGAGCAACTCCTCATAACGATCATTGAGGTGCTGACTCAGTTCTTCGACGACCTCTGCTTCGCGCGCTGCCGAAAGATCCAATGGAGCGATCGCATCCTCGATCTCCTTTGACCAGTCATGCATTCTCGGCCTCCGTGATCAGCCGGATTGCGTTCACAAGGTTGGCCCAGGTAGAACGCTGCGCCTCCAGCATCTTCTTCCCCTTCGTCGTGAGTTTGTAATAGCGGCGACGGCGCTGGCCGGCCTTTTCAACCCATCGCCCCTCGATCAGGCCGCGTGCCTCCAGCCGATACAACAGTGGATAGAAGGACGCAACGTTGTACTTCAACACTCCGTCGGACCGCTCCTCGATCAGCTTACCGATCTCGTAGCCGTGGCGAGTACGGTGCTCAATCAGGGAGAGGATCAGCAACTCAGCACTGCCCTTCTTCAATTCCCGATCGATAGCTCGTGCGGCGATATGTTTCATAGCGATATATTGCAATGAGATATTAAGAAATGTCAATGTTCATTAGACTGGGGCGCGCCCAGTGTTGCCCGCTCTCGAACAGTTGTGAGCGAAAATGAACAGTGCGCGGCCTGAACTCCAGCGCCCTCGCGATCTTGTTATCTGCTGACTACAAAGAGGTAGCACTCAGCGCGCCAACTGGAACGTCGCGTGCTGCGCTGGCACGTTGGAGGACGTCGAATGCAAAACTTCCCGAAAAATCACTCCGGCACGATTCGTGAATCAACCGAAATGCTTACCAGACTGAATACTTCTCAGTCACGAACAGTTGGGACTTGGCGCTCTGTTATTGCGATGGTGTTCCGATCCATTGCTCGCCTCGCGGCTCCCATTAGCATCCTGCCTGTTTCCGTTCTTGCGTCCGCCCAAATCTCGCCGAACTTGCCCAATCCGATCGCGGCGCCGAATCCGCTTACGATGACGCTATCGATTTTCCGCAGCAACATGCAGGACAAGATCATGAAGTCGGCGGGTGCGATGCCGGAGTCGAAGTACAGCTACCGGCCAACCAAGGAAGTTCGCTCGTTTGCCGAGATCCTGGCTCATGTGGGGGATATTTCCTACATACTGTGTTCAAACGTCAAGGGGGAAGCAACCCCCGGCACGACTGCCCCGAAGGCTTCGAAGGCCGAGATCAACGCCTACCTCAAAGGCGCGTTCGATTACTGCGATGGCGTGTACTCCGCGTTCACCGATGCGCACCTCAATGATCCGGCGAACTTCTTTGGCTTCAAGACGAACAAGATGTTCATTTTGACTCAAGTCGGAAATCATGACGCCCTGCATTACGGCAATCTCGTCACGTATCTGCGCCTCAATGGCCTCGAGCCGTCCGGGGGCTGGTTTTGATGGCGCAAGTCGTCACTGATATCCAGATATCTCGAAAAGGGGAATATCGTTGGTGACAACCGAACGGTATTTGGGCTGCAAGCAGAATCTGGAGAAGCCTGTGAACGATCGTTTCGGTTGTCTTTTCACGCGCCTATGCGTCAACAAGTTTCGCCGGAGTGTGGAGTCTGAAAGTGCTTGGCGATTATTCACTCACTTTGCCAGTCCGACCGTGTCCCAGCTGAGCGCGACTCACTGATGATCAGGTGCTATTCTCCGTCGCGGAATACCTGATTGGGCAGCGCAACGTTGGGAGTTGTTATGGCAATTCTGTTTGGGCATTGTTTCTATTTGCTTTCCCAATGGAGCCGTGCAATACTTCATTGGGAAACCAAATAGAATGCACTGGTTTGGACCGATGAGACAGAAAAAGAGGGATGTGCAACAAGGAACGCTGGCGCTTATTGTCTTGAAGACGCTTCAGGTTCTTGGTCCGCTGCACGGCTACGGAATTGCTAGGCGGATAGCGCAGGTCAGCGATGAACTGCTCTCAATTAACCAGGGTACACTCTATCCGGTTCTCCTGAGGCTTGAGCAAGAAAGGGCGGTCGCATCTGAGTGGGCACCTTCGGAGAACAATCGGCGCGCGAGGTTTTACCGGATTACTCGCGCCGGAGAAAAGATGCTTGAAGCCGAAGAGCGCGATTGGGAACAGACCGCCGCGTTAGTTGCGCGGTTCGTTGAATTGAAGTCGGAGGATCTGGCATGAGAGTACTCGCGCGCCTTTTTGCACGGCTACGGAATTTCGCAGTAAACCGTCGTGAGGACGAACGCTTGCGGGAAGAGATCGAACAGCATATTGCCATGCAAACGGAAGACAATATTCGGGCCGGAATGCCTCAAGAAGAGGCTCGCCGCAGAGCGCGTCTGGATTTCGGACCAACAGGACCGGTTCGTGATGATTGCCGTGCCGAAGAGAGTTTGCCGCTGATTGAGAGTGTCGCGCAGGACGTGCGATTCGCGGCTCGGATCCTCCGCAGAAGCTGGGGTTTTACGGCAATCGCGGCGGCATCTCTGGCACTGGCCATCGGCGCAAACACCACGATCTTCTCGGTGATGAAGCACGAGTTGCTTGAACGGCTCGCGGTGCCGCATGCTGGCCAGCTGCGGCTACTGCACTGGCACGGAGACAGGAATGTTGCAATAAACAACATTTGGGGCATTCCGGACCCCGGTTCGAGCGGTCTGGGCGGGACCTCGTTTTCTTATCCGGCATTCGAGGAATTGCGTCGGGACAACCACGTGCTCAATGATCTGTTCGCGTTCAAGGATTTGGGAACAGTTAACGCGACCATCGAAGGAGATGCGCAGGTTGTGCAGGTGGAGGCGGTGAGCGGCAACTTTTTCGACCAGATGGAGGTAGAGCCGGAGTTAGGCCGCCCGGTGCAGGCGCCTGATGACCGCGTTGGCGCACCGCCGGTTGCACTGATCAGCGCAGGGCTGTGGGCGCGAGCATTTGGGTCATCCCCGCTGGTGCTCGGGCGCACTGTCAAGTTGAACATGGTTCCGGTGACGATTATCGGTGTAACGCCGCTGGGATTCACGGGCGCCATGGACGCGCAGTCAGCGCAGGACTTTTTCATTCCGCTGAGTGCGCAGCCGCTTGTGGCGCCGTGGGGCAAAAAAGGATCGCTGATTGGGGATTCAAGCCCCGAGGTGTGGTGGCTGAACATCATGGGCCGGGCGAAGCCAGAGATCTCGGACTCGGCAGTGCAGGCGGCCCTGGAGGTGCCTCTGACAGCGCTGGTGCGCTCGAGCCTGCAGCCACGCTCGAGCAGGA
>Ga0210389_10001588_pt1 | contig 18360 bp, 13 predicted proteins | sample IncBWH28OmetaG_FD_160127 | JGI IMG/M metagenome (GOLD analysis project Ga0210389, IMG submission 160127) | Forest soil microbial communities from Barre Woods Harvard Forest LTER site, Petersham, Massachusetts, United States - Inc-BW-H-28-O ...
GTATATTGCAGGCCGTTGATCAGAATGATCATCTGCCCGGGTGTCGCGTAGACCAGACAAATATCCGGCGGATTGAGCCTGCCGCTCGCCAGCGGGCTGACCGCCATTGCCTGATATTTTCCGAAGGCAACGACGTCGAGTGCTTCCTGGCGTTTGCGCGCATCTTCCGCCGTACCGTGCCAGACGCCGACGTAATTTTGACCGGCGAGCCATTTCTCGTCCTGCGGTCCCAATCCGATGACCGCGCGGCATTGCGCGCCGACGAGATCTTCCGATGTAATGCCGACGGTCCAGCCGAGCCGCGAGGCCATGCTGACGATCTGATCGGTGGTATGGATCGCGGTCGGCCGTCTGATCTTCTCTATCGCGGTCATCTCCTCGACGGTCGCAAACATCTTCAGGCCGATCACCGTCGTCTTTAGGCGAAGCAGGCTGTTGAGATCGTCCACCATGCCGGACAGGTCGAACGGTTCCGATGACATCTGCCGTTGCATGGCGTTTCCTCCGAGATCGGCGCTCATGCACTTCTTTTAGCCCGATTGCGAGGTCGTTACGACCACCGGCTCCAGCTTATTTCTGGTCAGGTCCAGGCAAGAACTGGTCGATCTTGCCGGTCGCCGAATAGGCCGCAAGGCCCATCCATTCGCGCATCGCGAGCTCAGTGCGCTCCAGACCGTTGAGCGCGATCGAGGAAAACGTATAAGCCCTGGATTCGCTGGCTCGCCAATCCACCGGGTAGGCTTCTACTGCAAATCCCGCCTTGCGGAACAGGCCGATCGAGCGCGGCATATGAAAGGCCGATGTCACCAGCAACCAGCGCTCGCCTGACTTCGGATTGGCGACCGCTTTGACGAATTCGGCATTTTCGATCGTGTTGCGCGAGAGCCGCTCGGCCGTCAACCGCTCCTTGGCGACGCCGAGGTCTTCGAGCGCGGACAATGCGTAGTCGGCCTCTTTCGCGGAATCGTCAAAAAGCAGATTGGCGCTTCCGCCGGAAAAAACGATGCGGGCGTTCGGATATTGGCGCGCCAGCACTGCCGTGGCGACAATTCGATCGGCCGAATGGGTAAAAACCGCCCGGCCGCGCGCGGCCGATAGATCCGGGTCGATCGACCCGCCCAGCACAACGATGCCGTCCGGTGGGCCGCGCGAGGCGTCCCACGGCGGAAATCGCTGCTCGAGAGGCAGGATCAAGAGCTTTCCGATCGGCGAAAATCCACACAGCGCCAGCAGCAGGACCGCGATTGCCAACAGCCCGCTTCCAAGCACAGCGCGTCGCGTGGGCAAAAGGAATGCGCCGAGCACACCGGCGCCGATCAGGAAGTTCACCGGCAGCAGCATGGTACCCAGCGTTTTTGACAGGAAAAAAAACACGAGAGACCTCTTGGAAGTTCTGATACAGCGTCCTACGCGACGCTAGACCATTAGCTGAGTGCAGAAGCCCCGTCATGAAACATCATCACCTGAATTCCAGCCCCGAAACCTGCCATTGGGGCTTCTTCGAGGCCAAACTGAAGCCCGTTCTCACTGTCGAAAGCGGCGACGAGGTAACCATCGACACCATCAGCGGCGGGCCCGAGGTCGTACCGGACCGCAGCCGCTTTCACGTCCCGCCCGAACTTGCCGACGTTCACGCCAAAAGCGAGCGGATGGTACCGGGTCACATTCTGACAGGACCGGTCGCGGTTGCAGGTGCCCAGCCGGGCGACGTGCTCGAGGTCGAAATCCTCGATGTCAAATTGCGCCAGGACTGGGGCTACAACCTGATCCGGCCTCTGGCCGGCACGTTGCCGGACGATTTTCACGAAGCGCGGCTGATGAATATTCCGCTGGACAAAACGCGCATGGTGGCCCACTTGCCCTGGGGGCTCGAACTGCCATTGGCGCCATTTTTCGGCGTGATGGGCGTGGCGCCGCCGCCGGCATGGGGCCGCATCACGTCCCTGATCCCGCGTGCAATGGGCGGCAATCTGGACAACAAGGAATTGACGCCGGGCGCCAAACTCTATTTGCCGGTCTTCGTGCCGGGCGCCCTGTTCTCTTGCGGCGATGGTCACGGTGCCCAGGGCGATGGCGAGGTCTGCGTCACCGCCATCGAGACCGCCTTGCAGGGACGTTTCAAATTGACGCTGCGCCGCGATCTGCGGCTCGACTACCCTCGCGCGGAAACCCCGACCCACTATATGACGATGGCCATGGACCCGGACCTCGATCAATGCGTGGTTCGATCGCTACGTGACATGATTGTACTTCTCGGCGAAAAGCGGAACCTGTCACGCGAAGACGCCTATACGCTATGCAGCCTGGCGGCGGACCTCCGCGTGACACAGACGGTTAACAGCTCAAAGGGCATCCATTGTATGATCGCAAAGTCGATTGTTCACGGTTGAACACAAGGCGTGGGCCCAGCCCGCGTCGCTTTAAATCATTGGATTCGGCTTTGCGACCGCGTAGGTTGAAGCTGAGGATAACAACCACGGGAGATATGTAAGGATGGAAAGACGGCTGGCAGCCATTGTTTGCGCTGATGTCGCCGGCTATTCCCGGATGATGGGTGCCGACGAGGAAGGCACACACGCCACCTTCAAGGCCCATCGCAGCGCGGTCTATCCGATCATCCTCAATCATGGCGGCCGTCTGGTGAAGAATACCGGCGACGGCTTCCTGCTGGAATTTCCCAGCGTCGTCGGCGCGCTGCAATCTTCCATTGAGATTCAGACGCTGATGGCCGAGCGTAATGGCCAGCTGCCTTCGGATCGGCTCATGCAATTTCGTCTCGGCGTCCATATGGGCGATGTGATGGCCGACGAGGATGAGGTGTTTGGCGATGGCGTGAACATCGCCGTCCGTCTCGAATCCGTGGCCACTCCCGGCGGCGTTGCCGTTTCCGGAAAGGCCTATCAGGAAGCAAGCAAACATCTGAACGTTCCGCTGGCCGATGCCGGCAGCCGCCGTTTCAAGAATATCGAGGAAGCGATCAGCGTCTGGACGTGGGAGCCGGGCTGCCCGGAAATACACAACCCGGCACCCCGCACCAAATCGAATCTTCCGGCCCAATATCGCACCGCCATCGTGGGCGTGCTGCCGTTCGTCAATCTCAGCGACCCTGCCGAGGAATATTTCTCCGACGGCCTGACTGAAGACCTGATTCACGCATTGTCGCTGCAATCTTTTTTCCGGGTACTCAGCCGAAATGCGACATTTTCGTTCAAAGGCAAGAATCTCAGTACCCGCCTGATCGCGAAGGAAATCGACGCGACCTATCTTATTCAGGGCTCGGTGCGGCGCGCCGGCAACAAGATCCGGGTTACGGCGCAATTGATCGCCCCCGAAAGCGGCGAGCAATTGTGGGCCAGCCGCTACGACAGCGATATCGGCGATCTTTTCGCGATGCAGGACGAACTCACCACCAATCTGTCAGCCGCGATTGCGCCCGAAATTTTCCGCGCCGAGGCTTCGGCGCCGGCCCGTCCGTCAGCCGATCCGACCGCATGGGATCGCTTCCTGAGGGGGCTCTCCCATTACTACCGGCACACAAAGGCCGATTTCGAAGCCTCGATCGACTTGTTCAGGCAGTCGATCGTGCTCGACCCGACGCTTTCCATTGCGCACGCCTATCTCGCCACGATCATGATCCAGGGCGTGCAGTACGGATGGATCAAGAGCACCAGAGCGCTGTGGGTCGAGGCGATGAGCCTTGCGGAAAGGAGCCTTCAGCTTGATCCCCGGTCGTCCTTCGCATTTGCCATCGTGTCCTACATGCACGCGATGGAAGGAAATCACGATGCCGCCATGGCGGCGGCAAGAAGAGCCGTCGAGCTCAATCCATACGACATGGGTGCGCGCGGCATCCTCGGGCTATGCCACTTCGTCAACGGCGACCATCAACAGGCGATCGAACTGTTTTCCACCGCCGCACAGCGCGGCAACAGCGACCCGCGGTACAAATGGAATGGGCTGAACGTGTTCGCCCACTATTTACTGAAGCAATATGACGCTTCCTTGTCCTGGGCGCGTGACGCGCTGTACCTCAATCCCAACCACCTCCAGGTGCTGGCGGCACGGGCCGCGACCCTCGCACAAATGGGGAAAAGCGACGAAGCTGCAAAAGCAACCGAAGTTCTTCTGAACTGCTACCCTACCCTGACCGTCGAGCGGCATTTAAAGAACTTCCGCTGGAAAAACCCGGCGGACATTGCCCACTATCGGGAAGGCCTGTTGAAGGCAGGCGTTCCCTTGCGCGAGCCGGGCCTCGCCGATCCCGCATCGAAACGCTCAGCCTGACCCATTCGCGTCGGGAAATTGCGCACCGCCATTTGGCTGCGTACAATTGACCCTGACTTTGGATTCTGCATTGGATTCTGCCCGAAGCTTCGCTACACCTTGAGGTAGAGCGATGCCCATTGGATTTTGACCTCCCGCCCGGGCTTGCTTGTGGGTTTGCCTGGGCTTCTATCGGACAGGGTTTCCTTTTTGATAATGCAATGTTTTGAGGATTGAAGGCCATGCAAGATCAGCCCGTTGCTTCATCTGCAGGCAGCCCCCCACAAATTCCTGTATCGCCCGACAATCCCTGCCCTTTTCTGCGCGGCCTTGTCGCCAACGGCTATGTCGATGGACATACCATCCCGCTGCCAAAGCTGACCGGCACCATCGAGGCTGCGACTGGCGAAAAAGGCGTTAAAAAACGGATCGCCGGAACAAAAATCTATTTCGTCGCGCTGATCGCCAACGGATTTAGCCCGCTACGGGTGCTCAGTAGCTGGTGGTCAGGAGCCGATCTCGACGAGTTGCGCAACGGCCCGCTGGACAAGCATGGCGCCGGCTCACGCATCCTCACCGTCGACGGTCAAGTCGACGAAGCCGAGATCGAGCGCCTCGCAACCTTTGGATCGGACTACACCGACCCAAACGGCGGCACCGAACGCGGGCTGAACGCCAACCAAATCACGGCCTACATGGATGCGAATTTCGCACGGGCCAAAGGGCACCGGCGTGCGATCGATCGTTTCATGATGAACGCCGAATTTCCGGTCCTGCTCAACATCATGGGCAAGGGTGAAGACGACGACCGTTATCTCAGCGTCGCGGAAGTCCGGACGCTGTTCGTCGAGCGGAAATTTCCCGCGCGCATCGTGATGCGGCTATCGCATCCGGTGCCGGTACCAAGCCGTTCTATCATGTTTGCCAAGCGTGCCCTCGGCCTGTTTGTGGGCCTGGCCGTATTGCTCGGTCTCGCGATCACCCAATTTCCAGATCGCCTTAGAGCGTTCCTGGCGATCTTGCCGGGACAGGCGGCGCAGCTTGCGGAATTACTGCCCCCTCCGCTGCCGGAGATGCCGGCCGTCAAGTCGGCACGCTGGCTTGATCAGAGCTGGTCGACCGAAGACCGTCACTGGTTTCACCACGTCAGCCAAGGCACCAAGACTTTTCCAGTGCCTTACGCCTGGTTCGTGGCGCTGGAGCAGCCAAGGATTTATCTGGTTTCCCGACCGGGTCTGCTGAGCGACACCGGCTATCTCGAGCGCTTCGGCTTCATCCCCAGCCCAAAAACCATCCACACCGACAAGGCGACGCTGCTCAGCTATGGCTATGCGGAATCCGCCGATGCACCAGCATCTACGCAGTCGCTTTCAGACAAGTGGCCGGTCGAGAATTTCGACGGCCTTCCCGTCGGCTTTGCGCGCCTGAGTGGCGCGACCGATCCTGCAACCGGTGCGCCCTTGCCCGACATGATCGGTCTGACTTGCGCGGCCTGTCACTCCGGCAGCATTCACTACAAGGGCACCAGCGTCCGCTATGACGGCGGTCCGGCGATGGTGAACTTGCTCAGTCTTGAAAAGGCGACCGGCCTTTCGATCGCTTATACCCTGTCGCCGTTGTTGCCGTTCCGCTTCGACCGTTTTGCCACGCGCGTGCTCGGCCCCAACGCCTCTGAAGCAGACCGCACTGCGCTGAAAAAGGGACTGTCTGACGCTTTCGCCGTTGTGAAGGCACAAGCGACCACGCTGGAAAACCTGTACAGCCGCGTGCACGGGCAGGACACCGAGGAGGGTTACGGCCGGCTCGATGCGCTGAATCGGATCGGCAATCAGGTTTTCTATACCGATATGGCCCTGAGCGGGGTCACCGTATCTGACAAGAATATGCATGTGCGCGATGCGCCGGTCAGCTTCCCGCCGATCTGGACCGTGCCATGGTTCTGGTGGGCGCAATACGACGCTTCAATCGAGCAACCGCTCATTCGCAATGCCGGTGAGGCACTCGGCGTCGCCGCGCTGATCAATCTCTCGCCCGACACTGCGCCCGGTGCGCTGTTTCGCTCCTCCGTTGACATCGACAATCTGTCTAGTATCGAGACGATGCTGCGCGGCCCCGATCCGTTTAAACAAAATCCACCGGAATTCGGCGGGCTGCGGTCGCCAAAATGGCCGGCGGATATTTTTCAGGACGATCCCGCCTGGAAGATCGATCCCGCCCGTGTCGCCAAGGGCCGTGCGATCTACGCCGAGATCTGTGTGGAATGCCATCTCGGGCCGGTCAATGACCGCGCATTCGATACGCAGTTTCCGGACAAGAGTTTTTGGACCTCGCCTCAATTGCAAAAGGACGGCGATGGCTCCGTGCTGGACGAGGTCCAGAAGGGCGTGGCCGGAATGGGCACCGACCCTGGCCAGGCGCATGTCCTGATGTTGCGTACCGTCGAGGTGCCGGGTTTTCTGGACCTCGAACCGGATCGCGACCTAGCGAAGCGTTGGGGATGCAGCGGCGTACCGGCATCCTCCACCACCGATATGTCGTTTGCGATCGCTCTGATGATCATGGTCGAAAAGGCCAGCGACAAATGGATGGAGGACCACCACCTTACCGATGAACAAAAACAGGCGCTTTGGCGCTCTCGAAAGAATTGCCCCAACCCCGGCAGCGCCAAGCAAACCCATTACCGCGCGCGGCCGTTGAACGGCGTTTGGGCCACGGCGCCGTATCTTCACAACGGCTCGGTGCCCTCGCTGTATTGGATGCTCAAACCCGCAGTCGAGCGGCCGAAACAATTCTGCATGGGCACGCGCGACTTCGACCCCCGGCAGGTCGGCTTCCACGTCGAACCGGGTGAAAAGGCGGCCTGCCGCCATGGCGAAACGCTGTTCTCCGCGGTCAACCCGGACGGGTCCGCAATGACCGGCAACAGCAATCTGGGCCATTCCCTAGAAGGAACGCCGGGACCAGGCAAGCCGGGCGTCATCGGCCGTCTGCTGACGGACGATGAGCGCTACGATTTGATTGAATATTTGAAGACGCTATAGGCAAGCCGATACGGCAAGGAGTGGCGATGCGGAGCGAATGCTCCGCTCGCCTTAACTCCCAATTTCGCTAATTGGCCGTGCTGTTCGTGCTGGCTTTGGTTCGCTTCGCTGGAGGCGGCGGCGTCGTCGCGGCTTTAGGCGGGTCGACCGCACGCGCCCCGCCCCAAGGATCGGCCGGCGGCTTATCAGGAATGTTGCCCAGCGACCGCTTGTAAGCGCTTTCGTTGGCCTTTTCGGATTGGATCTCGTTGGGCGATTTGGGCGGATCCGATGGCGGCGGCGGCTTCGCCTGTTGCGCGAGAACTGGCCCAGTCAACAGCAGAGCCAACATGGCCGCAGCGCGAAGAATCCTCATCCAGAAGCTCCCTTTTGATCCCTACATATCACCGTGCCCGAAGCGTCGCCAACCGGCGTCCAACTTGGATTCCCAGACAATTTTAGACCGCAGGCGGCGCTGTTTTGCCGCACCCGCGGGACCTTCCGACGGCTGGGACACACCGATCAGAAAACCTTGATTTCCGCCGTATGTCACTGAAAAATCGAACAAACTCCCAGTTCATGATAGAGGTGTCAAAATACCACACGGAAACGTTAACGCCGGGTAAACGAACCCGGAAAATATTATTTAAATATATCACTGTAGCGTGATGTCGATTTGTCGGGGGAGTATTTGCATGACGTTCCGGTTCGGGGCCCTTTTGTCCCTTTCGCATTTGAAACTTGGTCCCAAAGCCGCCCTCAGCGCGGCTATACTGATCGCGATCAACGCAGCGCTGATGGTCGGAGCAGGCTATTGGTCGCTGACGCGCGACTTCAACACCCGCGCCGAGCGCGATATCGACCTCAGCCTCCGCACCCTCACCCTGGCATTTGCCGAGGCCTATCCGGACACCAAGGTCACACTTCGCGACGGGATCGTCGATCGCGTCGAAATTCCGCGGATGCCGGAATTCACCGACCACCACATTGTCGATCGCGCCACTTCCTTCGTTGGCGGTAATGCCACGCTCTTTGTCTATGACGACGCCAAGGACCAATTTGTCCGCCGGACGACAAATCTGAAGAAGGAAAACGGCGACCGGGCGGTCGGAACCCATCTCGCAGAGAATCATCCCGGACAGGCGATCATTCGCAGCGGCCAGGCCTATAAGGGCCCGGCGATGCTGTTCGGAAGCCGTTATTACACTGCTTATCATCCGGTCTTTAATCCCGCCGGCAAGATCATCGGCATCATCTATGTCGGCATTGCGACGGCCGAACTCGACGGCATGTTGTGGCAAGCGATTGTCGCCATGGCCATTGCCGCCGGTATCGCCGCCCTGCTCGCCCAAGCAGCCACGATTCTCCTCGTCCGCCGGATCACCAAGCCGCTTCAGGCTGTCGCCGAAACGCTCACAGCGCTCGCCGAAGGCAGGACGGATGTCGAAGTAAAGTACGCCGATCGTCACGACGAGATCGGCATGATCGCGCGAACCGTCGATGTCTTCCGGACCAATCGCATCGAGCGCCATCAGCTCGAGGCCGATCGCTTGAGCGCGGAAAAGTCCGCTGCCGAGCGCCGCAAGGCAGAGCTCAATCAATTCGTCGAAGCTTTCCGCGCCAAGATCGGCGGAATCATCGAGCAGGTGATGAGTTCGTCCGATCGCTTCGAGAAGGATGCACAGCAGCTCTCGTTGACGGCGCACTCAACCGCGGAAATGTCCGGGCAATCGGCCGATACGTCGAGGCAGGCATCCGAGCACGTCCGCAGCGCGGCCATGGCCTCCAGCGAACTCTCTCAATCGATTGTCGAGATCAATCGGCGCGTCCAGGATTCCAACACCGTTGCCGCGGACGCGGTCAAGCAGGCCAATGCGACCGACCAGCGGATGGCTGAGCTCACTGCAGCCGGCGCCCGGATCGGCGACGTGGTCAAGCTCATCACCTCGATTGCGGAGCAGACCAACCTGCTCGCGCTCAACGCCACGATCGAGGCCGCGCGGGCCGGCGATGCGGGCCGCGGCTTTGCCGTGGTCGCGCAGGAGGTCAAGACTCTTGCCGGTCAGACCGCAAAAGCCACCGACGAGATCAGCTCGCATATCGTCAACATGCAGCGTGCCACCGGCGAGTCCGTGGAGGCGATCAAGGCGATCGGGCTGACGATCGAGCGCATCAGCGAGATCACTACCGCGATTTCATCGGCGGTCGAGCAGCAGGGTACAGCAACCCAGAGCATCGCCCATGGTGTCGAGGCCGCAGCCGGCGGAACCCTCAATGTCGCTGAAAATATCGAACAGGTTGCACGGGGTGCGAGCGAAACCGAGACGACCTCAAGCCACATACTGCAATCGGCCAAGGCACTTTCCGGGGTAAGCATCCACCTGCGGGACGAAGTCGAAAAATTCCTCGACAGCGTTCGCGCAGCTTGACGCCAGAGCGAATTGCGCCATCCCGCCTCTAGTTCGGAGGCAGATCAAAGCTTGTGATCAGTTCGCGCGCCTGCCCGCTGGGGCTGCCGCCTCGGCATCGCATTTTCTAGCAGATGCCCGCTTCGGTTTTTCGACAGGCGGCCTTGAGGCATCATCCACCGCCTCTGTGGCATCGTTCATGGCGGCCGCCATCTCGTCCAGGATGACCTTGTATTCGCCGATAGCTTCTGGCGGCTGCATTTCCGCATCCCCAGGAGAAGCGTCCTGAAGCGGCGCCGGCGCGATCGCACCGCAATCGAAACGCGCCCGCGCAAGTTTGTCGCCGACAAACCATGCGCATAATATGCCGGTGACCTTGTTGTCATCGAAGATATCGGTGTTGACCGTGTCGACCGTCATCACGGGGCCGCCGGATTTCAGGACGACGAGGTCGCCCGGCTTTGGAACGGTCATCTGCGAAAACCCACGGTCGACGGTAGAATCGCGTGGCAATTGCGCGCTACGATATCAAATCGCCACAAGCTCAACATCGCCGCGAACAATGTGGCAGGCACAGCCCCCATGGCAGGCTTTAGTTGCGAAAAAAGCACGCAAACAAACTAACGCGCAAAGGAACTCAACCATTCACGCTCAAGCAAACAGCGTCGCAAAATTTTAACATAGACTATCACCACGAAAATTGATTCGCGGCACGAACATTGCTTTAAACGAACTGGCTGGAAAAACTCAGGAGTGCGGCATGAAACGCCTCGTCCTTTGTACAGCGTTCGGTTGCCTGATGAGCGTAGCGAGCGCCCGTGATTACGGGCAGTGGGAAGGGACTGACCCGGCAATTCGCCAGTGGTACCAGGCACTGATGCAGCCGGATAATCCCGCTGTTTCATGCTGTGGCGAAGCGGACGCCTACTGGGCGGATTCTTTCGAAGTCGATGGTGACCGATATGTCGCCATTGTTACGGACTCCCGACCCGACGCGCCGCTACGGCGCAAACACGTCGACGTCGGAACCAGGATCGTCGTCCCGAACCACAAACTGAAATACGACCAATCCAATCCGACAGGACACGGTGTCATATTTTTGAGCCGCGGTGATTACGTCTATTGCTACGTGGCGCCCGGCGGCGTCTGATTTGGACAGCGCCGCCCCGGAGCCAGTTCGCGTGACAGGCCAAACACGCCAAGACGGCTGCTGGGCCGTTTAAGTGCTATGGAATGCCCGGATCTCCTTGGGAAGCGGACGTCGGAGCTAACAACGGCGGCGCCGAATTGGCCTCCTGCAGGCTGCTTGGACGTTGATCGGACTTCGAGATCAGCGAAGCGCCGTTCTCAAATCGGACGCGATAGACCTGCAGATTCTCCATGACGCGCTGGACGTAGTTGCGTGTCTCGGAGAGCGGGATGCGTTCCACCCAATCGATCGCGTCCACATTGGGATTACGCGGGTCACCGTACAGCTTTACCCAGTCGCGAACGCGACCCCGGCCTGCGTTATAGCCAGCAAAGGTCATGATGTGGGACCCGGCATATTCCTTCAACAATGCGCTGAGTTCGGCGGCGCCCATTTGCGTATTGTAAACGGGATCGGAGATCATCCGGTCCCAGTCATAGGCCACGCCGAATCGCCTCGCGGTATCGCGCCCGGCTTCCGGCGTCACCTGCATCAGGCCGACCGCATTGGCCGACGACTTGTCGCGCTGGTCGAACGCGCTTTCGGTACGTACGACCGAATAGATGATGCTGCGCTCGATCTCGGGACCGATTGGGCTGTGCTGCGGAATTCCGATTGTCGGGAATGCGTAAGGGTCGAGCGCGAATCCGCGGGCGAGCGCCGGCTTGCCGATCTGCAACATGGCCCGCGCGTCATTGCGGCGGCCGGTTAACTCAGCGAGCGCCACCAGCAAGCCTACGTCAGTGCTCTCTTCGGCGAGGTCAGCAACAAAATATAGGACGACATCGCGTTCGCCGAGTGCATATAGCATATCCGCGGCGCGCACGCGTTCGTCCGCGAGCGCCGCATCGTCAGCCGGGCTAACCGCCGTCGGCATCCGCAGCTCAATGCGGTCAAGGCCGAGCCTGGCGCGCGCGAGTTGTCCGTAATAGGCGGTGGGATAGCGCGCAGCCGCCTCGTAGCTGGCGCGCATCGCATCCTTTTCGCCGATCGCTTCGGCAACGCGGGCTCGCCAGTAGTTCGCCCGAGCCAGCACAATCGGATTGGCCGAGCCGTCGTCGATATGAGCAAAATACGCCCGCGCCGTCGCGACATCATCGCGATAGCGCAAGGCGATCCAGCCGCACATGAAATGGAAGTCCGCCCGGTAATGTTCGCTGGCCGGCATGGCGCCATCACGCACCACCTGGTAGGCGGTTTCAACTTTGCCCTGATCGAGCAGCTTGCGGGCGAGACTGCGACGCTCGCGCCACCATTCGTCGGTATCCTGAAGCGCCATGGTCTCCGGTGCGGCTGCCAGGATCAGACGGGTTGCCTCGTCGATCCGGTCGTGACGCGCCATCCAGCGGATACGGCAAAGCGTGTATCCCAGATCACTACGGGCCTCGGCCGCAACGTCGTTGAGCAAATCGAGCGCCTCGTCTGTGTTTCCGGCCGCACAGGCCTTCACGATCGAAAGCTCGTCGCTGCCGAGACGCTTCGCAGCGCGCTTGGCGCCCGAAAGATCCTTGGCGCCGATGCGCCTGTCCATGCGCGCACGATGATCTTCGGGCGTGAGCAGGTCCCGGAACAGTTCGAACGCGTCGGCTTCGGAGCGCTCCGACAACTCATCCGACCTCCAGGCCTGGCGAACCATGCGTCCAGCAGCGTCACGGTTGCCTTCGGCGAGCAGGACCCGCGCGAGCGCGAAGCGGCCCTTGGCACTTGTCGGCCGATCGCCTACGAAATCGCGCACGGTGGCGGCGTCGCCGTGTTCCTCCCACAGGCGCGCCTCCGCGCGCTTGCGCATGAGTCTCATACTCGGCCAGCCCGGATTATCAGCAATGAACGCTGCGTATCGGCTGAATTTCGCGTCAGCGTCCGGATAGCGGAGAATGAACCATTCAACGAGTTTCCGAGCCGCCGGGTCGCCGATCGTGTTTTGTATGGCGGTAGCCTCGGTTGTCTTTGCTTTGCGTACGAGATCGATCGCATTCTTTACCGCCGCGAGATCGGCCGAAAGCGGAGAAGCCTCCACACTCGCAGGCGGCGCGGCGGTGGGTCGCGCCGACTCGCGCTCCTTTGCTCCCCCATGCTTTGCATGCTTAGCTTTCTCGTGCGCCGCATTGCGGTGGTGCCGCGCGCCGCTTGCTTCATGCGGCTTCTTGGCCTGCTGAGGCTTATGGGCCCGTGCTATGGCGCCAGTCGAACATACGGCGAGCAAGGCCGAAATCAGGAAACAGAACAGCGGACGTAAGCGCTGGTTCATTCCACAGTCCCCCGCAAACCAACTACATGAACCATGATCCGTACGGCTGGAGTTGCCTGGAGGGTACCACAGCGCCGGCTTGTAACTGTCGCGTTTCAGCAACAGCGCAGGAAAACCTCTGCAAAAATGGAACTCAAACGTCATGAGTACCATAACGAGCTGCACCCGCCAAAAGGCGGCTGCATTAGTTTGAACGCTGCAAGGATTGACGCCCTCGGTGTTGGGCGTAAATCATGGCGGATGGTCAAGGCACTCTCATTGGCGGCGCTGGTCTTCGTGGCTTCGGCCCACGCCGTTTTGGCGCAGGATGCAAAAGTTTCCGTCGGCACGACGGGAATAGGAGGCATGAGTTGCGCTCACTGGAGGGCCACGAAAGAGCACCTGTTAGAGGGGACCGTCTGGATTTTTGGCTTCTGGACGGGACTGAATTACGTTGCTGCTGCAAGCGACCAGCCACAATCAGGGACTGACACCGCCGAGATCGTGGCGGAAGTTAGAAAGAGATGCGTACAGGCACCGTCGCAAACATTAGCCAGCGCCGTCTGGGACACCTATCTTGAGTTCAACAAGAAGTAGCCAGGGTCAGTTCCCAGTTGGGACCATTGGCCTACATGGAATCAGGCCTGCGCGCGGACTTCCCCCCGACGGCGGACATTGACGCAACCACCCGTGATGTCCGTTTGCGCCAACAGGCGACATCGCGCTTGCGGCGAGTTGTGGCGCAATAATCACACCCCGAATGAAATCGCCGGTTGGTACCGCGCCTGATCTCGTCCAGCCACGGTTCTGCCCTCATTGCGGGGCGGGTTTAGGTTGGGGGCGGAATCGGGGATGCAACATGTCCATCGATTATGCCAAGAGCTCGTGCGTCGCTATTGAGCCAGATCATACTACCGACCCGTCCTCGGTCTCGGCCGCGCTTGTCCGGAACACCTTTCAATCGCTTGTCATCGTGCTTGGGGCTGCGTCGCTTGCGGCCTGCGCGCAGTCCACCGCGGTCCGAAATTCCGAATCTGCTGGCCCCAGCCGGCACGCGTCGTTGAACCACGATCGATCAGCATCATTCGTCACCAGCGGGCGCGTCGCATCCGTGAGAAAGCATACGCCGTTCGCGCGGCACCACAATGCGGCGCCGACACAGACTGCCTCGCAGGGAATTGCCAGCTTCTACACAGAGGGGCAACTGACCGCGAGCGGCGAAAAATTCGATACGCACGATTTGACTGCCGCTCATCCGACGTTGCCGTTCGGCACCCGATTGCGGGTGACAAACGTCACGACCGGACGGTCCGTGACGGTGCGGGTCAATGACCGCGGTCCGTACGTTCCCGGACGAGTTGTCGATGTCTCACATTCTGCGGCCAGTGAGCTTGGGATGGTTGGAAGTGGGATCGCAAAGGTCAAACTCGACGTTGTTCAATAACTAGCGGAAGCGGTCTGGACGTAAGGGATCGAAAGATCGTTTGGGTCGTCCTCAACCGAAATGGGTTTCCGCGCCAAGTCCGCACCGCTTTGACCATGCCGGTGTGGACATCTCACAAGGTCATCTGGAGGCTGAGCAGGTAGGTTCGTGGCGTCCCGAGGTAAGCGGTGTTGGCGCCGGGACTTCCCACAATGTTGCCGTCGGCGATCGATGAATAATAGAACACGTTGCCGATATTCAGCACTTGAAAGCGTGCCGTCACGATGTGTTTGTCGACGGTTTTCGAAAAGCGAACCCCCGCATCGAACGTCGCATAAGGGGGCGCGTACGAGTTGTTCAAGTTGGTTGCCGCACGCTCGCCTTCCGCATGAACACCGCCGGTCAGCGCGAAACCCAGCCAGGATGCCGGATGATAATCGAGCGCAACATCGGTTTTGAAGAGTGGGACACCAACGACCAGCCGGCCGTTGGTCGCAGCGACCCCCGTATTTACCAATCTGGCGTCGATGTAACTCACACCGCCGAAGACCGATAGATCTGAGTAAATCTGGCCCTGAAGGAACAATTCGGCGCCATTGTTCCGTTGCGTACCCACCACTGCGAAAGTTTGCAGGGCCGGATTGGTGGGCGAAACTACGTTGGAAGCTAACGGTCGCGTCATATTGAACAAAGCGAAGGTGGCGAGAAGCCCGGGCGTGACCGCGTATTTGACGCCAACCTCGTACTCCTGGTCCTTATATGGCGCCAGAAACTGATTGACATTGGTTGTGCCGGCCGGCGCCTGCTCGCCCTGTTCAACGCTGTTGGCCCATGTTGCATAAGCCGTGATTTTCGGGAAAGGCTTGTAGATCAGGCTAACTGTCGGACTGACGACGCCATCTGTGCTGTTCTGGCTGGTCAGAGCTCCGGTGCTCGAATAACTTTCTGAATGCAGGAAAGACGTGCTGAGAACGTTTTGCGCCGCCCACTGGTCGTTAAAATGGAAGGTGTCGGCGGTGATGACCGTCTGGTTGGACAGGATTGCGGATTTAAATTGACCGCCGTTGTTCGGGAGCGGTGGAAGCGGAAATACTGTGGGATCGGCGAGGTTCGAGTTGCCCAGATTCTGCGCGATGGAGTTTACGTAGGAATACTGGCCGTTGAAAAATCCGTTGGTCCCGATCGTGACTTCGTTCCGGAAGCCGAACAGATCGAATCTTCCGTTCAAAGATGCCGTGTTGCTGGCGATGGTGAAGTGCGGAACGGCGTTGAAATTCTTGGTGACTGTAAAATTTCCGTTGTTGTCGACGAACGTATTAGTGATGCCGAACAGATTGCGCACGGCATCCTGATAGAGACCGCCGATCTCGAAATTCCAGTCGTTGTTGAACTCGTGCTTGAGCTTGACGAGACCCGTGTTGGTGATCAGATCTGTGCCTGCGCCGGGTTGCCCAAGACCGAGCGTGGTTGGGTCGACGGCGGCAGGCAGCACAGGAAATTTTGGCGCGCCGAAATAGACGATGCTGCCCGGTAAACCCGTGATGTTGGTCTCGTAGTGGCTTAGGTTTGTTTCGATAACGGTGCGATCGCCGATGTAATAGTCGATGGCGGCGCTCGCCAACGTCCGATTGGCCGTGCTTTCCGGTACCCAGCTCTCGCCTTGGCCGTGAACGACGTTGAAACGGTACCCTACCTTTCCATCAGGAGTGCGCCCGCCGACGTCGATGTTCTCGGTGAAAACCGAAGTGGAATCGAACCCCTGCGTGTAGCTCGCATAAGGTGTGTCCGTCGGGCGCTTCAGAACGTAGTTGAATACACCGGCAGGCGTAGCGGGGCCGTAGAGCGAGCCGGCGAGTCCATTCAGTACCTGGATGCCGGCCAGATTCTCCGCCGGAATTGCGGTCGTGCCGATGATGCTGAGACCATCGAGCCGCGTATTCTGCACGACCGTTCCCTGGAAACCTCGCGATTGGGGACGGGAAACTTCATAGCCCTGCTGATTTCTGATCTCGACGGACGGGAGGTAGCGAAGCGTGTCGTTGACCGTTTTCAGTTGCAGATTTTCGATCAAGTCTAGGGGAACCGACGTTATCGAGAATGGCGTGTCGAGCACGTTGCGGTTACCGAGAGGGCCAACGCTAACGATCCCGGCGTTGTAATTGGGGTTCGTCGCGGCATTGTGGACACCGGCGCCAGCCTGTCCGGGGGCGCTTGCGGCTGGCGGCGGTGGGGCCGATCGACTAGCCGTTCGCTTCTTTTTCTTTGGCGCATTGGCCGGCTTGGCGGCAGCCGACTGACCTTGCTGATCGGTCCGAGGTTTTGAAGGTTCGACCGTGACTTTCGGAAGCGGCGCCTCCTGCGCGAAGGCAACGTCAACAGTCTCTGAAACTAAACTCGCCAGCAATATGCCGGCCGCCGCGACATGCTTCATCCCTTTAGCCCCCGCTAAGCGCGCTCAATTAATATAGGATTGGTCGCGGATTGATAGCGGCACAGATTGCTGTATGCAGATCACTACAGCGCTTTAATCTGAGGCTGCCTTTTGCGCAACACAAGCGATCCGCGCTGAATTGAACCTCGTCCATTGATCAAAGAATCCTATGAGGCGATTGATGTATCGCATCAAAACAAAACTCCGGAGACTCATATGCCGCGCTACGTCTTTGGTCTGACAGTCGCCTTCCTGGCCCTCTCGATGCCAGCACGCGCGGACACGTTGAAGGTGATGGGCGCAGGCAGTCTGCGCGCAGCCGTGACGGATCTCTTGCATCGCTTCCCGCTACAATCCGATACCGTCGAACCGCCGGAGTTCGGCGCCTCAGGTTTGATGCGTCAAAAGATCGAGAATGGCGCAGCGGCTGATGTATTTACATCGGCAGACATGGAACAGCCGCGTCAACTCGCCGCGGGTCATCCTGAGCGCTTAGTGATCCATTTTGCGCGCAACAGCCTTTGCGCCATCGCCCGCTCGAACCTCGGTCTCAATCAAGCCAACTTTCTCGATCGGCTGCTCGACCCCGCGGTGCGAATTGCAACATCGACACCAGGTTCCGATCCACTGGGAACATACAGCTGGGAGGTATTCGCGCGGGCGGATGCGCTCAAACCGGGTGCGCGTGCGACCTTGGAGGCGAAGGCGAAAAAACTGGTTGGCGGTGGAGAGCAAACGCCCCCTCTGGTGCCGGGTAAGGGAGCCGTTGAGGGAATATTCCTCTCCGACCAGGCGGACGTGATGTTGATTTATTGTAGCGCAGTCGCTGCGCTGCAAAGTGAAATTCCATCTCTCACGTCGATCAAGTTGCCGGCAGCACTCACGGTGGAACCGGCGGACGGAATGGTCATCCTTAATAGCAAGCCTGTCGCGCTACGCTTCGTTGCTTTCGTGATGTCGGAGGAAGGTCAGGCCGTTCTACGCAGCCATGGCTTCGAGCCCGTAGCGTCGGCTGCGTCAACTCGCCCCTGAAGCGACGCAACCTAGTGCGCTATCGTCCGCCCGCTCGTCGCGAGGCCCCAAAGGGCTCCCACTCGCTTCCTCTGGTGCGGCGGATAACGAATTTCTTTGGACCACCTGACAGGACCCGTTGCGCGACTGATGCGTGCGCCGGATTGCTGCCGGCTACTCCGCCGCCGTTCGAAGTTCGATTCGCTCCGCGCGAACCGCGCAGAATTTGAACTCCGGGATCTTCCCGAACGGATCGAGCGCCGGATTGGTCAGCAGATTCGCGGCTGCTTCCGCGTAACAGAACGGCATGAACACCATGTTCTCGGGCACGTCGCGGTCGGCGCGCACCTTGACCTCGACCGCACCGCGGCGCGTCTCAAGACGAATG
>Ga0210389_10001589_pt1 | contig 18358 bp, 20 predicted proteins | sample IncBWH28OmetaG_FD_160127 | JGI IMG/M metagenome (GOLD analysis project Ga0210389, IMG submission 160127) | Forest soil microbial communities from Barre Woods Harvard Forest LTER site, Petersham, Massachusetts, United States - Inc-BW-H-28-O ...
CGCGCGAAATCCTACAGTCACACGCTCCATGGCGCGGATGCCGCGGATGGCGTTGCCCCTTAAGATCCCTCCACCAAAGCTTCACCGCCGAGTCATCGTGCCGCTGCATCACTCTTCGCCTGTCCTCTTCAATCCCGCGCTGCCGGGCACGGGCGATGGGGATTGGCGCACAGCCCTGGGCGGCGAGGCGCTCTGGTCCCCCAAGCCCGGTCCGCTTTTGATCGTCAGCCCGCATCCCGATGACGAAGTTTTGGGCGCCGGGGGATTGATACGAATATGGAGTGAACGCGGACATCGCGTCATGGTGTTGAGCGTGACGGATGGCGAGGCCGCGTACCCCGACTGGCAGGGTCTCGACCTCATCCGGCGAGGTGAACTCGATCAGGCGCTTGCGACTCTCTGTTCCCGGCCCGTCAGGGCGGTGAGACTCGCCATACCCGACGGCAGCGTCCGAATGAAGATGAGGGTGTTGATCGGCGCGCTTCGAAAGCTGTGCGAGTCCGCGCCCACGCTGGTGGCTCCCTTCGAGGCAGACGGGCATCCCGATCATGAAGCCGTAGCCTCGGCATGCCTTGCCGTCGCAACCGATCTTGGCCTGCCGATCGCCCGCTACCCGATTTGGGCCTGGCATCACGCACAGCCGGCGGCTTTTGCAGGCAGCCGTTGGGGAAGATTCGCTCTGGATGCCGGCACGCAAGCTGCCAAGTGCGCGGCAATGAATTGTTTCATCTCACAACTCAATCCCGGCGATTCCCGTGAGCCGATCGTGCCGGCGCATGTGCTGGACTATTTCAAGCGTGATTACGAGGCATTTCTGGTATGAGCGGCCACTCCCCGGTTTCGCAAGCCGCCTTCGAGGCGAAATATCGGCAATCCGGCGACCCATGGGATTTTATCGGTTCCCGTTATGAGCGCGATCGCCGCGAACTTACGTTGCGATCGCTCATGCGAAGCCGCTACCGACGCGCATTTGAACCGGCCTGTTCAATCGGCGTGCTAACCGCCGCGCTGGCGGAGCGCTGCGATGAGGTGCAGGCAATCGATATTGCACCGACCGCTGTTGCGATGGCGCGCGAGCGCTGCGCGATCTTTCCCCGGGTTACGATTGCCTGCGCAGATCTGGCGGAGCAATGTCCTGAAGGCCCGTTCGATCTGATCGTATTCAGTGAACTGGGCTACTATTTCAGCGAACGGCGGTTGACGCACATTGCCGAATCGCTCAGTGCCGCGCTCGACGCCGGCGGAGAGCTGATCGGCGTGCACTGGCTGGGTACCAGCGAGGATCACCTGCTGCATGGGGATCAGGTCCACGCCATCTTAAAAGACACTTTGATGGAGTCCTGCACGTGGATCAAGGGCGCCCGGCAACCCGGATTTCGTCTAGATACGTGGCGGCGCAATTGAAGCGTTCCGGGCATTCCCGGTGGTCGATCGGCATCGTCGTACCCGCTCAAAACGAGGAGGCGAGCATCGAGCCGTGCATTCAGAGCATCCGCCGCAGCTGTGAAACGGCGCAGCTGCGCGATTATCGGATCGTCGTCGTCGCCGACAGTTGTACGGACGATACGCTTCCTCGTGCGCGGCGCGCGGTCGCAGGTGTCGGCGAAGTGCTCGAATGCGATGCGATGAGCGCCGGATCCGCGCGGCGCCTGGGAGTCGACGCCGTGCTGACGCATTTTAATGAGCGAGACTTGAGGCAAATCTGGCTCGCAAATACGGACGCCGACACCCTCGTCCCGCGCGATTGGATCACGGTGCAATTGAAGCTCGCTGACTCAGGGATCGCGGCGGTCGCCGGTATCGTAACGCTCGGCGAAGGCGGATCGCCCGCAGCCCAAGAGCTCTACCGTGCCACTTACCTGACCCGCCCCGACGGCACGCATGGGCATGTGCATGGGGCAAATTTGGCCCTTCGCGCCGACGCATACGTGGATGCCGGCGGCTGGACCCATCGAGCATTGGCGGAAGATCACTGTCTTTGGGGCAGGCTCAAGCGCCGAGGCTGGCGGCTCTCATCACCGGTGAGCAGCGCGGTCGTGACGAGTGCGCGGCTGATTGGAAGGGCACGCGGCGGATTCGCGGACACATTGAAGGCGAGCATCGATGCGCAGTCTGCCTAGCCTTCAGGATCTGTTGGCGCAAGTACGGGCGTCGGGCGAACTTGCGCTTCCCTTTCCCGGGCAGGGCGCCACACCGCTTCGTCACGATGCCTTGAAGCGCTGGGGCGCCAAGGACCTGTCGTTGGCCCGGATAGCTGAAGCGCACACCGATGCGCTTGCGATCCTGGCGGAGGCGGGCCAATCTGCGCGCCCTGAAAAGCTTTACGGTGTGTGGGCATCAGACGGTCCGGCAGGCCTTCTGACCCATACCCGGTTGGCGAACGGCGATTGGGTGCTTCGGGGAACGAAGCAATTTTGCAGTGGCGCCACTTTCCTCGAGGCTGCACTCGTCACCGCCCACGGCGAGGCGGGGATTTTGCTGCTCGACGTGGCTCTCGACGACGCCGGCATCAGGCCGCAGCCTTCCGGGTGGGAAAGCGCCGCCATGGCGGACACGCGCACGGCCGCGGTCGACTTCAACGAGGTTCAAGGCCCCGCGGCGCGCGTGGTCGGGGGGCCTAATTGGTATTTGAGTCGTCCCGGATTTTGGCACGGGGCGATCGGGCCCGCAGCCTGCTGGGCCGGCGGCGCGCTGTCGCTCATCGAGGCCGCCACAAAGCTCGCTCGCAAAGACCCTCATTCGCGCGCTCAGGTCGGGGCTTTGCAGGCTCTTGGCTGGGCATTGGACGCTTATCTCGAGCGGTCGGGTCGGGAAATCGATGCAGATCCCAAGGATAACGCAGGGGAGGCGAGGGTTCGGGCGCTCAAAGTGCGGCATCTCATAGAGCGGGCCTGCACAGAAGTGCTCGATCGGTTCGGCCGCGCCACCGGTCCCCAATTGCTGGCGCACGATGCGCACGTGGCGCGCCAGCATGGGGCGCTGACCCTCTACATCAGACAATGTCACGCCGAACGCGACCTTGAAACGATTCCCGCCCGCGCTTCTAACGCGAAGTAGGCCGCCCATGCAGATCCGGGTGGGCTTGGCCGGATGGAGCAACCCTCCGGCGAAGCGATTCGAGCGGGCTCCCGATCAGACGCACCTGTCTTACTATGCAGCGCATTTTTCCTGCGTAGAGATCAACTCATCCTTTTATAGGGCGCACCAAAGCGCCACCTATGCACGCTGGCGCGACGAGACGCCGGCGCCGTTCCGATTCTCGGTCAAAATGCCACGCAGCGTCACGCACGAAAGTCACTTGAAGCGCTGTGCTTCAGAGGTTGCGCGCTTCTATGAAGACATTGCGGCATTAGGACCCAAGCTCGCCGCCGTGCTTGTCCAACTGCCGCCGAGCCTGGAGTTCAATGGACGCTCCGTTCGTACGTTCTTCAATTCCGTACCGCACCTACGCGGGACGAAGGTGGTGTGCGAGCCGAGACATCCGAGCTGGTTCACGGACGCCGTGGAGAGAGCCCTGCGCGGTGCGGGAGTGTCAAGGGTCGCCGCAGACCCCGCCCGCTGCCCCGGCGCGGAAGTCCCCGGCGGAGCGCGCCGCTTCGCCTACTTTCGTTGGCATGGTGCGCCGCATTTGTACTATTCGAAGTACTCGGAGGCGCGGCTCGCCGCCTTCGCCGCAACGGTAAGGACGACGAAAGCGAGCGAGATCTGGTGTGTATTCGACAATACGGCGCGCCATGCAGCCTGGGACGATGCGCTGAAATTTGCGGCGGCGTTGCGAAACCGCCCGAACGGAAGCGAGTAGCGACGGAGGCCGTTGCTTTTCAGCGGACGATTCCGTCAGTCGACACCGCGTGGATCGATTTCAGCCTTCGCCGATATTTCACCCTTCGCCGATATCGTGCGGAGCCGTCTCCGGCGCATCATCCGTCTCATCCACTGGTGGGTTACTGACTTCCCGAGAAGCGGCCGCTTTGCCCGCAGAATCGGAAGCTCTGGCGCCCTTTAAAGTTGATTTGGCTTCGGTCCGCGACTTTCTGCCCGGGGCTCTCGCCGGAGCGTTCTTTTTGTCACCGGAGTTTGATCTGTTTCTCACGTTTGATGAGGAAATTTCCGGCGAGTGACCGGCAGCAGGGTAGGGCGCCGGAAGGGTTTCCTTGGGCGATGCGAGAATTTCCTTGGGCGATGCGTCCAAGTTGAGCGTTGCGTCCGAGGCACCCCCGGGCCCGCCGCCCTCCCGATCCGCTTCCTTTGCGGTAGCCAGCCGGCGTTCTGCCTCAAGCCAGTCCTCCTCCTCAGAACCGTGCGGTCGCCCGCGGGCGTTCCACAGATGGTATGCAAGCTCGGCAATCGATTGTTTTGAACTCACCTCGTAAACTCCATTGCTCAGTCCGCCCGTTTGGCATCCGTGGCGAGCATGAGGCGCGCATGTATCCTGGCTTTTCGCGCCTCCATCGATTGCCATGCAGCTTTCTGCCGGACAATGCGGTGTCGTGTAACGCCCTTTTCGCCCTGGGTAGCGAGATACCTGGCGTGCGCAACCACAGATGCGCTCAACGCGCGGCGATACTCGGATTGCAGGGTGCCAGCAGACGGGACCTTCGAGTTCGCGCGCGCCATGGGTTCATGATGCGGGCGGCAATACGCCCGCACAATTCCGGCTTTTCGGCGGAAGCTATAGGAAATCGCCTATAGCGCGGGGACTCCGCTCTCATTCCGCAGCACAACGCCCGCGCGCGGCCGGCGTCATGCATCAGCGGCCTTGGAGAAGGGCAGCACGTAATGGCGCTTGCCCGTTGCGGCGAATACGGCATTGGCGAGGGCCGGGCCCAGGGGCGCGACCCCCGGTTCACCGACGCCGGTGGGCGGTTCCGCCGACGGCACGATGTGCACTTCCACCTTCGGCATCTCGTTCATGCGCAGCACCCGGTAGCCGTTGAAATTATCCTGCTCGATCCGGCCGTCCTTCAAGGTGATGGCTCCATAGAGCACGGCGCCGAGACCGAAGCCGATGCCGCCTTCCATCTGCGCGGCGATGATGTCGGGATTGATCGGCGTGCCGCAATCGACGGCGCACACTACTCGGTCGACCTTGACCTGCCCGTCCTTGTCCACGCTGACTTCGACCACCTGAGCCACAAAGGTCTTGAACGCTTCGGCCACGGCGATGCCGCGGCCCCTGCCCGCCGGCAGAGGCGAGCCCCAGCCGGCCTTGTCGGCCGCCAATTCGAGCACGGCCTTCATGCGCGGATGCGGGTCGAGAAGTTTGCGCCGGAACGTAAAGCCGTCCTGGCCCGCCGCATGCGCCACCTCATCGATGAAGGCTTCGACGGCATAGGCCGTGTGCGAGCTGCCGACCACGCGCCACCACAGCACCGGCACGCCGGTCTGGGTCGTCGACAGTTCGACCGACACATTGGGTATGGTGTAGGCGATGTTCGCGGCACCCTCGACCGAGGTCGAGTCGATGCCGTCCTTGACCATGACGGCGGCGAAGGGTGTGCCGGCCAGGATGGATTGGCCGACGATGACATGCCGCCAGCCCGTGAGCCGGCCCTCGGCGTTCAGGCCCGCTTCGAGCTTGTGGAAGTACATCGGCCGATACAAGCCGCCGTGGATGTCGTCCTCGCGCGTCCACTGCAGCTTGATCGGTGTGCCGTCGGCGCCGTAGGCCTTGGCGATGGACACCGCTTCGACGATGTAGTCCGAACCCGGGTTGGCGCGCCGGCCGAAGCTGCCGCCGGCATACAGAGTGTGGATGCTCACCTGCTGGGGATCCAGGCCGGCTGTATGCGCGGCATTGGCCTGATCGACGGTCTGGAACTGATCTCCCGCCCAGATTTCGCAGTGATCGGCGCTGAGCTTGATGACGGCATCGAGCGGTTCCATGGGCGCGTGAGCCAGGTACGGGAACTCGTAGCTGGCCGACACTTTGTGGGCCGCGTTCTTGATCGCCTGCGCCGCATCGCCGTCGTTGCGCGCGGACAGCGCAGGCTGCTCGGCGAGGCGGCGGTACTCATCCATGAGAGCCGCCGAGCTGCGCTTCTCGGCGTTGGAGTCGTCCCATTCAACCTGCAGCGCATCGCGCCCCTGCTTGGCGGCCCAGAAGCTCTTGGCCACCACGGCGACGCCGCGCGGCACCTGCACTACTTTGACGACGCCGGGCACGGCACTCGCGGCCTTGGCATCGAAGGATTTGACGGTGGCGCCGAACAGAGGCGGCCGCTTCAGCAGCGCCACCAGCATGCCGGGCAGCACCACATCGAGAGTGTATTGCGCGGTGCCGTCGGACTTGGCCGCCGCATCCACGCGCGGTGCATGGTGGCCTATCAGCGTGAAGTCCTTGGGGTCTTTGAGTTTCACGGTCTCAGGCACGGTCAGGGTGGCCGCGCTCGCCACCAGCGCGCCGAAGCGGGCTTGCCGCTTGCCGGCCGCGTGATGCACGACGCCTTTCTCCACCGTGAGATCCGCGACGGGCACTTTCCATTCCTTGGCCGCAGCGGCCAGCAGCATGGCGCGCGCCTTGGCGCCGGCTTCGCGCAGCTGGGTCCAGGAATTGGACATGGCCGAACTGCCGCCCGTCCCCTGCATCGTGCCGAAGACGAGATTGGCGTAGCGCTTCGCGTCCGCGGGCGCGCTTTCGACGCGGACCAGCGTCCAGTCGGCGTCGAGTTCCTCGGCGAGCACGGTCGCGATGCCGGTGTAGGCGCCCTGGCCCAGCTCGACGTGCTTGGCGATCACGGTCACGCTGTCGTCGGAGCCGATGCGCACGAAGGCGTTGGGCGCGAATATGGCGCCGGCGGGCGCCGCGATCGGGGTGGCCCATGCACGGCGCGCCGAGCCTCCCCACTCGAAGCCGACGGTCAGTGCCGCGGCGCCGACGGAGGCGGCGCTCTTGAGAAAATCGCGGCGTGTCGACGCCGGAACGGAGAGGGTATCGATGCTCATGGCTTAACCCCTGATGGAGCCGGCCGCTGTGTGGATGGCGGCTCGAATGCGGGAGTAGGTGGCGCAGCGGCAGATGTTGCCGCTCATGGCACTGTCGATGTCGGCGTCGGTGGGCGCGGGATTCGCCTCCAGCAGCGCCGTCGCGGACATGATCTGCCCCGATTGGCAGTAGCCGCACTGGGGCACCTGAAGTTCGACCCAGGCCGCTTGCACCGCCTTCGCCGGCGCACTGGCCAGGCCTTCGATGGTCGTGACCTTTCGGCCGGCGACGGCCGACAGCGGAGTAACGCAGGAGCGGATGGGCTTGCCGTCGAGATGAACCGTGCAGGCACCGCAGAGCGCCATGCCGCAGCCGAACTTGGTACCCGGCAAGCCCGCGACTTCGCGGACGGCCCAGAGCAAGGGCATCGTGGGATCGGCATCCAGCGTGGCGGCCTTGCCGTTGAGTTCGAATGAGGTTGGCATTGATGCCTCCGGGCGAAAGGGTGAGGATTCACCTGCCATTCATTCTACAATAGTGAACCGTGAACGGGTCCTTGCTCAGTCGTCGGCGAGATCCTCGCCGGGAAACAGGGCCTCGTTGAAGCCGAACTGAGTCAGGTCTCGTATCCGGCGCGGATACAAGATTCCGTCGAGGTGGTCGACTTCGTGCTGCACGACCCGGGCATGGAAGTCCTTGACGGTGCGGTCGATGGGTGTCCCGGCGGCATCGAAGCCGGTGTAGCGCAGATTCCGGTACCGCGGCACCAGTCCCCGCATGCCGGGAACCGACAGACATCCTTCCCAGCCCTCATCCTGATCCTCACCCAGGGGCGTCAACAGCGGGTTGATGAGCACTGTGAAGGGCACGGGATCCTCTTCCGGGTAGCGGGGATTGACCTCGAACCCGAAAATCACCACGCGCAGGCCAATGCCGATTTGCGGTGCAGCGAGGCCCGCCCCATTGAGATCGCGCATGGTGTCCCGCATATCGGTCAGCAGGCTTTCGAGTTCGGGAGTGCCGAATTCGGCCACCGGTTCCGATACCGCCAGCAGGCGCGGATCGCCCATTTTGAGAACTTCGCGTATTGCCATGGTTCCTTGTATCTTAGCGGCCTTTTCCATGAGAGCCTACGGCGAGAGTATGCCCGGTCTTTTATACATAAAAACCTTCGGCTGTCAGATGAACGAGTACGATTCCGGCAAGATGCAGGATGTGCTCGAGGCCGCCCACGGCATGAGGCGAACCGACAATCCGGCCGAAGCGGACGTGTTGCTGGTCAACACCTGCTCGGTCCGTGAAAAGGCTCAGGAGAAGGTGTTCTCCTTGCTGGGCGAATGGCGGCTGTTCAAGCAGCAGCGCCCGCACGTGGTCATCGGCGTCGGCGGCTGCGTCGCGAGCCAGGAGGGCGAGGGAATCACCGCGCGGGCTCCCTTCGTGGATCTGGTGTTCGGTCCCCAAACCCTGCACCGCCTGCCGGCCATGTTGGACGGACTGAAGGAATCGGGCCGGTCGCAAATCGACGTCAGCTTCCCGGAGATCGAGAAATTCGACCGGCTGCCGCAGCCTCGGGCCGCGGGCGCGACCGCCTTTGTCTCCATCATGGAAGGCTGCAGCAAGTATTGCAGCTTCTGCGTCGTGCCCTACACTCGCGGCGAGGAGATCAGCCGGCCCTTCGAACAGGTGCTCGAGGAGGTGGGGCGCCTGGCCGACCAAGGCGTGCGCGAGATAACGCTGCTCGGCCAGAACGTCAACGCCTATGCCGGGCCCATGGCCGACGGCACGCCGGCGGATCTGGCGACGCTCATTCATTTCGTCGCGGCGGTGGACGGCGTGGAGCGCATTCGCTTCACGACCTCGCATCCGCTCGATTTCAACGACAGCCTGATCGAGGCCTACGCCAACGTTGCGAAGCTCAATAATTTTCTGCACCTGCCGGTGCAGAGCGGCTCGGACCGTATTCTGGCTGCAATGAAGCGCGGCCATACTGTGCTCGAGTACAAGCAGAAGCTGCGCAAGCTCCGCGCGGTGCGCCCGGACATATGCATTTCGACGGATCTCATCATCGGGTTTCCCGGCGAGACGGACGAAGATTTCACGGCGACCATGAATCTGGTGGCGGAAGTGGGATTCGATCAATCATTCAGCTTCATTTACAGCCGCCGGCCGGGCACTCCGGCCGCGGCGCTCCCGGATGAGGTGCCGCACGAGGTCAAGCAGCAAAGGCTCGAACTCTTGCAGCAGCGCCTGAACGGACAGGCGCGCGCCATTTCCGAACGCATGGTGGGCAGCCGTCAGCGCGTGCTGGTCGAACGGCCCGCCAAGCGCAACCCTCGGCAGCTGGCCGGCCGCACGGACAATAATCGCTGGGTCAATTTCGACGGCCCGGCGGAGGACCCGATGTCGCTCATCAACCGCTTTGCGGATGTGATCATTACCGAAGCCATGCCGAATTCCTTGCGCGGCCGTCTCATCGCCGATGGGGCCCCGTGAGTTCAGTGCCGACGACGCACGACGTCCTGCTCGCTCCGGCAGACAATGTCCGATTGGTGGAGCTGTGCGGTCCGCTCGACGGGCATCTACATCAGATCGAGGCCAGACTCGGAGTCGAAGTCAGGCGGCGCGGGAACCGATTTCAAATCGTCGGCCCCGCCGCCGCCATCAAGCGCGCCGAGGCGGTGCTGTTGGGCCTTTACGCGCGTGCGCAGCGCGAGCCCGTGGATTCCGAACGCGTACACATTGCGCTGCAAGAACTGGATATGGACAGCAACAATAACGATGTCAACGCGGATTCCGACGAGCTCAAGGTTCATACCGCGCGCGGTGCGGTGCGCGCCCGCGGCGCCAACCAAACCGAATACCTCAATAATGTCCGTACGCATGACCTGACCTTCGGCATAGGCCCGGCGGGGACGGGCAAGACGTACCTGGCCGTCGCCTGCGCGGTCGAGGCATTGCAGTCGGAGAAGGTCAGGCGCATCGTGCTGGTGCGCCCGGCGGTCGAGGCCGGCGAGCGGCTGGGATTTCTTCCCGGCGACCTGTCGCAAAAGGTCGATCCGTACCTGCGCCCGATGTACGACGCACTCTATGAAATGCTGGGTTTCGAACGGGTGGCCAAACTCATCGAACGCAATGTCATCGAAGTGGCGCCCTTGGCCTTCATGCGAGGCCGGTCTCTGAACGATTCGTTCGTGATTTTGGACGAGGCGCAGAACACGACCAATGAACAGATGAAAATGTTTCTGACCCGCATCGGCTTCGGCTCCAAAGCCGTCGTGACCGGCGACATCACCCAGGTCGATTTACCGACGTCCAAGCAATCCGGTTTGCGCACGGTCATGGATATCCTGCGCGGCGTGCGCGGCATCGCCTTCACGCTGTTCAGCTCCCGGGATGTGGTGCGCCATCCTCTGGTGCAAAGAATCGTTCAGGCCTACGAGGCGAGCGCTCCCGACGACGCTCATTGAAGCCGGTGGCACGGAAGCTCGAACTCGATGTGAGTTACGCGGCGCGACGGCCGTGGGTGCCGAGCCCTCGGCAGATGACCCGGTGGGCCGTCGCCGCGCTCGCCCCCCTGCGGAGCTCCACGGTGCTGTCGGTCCGGGTGGTGGGGCGGGCGCGCAGCCGCAGCTTGAACGCGCACTACCGGCAGAAGGACAAACCCACCAATGTGTTGTCGTTCGGCGGCGCCGGGCGCCTCCCCGACGGCCGGTGCCATCTCGGTGAGCTCGTGATCTGCGCGCCCATCGTGGCCCGAGAGGCACGCGAGCAGAGGAAAACGCTCCTGTCGCACTGGGCGCACATGACGGTGCACGGCGTGCTGCACTTGCGTGGTTTCGACCACGAAGTCGAGGCCGACGCCGTGAAAATGGCCGCAAGGGAGATTCAAATCCTTGATCGGCTTGGGTTTTCGGACCCGTATCGCTGATCGAGTATTCTTAAGCCCCCATGTCAGAACAACCTCAAGGCGGCAGTACAGGCCGCTGGTTAAAGCGCATTACCCAGTCGATGTCCGGCGAGCCGCGCGATCTCGCCGAACTCATCGAGGATCTGCGCGAGGCCAGCGAGCGCGGGCTGTTCGACGGCGACGCGCTGGTCATGCTCGAGGGCGTGCTGGCGGTGGCGGACATGCAGGTGCGCGACATCATGGTGCCGCGCTCGCAAATGGTGTTCGTCGAGCGCGACGAGTCCCCGGATAAGCTGGTCGAACTGGTGGTCGAATCCGGCCATTCGCGCTTTCCGGTGATCGGCGAGGACCGCGATCAGATTCTCGGCATCTTGCTGGCGAAGGATCTGCTGCGCCTGCAGGCCGCAGGCGATGAAAGTTTCGAGATTCGCGAATACATGCGCCCGGTGGTCTTCGTCCCGGAGAGCAAGCGGCTCAATGTGCTGCTCAAGGAATTTCGCCGCAGCCACAATCACATCGCCATGGTCGTCGATGAGTACGGCGGCGTGTGCGGCTTGGTGACCATCGAGGATGTGATCGAGCAAATCGTCGGCGAGATCGACGATGAGCACGACGTCGAGGATGACCAGACGATTCGCCGTGAAGGGGCGCGTGAATTCACGGTCCGTGCACTGACCCCCATCGCCGACTTCAATCGCTACTTCGGCACCGCGTTTTCCGATGAGGAATACGACACCATCGGCGGCTTGTTGATGCAGGAGTTCGGGCGGCTGCCGCGCCGCGGAGAGACCATCCAGATCGGCGAGATGGAGTTTCGAGTATTGCGCGCCGATCGCCGCCGAATCGATCTTCTGCGTGTGATCACCCCCAACGATATCGAGCCGCCCGCTGCCGACGAGTCGGCTCCTTGAGTGCCGATGGGCGCGGCCCTTCGGCCGCGTTGCAGATGCAGGCCCTGTGGAGGCTGGCGGCGGCGTTCGGCACCGGCGCCTCGCTCAATGTCGCCTTCGCCCCCTTTGGCGTGTGGCCGATCGGCATTCTGGCGCCGGCGGCGCTGTTTGCCCTGATCCGCGGCCTGCCGCCGCGCCGCGCCGGCTGGACGGGCGCGGCATTCGGCGCCGGTCTGTTCGCATTCGGCACCTACTGGCTGTACACCTGCCTGCACGTGTTCGGCTTGGTACCGCTTTGGCTGACGGTGGTATTGCAGGCGGCACTGATCGCCTTGATGGCGCTGTATTCCGCGGCACTGTGCTATTTCGCCAATCGCTTCTGGCTCAAACCCGGGGCGACCCGGGCCTGGCTGGTACTGCCGGCGCTCTGGGTGCTGCTCGAGTGGCTGCGCGGATGGGCGCTGAGCGGCTTTCCATGGCTGTCGCTGGGCTATGCCATGATCGACTCGCCGCTCAAGGGCTGGGCGCCGCTGCTCGGAGTCTATGGCGTGACCTGGGCCGTGGCCATGATCGCGATGGCGCTGAACGTGTTGCTGGTACCGAATGTCCGCGGCTCGCGGCGGCTGATCGCGCTCGGCGTCATCGGGATTCTGTTTGCAATTCCGACGCTGCTGCGCAGCCATGACTGGACGCGCGCAGCCGGTGCTCCTTTGGCCATCGCCGCGGTACAGGGCGCCGTGCCGCAGGATCAGAAGTGGCAGGCGAAGAATCTCGAAGCGACGATGGCGCGGTACACCCGGCTCACGGCGGATGCCTGGGGCGCGCGGCTCATCGTGTGGCCGGAGTCCGCGCTGCCGGTGCTGGCGAGCGACATCCCGGATTATTTGCGGCGCCTGCAGGAGTCGGGGCGCGCTCACGGTGCGGACTTCGCGATTGGACTGGTGAACTATGACCCGCGAACCGAGCAGTTTCACAACGGGCTATTGGTGCTGAGCGACTCGGGCGGCGGCTGGTACTACAAGCGGCACTTGGTGCCCTTCGGCGAATACTTTCCGGTGCCCGCGTTCGTGCGCTCGTGGATGCGGCTGCTGAGCCTGCCCTATGACGACATCACGCCGGGGGCGGCGCGTCAGCCCATTTTGAGCGCCGCCGGCCAGAAGCTCGGGCTCACGATTTGCTACGAGGATGCCTTCGGCAGCCGGCAGCTGACGGCCTTGCGCGACGCGACCTTGCTGATCAACGTCACCAACAACGCCTGGTACGGCGATTCCACGGCGCCGCACCAGCACTTGCAGATCGCCCGCATGCGTGCCCTCGAGGCGGGGCGCTACTTGATTCGCGCCGCCAATGACGGCATCACCGCCGTGATCGGGCCGCATGGGGAAATCGCGGCGCGCCTGCCGCAGTTCCAGGAGGCCGTGCTGCGCGCAGAGGTGCAGCCCATGACGGGCCTTACGCCCTACGCCAGGTTCGGCAATTATCCCGTGGTCATCGGCGCAGGTCTGCTCCTGGCTCTGGCGGTGTGGCGCCGCCGGCAGGGGAGCTAATACCGCGGGGCCGAGGTACCCGTGACCGCAGCATCCTCGGATGACGCCGACAATTCCTTGAGATACCAATCGACGAAGCGCGCGGCGTAAGTTTCCTGCTGCGAGTAGGGCCCGGGCTCGAAGAACCGGGAGTTGACGCCGGCCTGATTCATCTCGACGATTTTCTTGTCTTCGGCACTGGTGGTCTTCCACAGCCAGGTCAGGCGCTCCACGTCGTAATCCACGCCCTCGACGGCGTCCTGGTGCACCAGCCAGATCACTTCCATCTCGGTATGGTCCACGGTCCTCGGGATGAACCGATAGATCACTCCGTGATCGGGGTAGGCGAGGAAGTCGCTGATGGGTCCGATGTCGAAATAGGTCGAATTGCCGTCGGGCGCCGAGAACGAGCCCATCAACCGTGCAACCGACCGGCCGTCGTCCGTGGCGCTGACCATGCCGTCGTGCAGGGCGCTGCGCATGACGGCGACGGACTCCCGGCCGGCCGCCGCCTCGCAGCCATAGTGGTCGACGTCGGGTACGACGATGCCGAGCGCTTCTGCACGCTTGCGGCCCGCGCGTTCCAGCTCGATATTCAGTTCTCCCGGACGCGCGTAGACATGGCGCTTGGCGAACTCCGGATGAGCCGGCGTGCAGTGATAGCATTCCATGTAGTTTTCGACGGCAAGCTTCCAGTTGGCCTTGATCGAATACATCTCTCGATGCGCGACCTTCGCCGCCGCCCAACCGTGAACTCCGGCGGATGCGGCCAGTGCTTGCGCGGCGGCGCCGAGATCGAGCGGCACACTCGCAAAGGTGATGAAAATCAATCCCTCCATGATTTGCACGGGGAGAGTCTTCAATGCCATGTCGGCGCGCCTGAAGGACTCCGGCATCTGACGAGCTGCGAGTAGATTGCCATCCAGATCGTACGTCCAGGCGTGATAGGGACAGGTCAGGCGCGCGGATTGGGCTTTGCCGGAGCGCCCGGCAACGAGGCGGGAGCCCCGGTGCTGGCATACGTTGAGCAATGCGCGCACTTCGCTTTGGGCGGTTCGCACGATGATCACCGATTCGGAACCCAGGTCCACCACCAGGTAGTCGCCCGGGTGAGGAATGCTGCTCAGATGACCCGCACAGAACCAATGCCGCAGCAGCATATGCTCCATGTCGCGCTCGAAAATGGCGGGGTCGGTATAAAAATTCCGCTCCAGCGCACGGCCGGGGCGGTGATTTTTGACCAATGCATTGAAGTCGGAGGATGCCATGACGCGCGGCTCGGAGCGGCTGGGTGATGGCGTGGATTGTACCGGGCGGGATTCCCGGTTGGATAGTCGCGGGGTTACTGGGTCTTCGCGCTCAGTCCGCCGAAGCGCCGTTGCCGCCCGCCGTAGTCCTCGAGCGCACGCTGAAACCGCGGTTCATCGAAGTCCGGCCACAAGCAGTCGCTGAAGTGCAATTCGGCGAACGCCGATTCCCAGAGCAGAAAGTCGCTGAGCCGCCGTTCGTTGCCGGTGCGGATCAACAGATCGACGGCGCCCGCCGCGTGATTGCAGTGATCGGCTTCCAGCAGCAGGCGATGAAAGTCATCGGCCGTCGGATCCGTGCCGAGGGCGGCGAGCCGGGCCGCTTGCAAGATGCTGTGCTGCGATGAGTAGTCGACGGCGATGCGCAGCAGCATTCCGGACCCGCCCGCGCTCGAGCGCTCGCTCTGCTCGATGGACCGAAGCAGGTTCCCGCTCAACCGGTCGCGCCTGCCGATGACGTTGATCCGGATCGATTGCTCCATGCACCGGCGGGTCTCGGTGAACAGATACTGGCCGAACAGGCGCATCAGCGCGGCGATTTCCGCCGGCGGCCGCGCCCAATTCGCGGATGAGAAGGCGTACAGCGTGAGGGTCTTCACGTCCGCCCTCGCCGCCGCTTCCACGATGGTGCGCACCGTCTTGGCGCCTTCGATGTGCCCGGCGGTTCGAGGCAATCCGCGCTGCGTGGCCCAGCGGCCGTTTCCGTCCATGATGATTGCGACGTGCATTGAGTCAGATACGCCGTGTGGCCTTGATGACTGCCTCGATATGCTCCAGGTAGCGCAGCAGCGCCTTCTTCCCGACCGGTGTAATTCGGTACTCCGATCTGGGTCTGCGGGCCTCGAAGGACTTTGTGCACACCACATAGCCCGCTTCCTCGAGCTTGCGCGCGTGAGCGCTCAGATTGCCGTCGCTGACGTCGAACAGGGATTTGAGTTCGTTGAAGGTGAGTTGCTCGTTCATGGCGAGCGCACTCATGATGCCGAGCCGGACGCGCTCGTAAATCAGGCGATCGAATCCGGCATCCTCGTTCCCGTGCGGCGGACGGGGCACGGGAACGGGCTTCGCGGGCGCCTTGCCCGCGTTGGGCGCGGCCGGTTCGCTGCGCTTGACGGCGCCGGCTTTAGCCGCCATGGGTCGCGCGGCCGATCAGGATGCCGAAGAAAATATGCAGCACGCCGAATCCCAGGCCGAGCATTGCCGTATGCGCCGCGGGGGGCAGCGCAAACGTCATCGATCCCAGAGCGACGAACAGCGCCCCCATGGCGCAGATGAGCCGTGCAATCCCGGCGGCCGTCACGGAGCTCGCCGAAAGCACCGCGCAGCCGTAGAGCAGGAGCCACATGCCCGGAATGGCGCCCATCATGCCGGATGTTGCAAACACCACCGTCAGCACGACGCCGGCGAGAAGCGCGGGGCAAAGACAGAGCAGGAATTTTCTGGCCGGCCCCAGGTAGCGAGTGCGGCCGCGCGACACGATCTGGCGCGCCACCAAAGCGCCGCCCAAAACGAAAGCGACGGCTGCGGCGGCCAGCCAGATCGCCAGCCAATGCGGCGCCCAGCGCGGCAGCGACACCACGATGGCGGCGAGTATCCCGATGCTGCCCATGACGATGCCGGCCATGCCGGGCACATCCAAGGAACTCGAGGATTCAATGGATGCCCGTATGTAGTCGAGAGTGCCGAGCGCGCGGCTCTCGATCGCGGCGGGTGCCTCGGGGTGTACGGGAAATGCCGTGCTGGGTCTTCGCATGAAATCAGCTTAGGTGAGTGCACTGTGCTTCGTCAAGTACTCTGAGGAGCAGAGTGAGTTGCACCCAAACCAAGGCGGCCGCAGGCCGGCCTCCGCGGCATCCTATGTCAAACGGCCGGTCTTGAAGCGAGAGGCGCTATTCGAACAGCGCGTGCATGCGCGGATCGCGCCCGAGCCCGCCGTAAAGATCGAAGCCCCGGTCGATCCACGCACGCAGGGTGTCGTCGTGCGCAAGCGGCGGCAAGGTGCTCACGCCCGCCACCCAAAGGAAGGCGCCGAGCGCGATATAGTCGGCATAATTCGGTGCGGCCCCGCCGAGATAGGGGAAGCGGGACAGATGCGCGCGCATCGGCGCCAGCGCGTCGCGCAGCGCAGGCAGCCGGGATTCGCGGTCCGCCGCCGCCTGTTCCAGAGTCCGGCCTTTCAACCGCTCTTCGCGGGTCCGGCGAAAGTAGGCGCGATCTTCGGGGCGAATGGCATTGTGAATGTCCAGCACGTAGAGAAGGAACATTTTGCGCATGATCTCCGCCGAAAACCATGCGTCGGTGAGGCGCACCATGGCGTGTTCGGCGGGCCCTGCGAACAATGGCGGATGGCCGGGGAAGGCCTGGTCCAGGTGCTCGGCGATATCCCAGCTCTCCGCCAGCATCGCATCGCCATGCTCGATGACCGGAACCGTCTTGAACCGGCCGCCGAATGTCCGGGCGATCTCGGTGAAACCCAGCGAAACCGTCTCGCAGAGCAATCCCTTGTGGGCGAGCGCATAGCGGATGCGCCACACATAGGGACTGATCGAAAGCCCATTGTCGATGACGAGCCCGTATAAGCGGGGCTTGGATTGAGCGGAATTCAACGGTCCCCCTCGTTGTCCTGCGTGGAAGAGCGCAAAGAATAACGCCGCGCGGCCGTTACCGAAAGACAATATCGCCGCCACATCGCCGCAATGATCGAGCGCTATCTTGATCGTCGCCCGCCAAGAGCGTGGGAATGTCGGTGGAGAGAACCACCATGCCTCAAGGAAGTGGATCAGGGAACCGGGGCGACTGACTGCACGCGGCCGATCTGCAGTCAGTCGCCCGGCGCGCCGGCCGGCGATGCGTCAGCCGGCCCTCAGCAGGCCCTCGATGAGCGCGCGATAATCGCCGAGGCCGGGTGTTTTCAAGCCGGTCACTTTGCCCTGATCGTCCCATTGCCTGACGCGCACCGCGTCCCTGTGAAATTGCTCCGTTTCGAACCGGGCGACTTCGTTCGCCGCCATGGGACCGCCCTGCAGTTCCAAGGTGATTACCGAGGCGGGGCTCAGCTTCGCGAAGTAGCCGGCATCGGTGGCCAGCAGATAGCGCTTGGCGGGAACGTGCAGGCGCACGGGTTCCGATACTTCTACGGGAAAGCGTTTGGCGAGCCAGCGGCCGCCGACCTGTTCGTGATGCGCATCCACGGCCCAGTCCGCAATGTCGCCGGGGACATCCTCGATGAGATGTCCGACGTCGTGCAGAAGCGCGGCAACGATGAGGGCCGGCGGTGCGCCGGCGATTTGCGCGAAATAGGCGGCCTGCAGCGCGTGCTCGGTCATGGATACGCTTTCGCCGAAATACGCGCATGAACCGCGTTCGTCAAAGACGGCGAGAATTTCTTCGGTGACGTTCATGAGAATACTTCCTATTGGAACTCGCGCCGCAGGAGGGCCGCTTCGGAGTAGACGCTGTCGCGGGTGAGGTAGCAGCCGCGCAAGTGGCGCGGGTATCTGGCCGATGAAAATGCCGTCCGGCCGTGCAAGGTGCGCTGATTGTCGAAGGCCACGAGGTCCCCGTCGCGCAGCCTGAATTTCAGATGAAAGCGCGAGTCGCGCAACAGCTCCGCGAAGCGCCGGTAGGCGGAGTAGAACGGACCCGTGCCGCCGGCGCTGAGCGGCAGCGGCGCGATGGACCGGCTGTTGTAATGCACGGCCTGCACTTCACCGCTGCAGGTCAATTGAATCAAGGGCCTCTCGGCGTACAGTTCCGCATCCTTGGAGCGGTACAAAAAAGGCACCGCCGTCCGGGTCAGGACC
>Ga0210389_10001590_pt1 | contig 18357 bp, 23 predicted proteins | sample IncBWH28OmetaG_FD_160127 | JGI IMG/M metagenome (GOLD analysis project Ga0210389, IMG submission 160127) | Forest soil microbial communities from Barre Woods Harvard Forest LTER site, Petersham, Massachusetts, United States - Inc-BW-H-28-O ...
AAAAACGTGGATGAGCGAGCATAATGGCGAAGCCGCTGACGAGCAGGCCAAAGAAGCTCAGTGCGTTGATCCAGTGGGTGACGCGTACGAGCGCGGAGTGCCGCGGAGTGTCCAGACTATCTGGAACTCGGGTCGCGAACCCCGGGAGGGACGCGGACTTGGCCATAGCCATGCCGCGATAGTATCACGGAAATGCGGACAAAGGTGGCGGAGCGAAGGCACGGAGCGAAGGCGGTATGCCAGCCGCATTGCTGAACGAATCACGGTGCTTCCTGCTGTTATCCATTGCCCGTCCAACGGGCTACCTACTTGAAGCCTTGAAGCGGTGCCTATCACAGCGACCGACGTTCGTTCATGCTGAAGTTCCCATACAACCTGCGACCCATCGTGTCAAGACAATGATCGTCGTTGCCGATAGCGGCAGGAATCGCCGATAATAGTCTCGCTTTCAGTGAGTCAGTGGGAGTAGGGAATGGGTTGTCGACGACTCGGACAATGGGCATCTTCATACGTCCTTAGGCATCACTCCAGTGAAGTCCCGGTCCAATCAATGAACCACGCCCCTCGCGTGCTCATCGCTCCGGGCGTGGCCGACGTTTCATGGGCTGAATCAGCATGCGCTTGTGGCCGACACTGGAGGTCGTTCCTGCTTGGGAACAGACCGTTGTGCAACATTGTCGGCAGCGATCTGGCGCCTACGTCGTGTGGCCCCTCGCGGCTATAGTCCCGAACCGTCATGGAGCCAGAACTTCCTTTGGTGCTCTTCGCGGTGTGCTATCAATGAATCTCATGGCAACTGAAGAAGAACTGAAAGCGGAAATCGCGCGGCTTCGTGCTGAGAACCAAGCGTTGCAAAGACCAGCACGTGGGCAGATGTCCTGAGGGTGAGCGAGAAAGGTGCGCTTTCCGAATACGGGCTGGGACGTTTTCCAGTCACACTCTATCGCGAGCAGTGGGAAAAGCTCTTGGGCATGGCAGATGAGATCCGCGCATTCATCCACGAAAACGATGGGGCTCTGAAGAAGAAAGAATAGGCGTGATCGGTAGTCGATGCCAGCCAACCGAAACCCAAGCGGAAGAGTACCTCCCCCGCCAGAAACAAAGAAATTTCAGGGGCTCAAGACGTCGATTTATCTCGAAATCGAGGGGGCGGGACATTATCTCCCCAAATACCCGGGCGATCTGGATATCATGACCTTGGCCGCGCTTCGCACTGCAGAATGTCTTGTGGGCGCCAGGGTCAACTGAGGACTTAGTGACCCCCAGCCGGCGTAATGGTGAATATGAGTGACGAGAAGTGAAAATGATTGACAGATGCGGCGCGAGAGTTTTCGCCGCGGGAAGGAAGACAATGTTATGGCGAAGATGAGCAAACGAGAATTCCTGGTCGCGACTATCGGATCCGGCATGGCTTTCGGTGCCGTCCGCAAAGCATTAGGGCAGGAAGGCTCCGCAGGGCATCACAAAATTCCTATGCGAATGGTGAAAACTACCAAGTTGTTTAAAAGCCCTGAAGGATATCCGAACGCGATTGCCGTCACACCTGAAGGCCTCTGGATTGGCGAGCAAAAGCTCTCCGGTCAACTGGCCACCGACTATCACTTGTCTGACCCGAAGGACTTGACCGAACACGCTTGGCTGGTGGATTGGACTGGGAAAGTATTGAAAACCGTTTCGACGCAGTGCCGAAATACCAGTGGTATGGCCGTGGGCGGCGGATACGTTTGGATGTGCGCAAACGAGCCGCCGGAAGGTGTTTTCCAGGTGGACATGAATTCCAAGCAGATAAGCCACCGCCAGATTCCGCTCGGGCCGCCTAACGACGGCGGCGGCTGCCATGGCGCGATGTGGCATGACGGCAAGCTCTGGATCGCGGCGCTCCGGCTACGTGCAATTGTTCGTGTGGATCCGAACTCCTGGGAGCCGGAGTTCGTGATTCCGTTCTACCAAGATCCGGCGAAGCCGCGATATCACGCGATTGCATGGGACAACGGCGCCATCTGGCAGATCATTGGCAACGATTGCAAACGATATTCCGATTACAGGCCTGGACTCGTGAAGTACGATGCCGAAACCGGCCGCGTGCTGGAGACAGCCGAGTTTGAACCAAACTCTTGCGATCCGCACGGACTCGCAATGCACAACGGGACGCTGGTCAGTTGCGATGCCGGCATCCATCCTAATTGGCCTAATAACGACAGCCCGACGACGGGCTGGATCTTCCGGATCGATTTCGTTTGAGTCCTTCGATGTTGACGGATGTTTGTATCGGGAGTGCGCCGGCGTAGTGCAGTTGGGGAGCTTATATGTTGGGATGGTCGAACGCATCGCGGATGAGCCAGTGTTGGAACGATATCTATCATTAACGGATACTATTTCGCTTTCGGTACGGCCCCGCTTCCGCCAGCATTAGCCGTGGCCAAACCAATTTTTCTTATCGTGTATACAATCCGGCCGTTGAAATCTCAACGTCTATCGCTTTACGGGAATACGCTGGCGCAGTTCATCTGAAAAGTTCAGCAAGAAGGTCACACGCACTGGTTCGTTCTCTCCCGCTAATGGCGCCGGCATTGGAAAAACTGCGAAGCGCTTGCCGTCTGGGGCCTGAGCCAGGTTCACAACGCCGGGTGAAAAGATCTGTTTCTCAGACCACGACCGTGGTGTTGTCGCCAAAAACGATTCACCGTTGACACTGTAATTTACCGTCATGATACGATTGTCTGGCGTTTCATAGAGTAGTTCTCTGCGGTTACTGGACCAAATCGGATAGATTCCTCCACCGATTGAGATCTGTCGTTTGCCTCCAGGTCCAGGAAAAGGCCGAACGTAGATCTCGACCGCTCCCGATTCGTCCGAGCGGTAGGCGACCCACCGCCCGTCAAGAGAAAAGGCCGGCAACAATTCGTTGGATGCTGTGCGAAGGAACAGTTCTGGCGGCTGCGCTTTTGGACGATCCGGATCATGTAAGTCCAACGGGAGTGTCCATAGATCCTGACCGGTTTCGGAGTTCGAATCGAAATATGCCAAGCGGCTGCCATCGGGCGAAAAAGAATATGGGGTGATCGGGACGCGACTGACGAGCAGCCGTTGCATTTCTCCGGCTCCGTCGGCTCGAATCCATGAAATGGTCGTACCGTCATTGGAGGCAGACCGAAATGCGATATGGTTTCCATCTGGCGTCCACACTGGCACCGTCGCATTTCCGGTAAACGTGAGCCGCGTCATTGTGGCGAATCCAATGTCATAGATCGAGATGTCGCCGCCGTTCGTTACCGCTAGCCGCCGTCCGTCAGGCGAAAAGCGGGGATTGCCGTAGACGCCGGGAGTGGTGACCAGAGGGTCCATTTTTCCAGAACTGTCAAGCCAAACGATCGGCCAGCTGTTGGCCGCTGTCTTACCTGCGAGATAGACGAAAGTTCCGGTCCCGGAGAAATCAAACTGTCCGCCCCCCCGAGCCGGATTACCAGCCACATCATCCAACACAGGAACCGGCGTACCAAGAAGTTCCAGGCGCGTCAAATTGAACCCTACGGCGAACAAGACACCTTGATGAAGATACAGCAAATGTCCTTCTGGCAAATAGCGGCCGTAGTACCCACCGTGCAGCAAGGTTTTTCGCTCTCCGGTTTTCAATTGCATCACTTCAATCGCTGCATCGTCCAAACCAACTGTTGCTGCAGACGCGGTAAAGAGGACCGCTTTGCCCCCTGGCAGGATTTGAGGCCAGCGGTGGGTTGCCTCTACGCCTGCCAACTTTGTCTGGAGCTGAGGTGCGCCTCCGGTATCCGGCACGCGCGATAAACCGGAAACCTGGCTCAAGGCCGCAATGATCTCTCCTTCGTTGCCCCAACTGGCGCCTTGTCCGTTGGCGGCGGCGCATAAGGTTATGGGCGTTCCACCCTTTATCGAGATTTTCTTCAGGTGGAAATCGGCGAAGAATCCCAGCCACTGCCCGTCGGGAGAAAAGAAAGGATCGCTTGCATTCTCAGTGCCAGGCAGCAACGTGGCATGTACCTGATCGAGCTGACGCGTGGCAAGCTGCTGTTTCGCGCCCGGCCCAAGTGCGGGAAACACGATGCGGCTCCCATCTGGCGATATCGCCACTGTCGTGTTCAGACCCGGCAGCGCATCCGGACCGAGATCTACATTAAGGCGGATCATCGCACGGGTAGCGGCGTGAGTCGCACGCCACGCCACCCATCCCGCACCCACGGCGATGACGGCCAAGATTGTGGTGAATAAGACCCACACGAGCGGTTTGGGCCGCGCTTCGGCCGTCGAAAATTGCACTGGTTGCGTCACGGCCTCAACCACAGGCGGGACCATCAACCCTTTGTGTTTCGAGCCGTCGTCGTTCTCCACAGGGGCGATGAACCGATAGCCACGCCGAGGGTGAGTCTCGATGAACTTCGGGACGTCGGCATTGTCGCGGAGCGCGTCCCGAATCTGGCGGATTGATTTGTTGATGCCATGCTCAAAATCGACAAAGGTTTCGCCGCTCCAGATATGCTGCTGGATTTGCTCGCGGCTAATCAATTCGCCGGGGTGACTCGTAAGAAGCTCCAAGAGTCGCATAGCTTGGGGGAAGCCGCACGCGCTGACCGTTCCTCAGAAGTTCGCCGACTTCAAGGTCGAGTTCAAAAGGGTCAAAATGAACCCTGCCATTTGGTGCTGGGACTTTCATTCGGTCTGTCCGACTCAGGATAACCGTTCAATTATAGACCGAGGAAGCTGCGCATTCATACTCAACAAACAAAAGGGATTAATCGGTCACCTCATGGTTATTCCAAAGTTACCGTTCGACCATTGCTAGAACCGGCGGCCCGTGCGTATGATTCCTTCCACGGTTCACAGCAAATAAAACACATGGACGAAAGAAGGAAAACAACGATGAGATTCAAAATTATGACAACAATCTGCGGCGTCGCGCTGGTATCTGGGCTTTTCTCAACGCTCGCGCTACTGCCTTCGGTATCAGCGTCGTCTGGGCGAAGTGGAGATCTCCATGTGACTAAGGAGTGCTCTCAGGATCACGGCAAGGCTGGTGATTACTGCACGATCACGTCTTCGAACCTCGCCGAGATCAAAGTAGGTTCGAAGGTCTACTATGATCAGGCCGCCGGCATTCCAACCGGCTTGCTAGACAGCAACGTCGTCCTCGATGCCGGAGACGGGAATCGGGCCGTCGGGCGTTGCACACTCGATTTCACAACCTCTCTCGGACTGTGCACATTCTCAGACGGCACGGGGCAATTCACGGGTTTCAGGGCCCGTGTTGATGTCGACTGCAGGTCCGGATGCCGTTGGGACGGGAGCTACCGCTTCAGGCCGGAGAGCGGTAAGGAGTGACATTGCAAGTGGCACTAACTCGATGAAGAAAAGAATTGCGGCATTGCTGGAGGAGTAAATATGACAAGGACTATGCGACGAGTATCAAATAGAGAGGGCACCGCCGCCCGGCTCCATATCTTTCCTATCCTGGCGTTCACCGCGGCCTTGATCGTAGTCCCGCAGGCTACCGCCGGCCTGCTCGCTTCTTGCGCGCTGGCGCCTGGAACTTCCTGTCTTCCACCTGATGACATGGGAGATATGCCGGGGACGTTGTTAGCGACACAACTGGATCCGTTTAGTTTCACCACGAGCGGTGGCATCACACATGGCGCAATCAAAACAGAAGTATTCCGCGAGACGGCCGGAACGCTCGATTTCTATTACATTATTTTCAATGCTCCTGACTCAGCAACTTCGGTAATGCGTGAGACGGACCTAAATTTCTCTGGTTGGGCCACGTCAGTCGCCTTCCGTTCGGATGGCTCGAATGTGCCGGGTTTCGTAAACGGTAATATTCCGCCCTCTTCGGCGGATCGGGACGCGTCTGGATCAACTGTGGAATTCAACTTCAGCGGAGTGCCACCCAACGAGCGATCGCGAGTGGTCATAGTTTCCACGAACGCCTTGTATTTTGGGCTGGGCACTACTATGGTCGATAGTTCCGGGCCGCTGGCGACATTTGAACCAACTGTCCCGGAACCGGGCAGCTTCATTCTTTTCGGCAGCGGATTGTTGGTACTGGCCGTCGGACGAGGAAGGTTGGCACGCTAAATCGGGCGAACTATCTCTCTCCCGAGCAGTAGCATGGCCGTCATTGGATCGACACGTGCCTGGCGGGCTGGCATGTAACTCGCAAAGAATATCTGCTGTAACGAGAACGGCCGTTGCTGCGCCGAGGATGGCCGGATCTGTGGGCCGCACTTCGAAAAGCAAACTTTCAAGTAGACAACTCAGCACCAACGCCGACGCGAGCGATAAAAGCTTTCTGCTCAACAACCCGACGCGCCTGTTATCCGGCCATATCGGTAGCGATTGGGGAATCTGGGCCATTGCGATGACGATCATCAGTCGCCTATAACAGGTAGTCGAAGGTTACATTGCCGAGGCGAATTGTAACCAAGCGCATGTCCCTCGCTCCACAGGTTCCATCGAACAGCACGATCCCTTTGTAGCTGTTGCGCGGAAAGACAGTGTTTCCCGCGAATATTTGTCGGCTCGGAAGGTTCGAACCGAAGGGAAAGAGCGTATTATGTTGTTTGATGGACTCGAACGGTCAACAGGATCCTCCGGGCGCCATTAGCTTGAGCGAACGTGAAGAGCAAGTAGCCCAATGCGTGGCGACAGGGCTCAATAACAAAGAGATCGCTGACAATCTCTCTATCACGGAACAGACCGTCAAGAACCACTTGAACCGAGTTTTTCACAAGATCGGAGCAAAAGACCGCTTAGAAGTAGCGTTGTGGGTGATCAGTCAGGATCAAGACCTGAGGTCGCTACAATGAGAGCACATTGCGACTTCCCCGAATCTCATCAGCGACGCCCGAGCGGGCCCGTCAACCGTTCGATCATCCAGACTTTCTCTTTGAGTTGAAGTACGATGGCTGGCGCGCGCTGGCCTACATTCAACCCGATCAGTGCGAACTCGTCTCACGCAAAGGGAATACGTTCAGGGAATACGTTCAAATCCTTCGCGGCGCTGCGCTCAGAACTGACCAAACTAGGCCGGCTCGCGATACTGGATGGTGAAATTGTTTGCTTGGACGCGACCGGCAAGCCTCAGTTTTACGACCTAATGCTGCGCCGCGGTGAGCCGATTTTCTACGCTTTCGATGTTCTATGGCTGGACGGCGAAGACCTGCGCGAGCACCCGACTCTGGAGCGCAAGCGGATACTCAAAGACCTGGTGCGCAATCAGCCGCGAATTCTCTACGCGCGTCACGTTCAAGCGCATGGTATCGACCTGTTCCGTCTCGTGTGCGAGCAGGACCTGGAAGGTATGGTTTGCAAGCGCCCGAATGCAGCCTACGTAACCCGTGCCGATTGCAAGCCTCCAGTATCTTAAAGGGTTTAGGCCTTCGCTGGCTCGAACCCGTCGCACTTACTGACTGCAGTGACCTTCAAATGCAAAGGCGCGTGTTTCGGATGGCCGCAATCCTCAATCAGGTCCTCCTTCGCCTCATGAGAAGTCCGAATTCTAATCACGATTGAGTCCGCGTGACCTTCACCGAAATGAGAACATAGGCCGCATTGGCCTTGCTGGACATGGAGCATGAAATCCTCCTCGGCATTCTTATCGCGCGGGGCGTTTTTTGGAGCGCCGCGCCGAGAGCCACTAGGCGCGAGCGTAATTCCCGCGGCTCCCGACGCGTCACGCGATGAACGACGGAATGAAGATGCTAATACAAGGCGTTTGGGCTTAAAAAGTTTGGATGGGCACACGGAGGGGCATCCCAGTCTGCTGAGTCTTGGAGACGCCACGGTTGCCCGGATAGATGTGCACGCAGGACACGTCAGGTTTGCGGGCTCTGAGGATACAAGTGGGCCAGGCTGCTGGACAGCCTTCCTGACGTGTCCCACTTGTTAGATGCCTCCGGATCTCTCAGCGGCAAAACTTATGGGATAAAAATTCGACGCCAACTAGCCAATCGTTGGCCTGGTCGCTATAATCTCGGCGAATGGCCGCGGTTGCTGTTTCTCTCCCGCAGGAGCGTGCCCTCCTTCGTTGGAAGAGATTCTCTTGTATGCGATTTCCAAGGACCTGTCACTCCTTCAGGGCCTGATCGATTCCGACCATGACGCCGAGTTGGACGCCATGATAGAAATGGGCTGGAAACGTTGACCAGAACAAAATTCCTTCGGATTGGCGCACGCGCCGCGGTCCTGAACGTCCGCACCCTGTTGAGCGAAAGCTGGCGATTTCGCATGGGATGCGACGGCGCCGAGCAGATCAGTGCGCCTTTGTTACAGCCAGTCGCTCTGCCTGATCGCCTGTTTTGCCATTGCTCAAAAACCCCAGAAAACGCCAATATTTCAAGGGAGTATTCTTCTTTTCAACCGCCTCGTAGTCCAGCGCGTCAGATTGGCGGGCCGGGGAAAAATGCGCTTGGCCGGTCTTCCTCCGAACGGCTGAGAGCATCCCGACTCGCCTTTCTCACAGATTCCAAGGGAGATTATGCAGACGCTTGTTGATGTTGTTGATATTAAAAGTGGCGATCTTCAATGTCCCGGCCTCACGCGAAAAGACCATTCTGGCCTGACTCGAGGTGTCACACTGCAAGTACTTCGTTGGGTAAACGTTTTTAAGGATGAGGAAGTCATCGCGTCGAATGTAGCTTCATAATCGGCCCGATGCGTTCGTACCGGGAACCGCCCATCGCAGTTTGCGATGCCGAACAAACCTTGAACGAAGTTATCAGGACAAACCGGCGTCGTTTCTCAATCCAACTTATAATCGCCGCGCGAGAAGGTAAAGAGTCAGCGGACGCGTTCCTTCCTCGACAATTTCAAACCCCGCTCGTTGCACGTGTCCGCTCCACCAGTCCGTTCCGCGAGTACCACCATGCGCCATCAGCGGTCCGAAGGTGAACTTTGCCCATGGCTCGTTGGCGATCAACATCAGTAGAAAGTCTCCGCCGGGCTTAATCACACGGGCGGCTTCGGCGAGCGATTGATCGCTCCCCTGGCGATTGAGGTGATCCATGGCATAGGCACTGACGATGGCATCGAAGGCGGCGGGTTCGAAGGGTAGCTGGCGCATGTCAGCAGTCGTGATCGTCGTGCGCTGCTCGACCCCGGCCGCCTTCAAGTTTGCGAGCAGTCTCTGCTGTGGACTCTCCCCACGCCCGAAGTGCTGTTCGAAAGACTCACCGAAGAGATCCAGCGCAACAAGCTTGGCTTGAGGACGAGCTTGGAGCACCATAATGGACGATCTACCAGTTCCTGCGCCGATATCAAGCACTCGCCCCGCCCCAGACCGAAGAAAGCTTTGCGTCGGCAATGCAGGTAGCCCATTAACGTCGATGACAAAGCGCTCCACTAGCAATGCAGTACCGGACCAGAGAGCAGCAACGCTCAACATGAGCATCGGCCACCTAGACCACTTGCGGGCATATCCAAGCAGCAACATCGACGCAACGAGGGCCAGGATGGGCAAATGGCCATAGCTGAGCCACCACGGGTAACCGAAGTCAAGGTAGGCAGTTGCAGATAATGGCATCTCAACTCCAATCTGAGGGCTTCACGAATGAAGATTATCATTCTTACGATGCCGCTGGTCATTGCCGAATATCTTCCTCGTCCATCCGCCGTTGACGCGCGTCCGGCGTTGGAAGGGCAGTTGCCGACAGAAACGTTAACGCACATTATCGTCCGCTACGGTCCCATGGGACAGCGGCTGCAGCACCCCGCGACGCTTGTGGCCGTTGGTTCGTTAGGAAATTGCGCAGATAGCTCCTGGGAAGGCTTCTTCCAGGCATAATCCGCTCTTTGATCGGCTAAACTTAGCTAGAAACCGATCATATGCCTCTCTCCGTAGGGACTCGATTGGGACCATATGAAATTCTTGCGCCCATTGGTACCGGCGGAATGGGCGAGGTGTGGAAGGCACGTGACACGCGTCTTAACCGCATCGTCGCGATCAAACGGCTGAAGGGCAAGCACTCGGCGCGTTTCCAGCAGGAAGCTCACGCGATCGCCGCCCTGAATCATCCGAATATTTGCACGCTTTATGACGTCGGTCCAGATTACCTCGTCATGGAGTACCTCGAAGGCAAACCGCTATCGGGACCGCTGCGAGTGGACGAAGCAGTGAAGCTGGCTCTCCAAATCACCGGGAGGCGATTACCAGCTTGAAACGCAGTGTGGAGCTTGCGCCCTGGTGGTACACGGGTGGGTGGGCTCTAGCGGCGGCCTACCATCAAGTTGGCGATCACGAGCATAGCGAGGAATGGGTGCGTAAGCTCGCCAACTCGCACGGTCACACTCTTGGGGCTGCGGACTATTACGCCAGAACACGCAACGTGGACGCGATGTTTGAAACGCTTGACGCTGCCCACCGGCAGCGCGATGCCAGCCTTCTTTCAATTCAAAGCTTGCCGTCCTTCGACCCGTACCGCGCTGATTTGCGCTTCCGGGCGCTGCTCAAGCGAATGAACCTGGCGTAGAACGTGACTCCACGTGCCTAGCGAGTCATGGTGCGTCTCCAGAAGCGCTGAGGCGATTGCGGAGGTTCTTCGGAAATTCGAGACTATCTTCATGTCAGCAGGGACACGATCGATGTTCCCTCCATCTCCGCGCTCAGGATGCTAAACGGTACTGCTCGTTTATGAAACCTGTTAATTCGTAATATCGGTAGCGAGCCCGGTTTCCGAGTACGCGTCGCATCCCGGCTAAAACTTGTCTTTCGAGAACAAGGTCCAGTCGGTCTGATGCTTAAGCTTTTCATCAAGCCAACAGAAATCCGACACATGTGAGTAAACCTGCTTATCGGCTCTTCTCATGGCCAGCGTATTCATTTCTGCGATTTCTCTTCGGGTCGCGAATACTGGAGCACACCTCGTTGCAGTCCCAAAGAGAGTTACATGCCGGCTCACGGCGTAAGCGATGAAATCCGCATTTTCAAAACCGATCCCTTGATCCTTGGGGCCCTCCATAATAACGGGACTGTCGCATGCGATGAAACTTCCGGTGGTACTGAAAGCTGTGTGCCAGTGGCGAGCCCGAAGACAAGGAAGTATCCTACTGACACCCTCAAAAGCTTGCTTCATGTACCACGCAGTATTGACGCTCAACAAATACTCACCGGAGCGCTGCGCCTCGCGAACACGCTCGTACTCGGCACCAGGAGTGTCGGCAGCAATACCCGCGTTTTTCAGTGTTGCAGCCCAAGTTTCTGGGGTCCTCAGAGCAGCGGCAAGCTCCTCTCGGTTTACAGACTCGAGTACACCCAGCGCGAACGGCCGAAACGGCGGTATGCGCACAAACTGGATCGTGATGAATTGCATTAACTCATCCAGCTCATCGCTGTTCGGCTCCCTCTGCTCACGGTCCAAGGCCCTCAGCAACGGAGCGATAGGGGCTTCAATTTGTGAAAGCGATTTCTCGACGATCACTGGATCTAAGTTTGGATGATCAATTCGGTAGAAGTCCCTGATGCGTCCCGCTTTTCCCGGCTTGCTCTTCCACTGGTTTCGTCGTGAAAAATCAGTAACCCAGATCCGACCATCTATCTCACCCGACGCTGTGAAGCCTGCGAGCCAACATGCCGGAACGAAATGGTACCCTCGCGGCTCGACGTTTTTCTTTTCTTCCACGTGATTATTTTCATCGTAAACGAACACGCGATCCGCCGAAGCCCAAAGGCGCGCGCAAAGCTTCCAAGAAAGCCAAGGCCACGAAGAAGGCGGGCCGGGCCAAGAAGGCGGCCGCCAAACCCAGGTCGGATCGCGCTAACAAGAAGGCCGAGGTCATCGCCATGATGAATCGCGCCAAGGGCGCGACGTTGCACGAGATCATGAAACCCACGAATTGGCAGCCGCACACGGTCCGGGGCTTCGTCAGCATCCTGGGCAGCAAGGGAGGGGAGAAGATCGAGTCGTTGAAGAACGCCGCTGGCGAACGGACGTACAAGATCGGGAAATAGCTTCAAGCAACTCGTCGTCCAAACGCCGCCTCGGCTTCGCGTCAGGGGCGGCGTTCCTGCTTTCGTGCGTGAGTAAGTGACGTCGCGGACCCGTCACATCAACTGCTGGTGAACCGCCCGTTTTCGCCAGCCTGTTATGTCGCAATACCGGAACCTATGCGGAGAACGCGGGCCGGCGAACAGTTATTTTCTTACGGCGACTTCGGAATCAGCCGGCTTATGATTAGGGTGCGGCTGCCCAACACCCTGACCTGGGTGATGTGCCAAAACCTTCCTACGAACATGATCACCTCGACAAGGAATACAAATGTCGAAATGGCGTGCCCGGACGTGTGTCAGAACCTGATATTTTCGACAAACTTTCCTGAGCCATCGTCGGCTTGCAGGCCACAAGGCTACTTGCCGTTCCTAATCCGGCGTATGGATTCACAAGACTTGTTCGAGTGGGGCCAAGCCTCTCACAAAAGGCTGATAGAGCAAAGCGCATCGCTTGCCGCGTCCCCTAGAGAGATCCATTTGGTCTTCCGTCGTCGGTTCGCACCCGTGACGATATTACAATCCCCGCAATCCTCGAGAGTGGGAGCCTTGAACAGCCGATCCCGAGATCGGAAGGTGAACTCATCGTTTTCAATGCAGTAAGATTGTGAGGATCCGAGGGACGGCGATGGACTCCGAACGGTGGCAGAGGGTGGAACAGCTTTACCACTCCGCCCTGGAATGCGAGCCGGCTAAGCGCCACGCGTTTCTCGCTGAAGCTTGCGAAGGTGACTATGATCTCCGCCGGATGCTTGACGATCTTCTCGCACAGAGCGGAGCGACGAATGGGCTGATCGCACAACCGATCTGGGAAGTCGTCGCTGGCTCCGCAGAATCGGCGGACCAAATTCGAGTTGGGACGAGGCTTGGACCATACGAGATTCTTGGCGCTCTCGGCGAAGGCGGCATGGGCAGAGTCTACCGTGCGCTCGACACGCGGCTGGATCGTGCAGTCGCCATCAAAGTCTCCCGGGAGCAGTTCAGCGCGCGGTTTGAGCGCGAAGCGCGAGCCATTTCGGCACTGAATCATCCGAACATCTGCACGCTGTACGACATCGGGCCAAATTACCTGGTAATGGAGCTAGTGAGGCGAGAGTCTGGCTCAGCGGATCGAGCGCCTCGGACCGCTGCCGCTCAAAGAGACGTTCGAAATCGGGCTCCAGAGTGCCCAAGCGCTGGAGGCAGCCCATAGCAAGGGCATCATTCATCGTGATCTGAAGCCTGCCAACGTAAAGCTGACGCAGGAAGGCCGCGTAAAAGTTCTGGACTTCGGCCTGGCGAAATCGATTCGCAGCGAGGTGGTCGGCGAAGCTGTTCCGCCGTCACCTAGCCTCACAGCGAGCGGGAGCATAGCCGGGCAAGTCCTGGGCACACCGGCGTACATGAGTCCTGAACAGGCGCGCGGAGAAGATGTCGACACACGAACGGACGTGTGGGCTTTCGGCTGTCTAGTTTATGAATTGTTGACTGGGAAGCCTGCGTTTCGGGGTGGTACCTGCGAGGAAACAATCACGGCCATCCTGGAACGAGAACCGGATTGGCTGGTATTGCCGGCCTCAGCTTCATCCAAGGTGCGCGATCTATTACAGCGGTGTTTAGAAAAAGACCTGGTTCGCCGGCTGCCGGAAATTCACATTGCTCGCGCCGCAATCGAGGATGCTGCGAAGGCCCGCACGCGAGTGTTGACGTGGGGGCGAGCAGTGGCGATCGGCACCCTGGTGGTTGCCGCCGCACTGGCGGTCTGGTTTATGCGCGTGCGCGATGTGCAACCGGAGCAGATGATTCGCACGGTTCCTTTTACCACCTATCCCGGCAGCCAGGATTGGCCCTCGTTTTCTCCGGATGGCACTCAGGTGGCATTCGCCTGGGATGGCGAGAATCAGGACAACTTTGACATATACGTAAAGCCGATCGGCGCTGGCCCTCTCGCGCGGCTGACGCACGATTTGGCGGCAGATACTGCTCCTGCCTGGTCCCCGGATGGAACCTCGATCGCATTTCTGCGCGCCTCGAGGCCCGGAAAGTCCGCCGTCATATTAATTCCGCCGCAGGGCGGCCCGGAGCGAGTGGTTGGAGAAGTAAGCCGGTTCGAGGCTATGAATGAAGCGTTGGGTTGGTCCCCAGACAGTAAATGGCTGGTTGTGTTCGATCGGCCGCCGAATGAGGTGCCCGGCCTATGGCTTATGTCCCGAGAGACCGGCGAGCGGCGGAGACTCACCACCGCACCTGACGAAGGGGAGGCAAGCGGGGATTTCGTTCCCCGAGTCGCGCCTGACGGCCGCACGCTGGCCTTTAGACGGCTGGTCGAGAGGAACGCATCCGACCTTTTCTTATTGCCCATGGGCGCCAACATGCGTCCCAGTGGGGAACCACGCCGGCTGACGCGAGACAACCAAGCGATTGACGGCCTCGCTTGGAGTTCAGACGGGCGCGACCTGATCTTCTCATCCGGCGACCCGGGCAACCTGAGACTCTTCCAGGTGAGGATTTCAGGCACGGCACGGAAGCGGCTGACAGAGCAAGGTGAGATCCTCAACCTCGCGATTTCTCCGCGCTCTCACCGGCTTGTGTTTGCTCAGTCCAGGCGGGAGATGGACATCTTTCGAGTTGAGCTGTCCGGAAACGGCGGCGATGCCCGCAACCCGATTCCTTTGATAGCCTCATCGCGCCTGGAGCGGTATCCGAGCTACTCGCCTGACGGGAACAAGATCGCGTTTGTCTCCCTCCGTTCTGGGAACTGGCAGCTCTGGGTGGCCAACAGCGACGGTGGCAATGCCACGCAGATGACTTCGTTCGAGAGCGGTGAGGTGGCGTTCCCTGCGTGGAGTCCTGACGGAAGGCATATCGGATTCACTTCTAACGCGGACGGCGGGCAGCTCGCTTACACGGTTGATGCGACCGGCGGAAGGCCACGAAGACTCGATGCGCTCGGAGCGAATGTATTCAATTGGAAGTGGTCCCGCGACGGGCACTGGTTTCTTTTTCTCTCCAGCCGCCACGGCGGCCGACAGCTTTGGAAGATTCCTGCCTCGGGAGGCGCTCCAGAAGAATTGACTCGGCGAGGAGCAGCCACCTTCGCCCAGTCGCTCGACGGCAAGCTCATCTATTACGCTCGCCCTGGCGGAATCTGGTGTGTGCCCGTGGAGGGGGGAGCCGAATACGAAGTTGTAAAATCCGATGTTGAACCAGGCACACTGGACGTGAATCGTTTTGGAATTTACTTCCACGCCCACTCAAGTGTGACTACGAACGGTGATCTGATGTTCTACCATTTTCCAAATGGCCCTCTTACCAAGGTAGCCGGCATAACGACGCGGTATGGTGTCTCTGCTTCGCCCGACGGCCGGTGGCTTTTGTACACGAAATTGACGTCCACTGGATCGGATCTAATGCTCGTCGAGAGCTTCCGTTAAGGGTTTCTATTGAATAGCAATGCTGACCGGAGCACTTGGAATCCATGCAACGCTCAATTGCAGAGACGCTGTTCCGTGCACCGCATCAGCGGCTACACGGAAATTTACCTGGTAACCATTTGTCGAACCAGGATAGCCGACCGCCCCGATTACTTGGGCTGAGGTTCCGTTTACGGTCACGTCAACGGGAGAATTCACGTTCGCAAGTGGGCTCGTCGGGAAAGGCTTGCCGGGATCGACACCCGGGTTAACCGGCCGAGGTCTGTGGCAAACAAAGATAGAATCTCGCCGGCTTTTGCAGGATTGGCCGCGGTAACCGGGGTAAAGTCCGTTGAATGGACAACGGCGGGCCCCAAGCTTGTAGTGATAATCGTGGGTTGCAACATCGGAAACAGAACGTATTCGAGGGTCTGTTTCCCGCCTCCATAAATCCGCCTGCTCGCCGGATCCTCGGCCATCGATGTATTACGTGGAGGCACAGGGGCAGCCGATGGCCCGCGTTGGCCTCTGGCGCCGAGGTAGGCTCCGGTTCCGCCGACGACGGCTACGTTGGCGGAAATAATGTCCGAAGGTGAGCCAGGAGGCGGGGGGCCGTTAACCGCTGCAATCGCCATCATTGACCCAACTGGAGTGCCGTCCGGCTGTAAGATTTCGAGCGTGTCGAAAGCCGGGCCGTTCCGAGTGGTGTCGGCAATCGCTTGCCCGGCCGTGGGCGCGGGCCGCAAATTCGTGCTTTGCGCCTTCTGTTGGAATGTGCCCTTTGCGGGCTTTCCGTTCACAGCGACGACATCTGCCAAGATGATCACCTCGCCAAAGGTTCGAAATGTGCAGTTCAACTGGCTTGGCGTTGCGGCAAGCTGTGAATAGTCCGAGACATTCCCGCAATACTGAACGATATTTTCGAGATCAACGTACAAGATCGCGGGCGGAGCCGCTTGCGCATTCAGCAACAATGGCCACAACGCCAGGCCTGAGCCGATTGTGAGCAAGAACTTCCAGTTCTGAAATGTGTGCCGATCAACCATCTGTTTCTCCTCACTACTACGAATGAGAACCCGAGAGGAAAACGGTCATCCGAGCGCGCATTTTTCTTTGTTAAAATACCGGTCTAACGTGGCGGTCGATACGAGACAGGACATCACTCAGCTTCTTGCAGCCTGGGCTGATGGCGACCAAGAGGCTCTAAACTACTTGATGTCAGCCGTTTACCCAGAGATCCGGAAGATTGCCAGGCAGCGCCTCCGCCATACTCCCCAACAAACGCTCGAATCTGCCGGCGTGGCAAATGAGGCGTACGTCAGGTTGTTCCAAGCCCGTGGAATTCAGTGCGAAAACCGGCTGATGTTCTTCGCGCTATGCGCGCAAGTCATTCGCCGGATCATCGGGGAGCATGCACGGAGCCATCGCTACGCGAAGCGCGGTGGAAGCGCCGTGCGGGTTCCGTTGGATGATGCGTTGGTAGGAGGCGGTGGCTGCGATATCCAAGTGATGGCCCTCGATCAGGCTCTAGAGTCGTTGAGTAAGATGGACTCGCGAAAAGGCCGGCTCGTCGAACTGCATTGCTTCGGCGATTTGACCATCGACGAAAGCGCGGAGATCCTCAAGGTCTCGCCTGAGACCGCGAAGCGCGATTGGAAGACGGCGAAGGCATGGTTGGCCGTTCAACTAACCAGAGGACACTCAGGCCAACCTAATTAACGGCTAAAGAAAAAGAACTGCTTTTAAAGCGTTTGAGACCGGTGAATCACCAAGCGCTTCCATAATTGCACGATGCGCGTAGTTCATATCGAACAGCTCCGGCCACCCCTTGGAACCGAGTTCACGTGCAAAGTACGATGTACCGAATATCGGTACGCTCAGCGGCGCTGACGCGAGTCGGAAACATCGTCAGGGGCGTGCTAGCGCCGGTTCTGGCGAGACACTCGAATGGTTCTGCGAGCAGTCGCAGAACGCTCAGCCAACAGAGTGTGATCGCATTTTTTGCGGTGTCGATAGTGGAAAATCGGTCACGAAACCTGCTGGCGTCGCTTGTCTTATTCCGCCCAGCCTCTTCTGCGCTCCAGCAAACTCGACCGATCAATAGTCGGGAAGATAGGCGGGCTCACTTTCCCCAAGTTTCGCGAGACCATCTGGGGACGCCCCTTGCGTCGCCTTAGAAGTCGAACCACAGCAGAATGGAGCAGATGGGCGCGTGTGGTCCGCACTGTAATGGGAGGCGCACTTGTCGTATCCAATTTGCCTCTAGATCCGTGCTGGCGTCAGCGTGCCGAAAACATCACTTATTGGCACACTTCGAACGGTATCGCTTCGACCTTTGCTTCCTTGGGGTAAATGGTCACGTTGGTTGGAAAGTTTTGGCACACGAAACCGACGGGAAATAGTGTCCCACCCCGAAAATCACAAACGGACCGTTTCCGAAGTCCCCTCAAGAAAACAAATTACCGGGGGATCTGCGGCTTCCGCGTCGGTTCCGGCATTACCCGTTAACAGACTCACCAGTGGTTGTTAGGGCGATAAATTAACGCTCGATTCCAAGACTGGCTTGAACAGAGTATTCACTTTCGTTCGAGAGCGATTACACGCCGCGGGCCAAATGCGCGCGACTAGGGCCGTGGGAGCGGAAGGAGAAATTTCGTAAATCCAACCGCCCTGCCGGGGCATCAAAGCGGAACGTTGAAGCGGATTGTGGCTCCATGAGGAGTGAAGAGCGTGACGGTCGGTGGTGTCTCCGTCGCGGTTGCCCTGCTTGACCGCCATGCCAGCTCCAGTCGTAATAGGCGATCCGGCGAAGAGCATGATGCTGAAAGTCTTATTGTTCTTCCCTATAGCGGTTGCGCTATGTGAGTCGGCGCCCGCACAATCAACCTTTCGATGGGAGCACGGAAACACTTATGCCTCCAAAGGCTACAGATACAAATCGATTAGGTTCCAGAACCT
>Ga0210389_10001594_pt1 | contig 18333 bp, 17 predicted proteins | sample IncBWH28OmetaG_FD_160127 | JGI IMG/M metagenome (GOLD analysis project Ga0210389, IMG submission 160127) | Forest soil microbial communities from Barre Woods Harvard Forest LTER site, Petersham, Massachusetts, United States - Inc-BW-H-28-O ...
GTCGCGTGCCGAGATTGGCATCCCTGCGACCCCGGACGAGTCGTTCATCCTTCATGACGGCGACACCATTGCCACCGTCCGGCTGGCACACCGCGAGGCATGCGAGGCATCACGCCGCGCGACCTCATCCATGGGGCTGGACGACATGGTCCGCGGCAACCGCCGTGGGCCGCTCCCGCTGCTCTGGGTGTACCTCCACGTACTGCGCGAGCTGGCCCAGCACTGCGGGCACGCAGACATCCTGCGAGAGCAGCTCATCAGCGAGTAGCTCGTCAGCTCCCCGCTCATGCCGCGGTGAGGACACGCCGTTCGGCGGGGGAGGCCGCCCAGAACTGAACGTCTGCGCACGTCGCGGGCGATCGCGCGTCCCGTTTGCGGGCCGGGCGATGGACCAGCCTCGGCGGCTTACCGTCCCAGGCTCTCCTTAGCTGCCCCCTGCCCCTGCGGGCCACCCCTGAATACGGATTCCTCCCAATGTGGCGGCGTGTGCCTTAGCCATACCTTCAGAGGCATGAACTATTACCTCGCCCTCCAGGTCGAGCAGATCAACCGGGCCACGACCTTCGCCGACATCCGCCGCATCGAAGACCAGGCGAGCAGGATGGCACAGGCCACGCCTGAGGTGCGGCGCCGCAGCGCCTGGGTGCGCAGGGCCCTGGGCCACCGCCCTCGCGTGGCCGCATCGTGCTGCACCGCCTCCTGAGCGCTGCACGTCACGCCCGTGACGCCTGAAGCCGGCCGCACCGCCACCTGGCTGGCCTTCACTGCCAGGCGTCGGTGTGGGTGCTCGTTTCCCTGCTGGTCTCGCGCCCCTCGCATCATCGGGCCGGCTGGATGCGGAACAGGTCCGTGCGGGCGATGGCCGCGTCTCGCTCGGGCGCCATGGCCAGGCGCCGGGGGTCGTTCATGTAGGCGTCCAGGCTCGCCGCGGAGAGCATCTGCAGGAACTGCACCTCTGTGGGCGGCTCGCCGTCGTGCCGGGAGCCCGGCAAGACGGTCCCGCGCTGCAGGACACGGCCGCCGTGCTCGGCGAGCAGGCGCAGCACCTTGTCCTCGTAGCCGCTGAGCGCGGCTTGCATTCCCGGTCGGGCCCAGAGCAGTACGCAGGTCACCACTGGAGTCTCAGGCATCCCGCCAGCGTGGCGCATCCGGCCCTCCGGCGGCAACCCAGTTCCAAGCCGGACGGTGGGGCGCAGCGTGCTGCAAGGGTGCCGGACCGCGGGCGACAGCGGAAAGGCCGTCGCGGCCAGGCTCGCCGTGATCCATACTCGGCTGTCATGACCAGCTATGAGGTAGCGGCGTGAAGCTCGCGGAGGCGCTGGCGCTGCGAGCCGATGCCAGCCGCCGGATCGAGCAGCTGCGGACGCGCATCGTGGCAAACGCCCGGTTCCAGGAGGGCGAGGAGCCAGCTGAAGATGCCCAGGCGCTGCTCGCCGAGGCAGGCTTGGTGCTGGATGAGCTTGAGGACCTGATCCGGCGGATCAACCGGACCAACGCGGCCACGCGGATCGGGCCTGAAGGCACGATCACCGACGCGCTCGCCCGCCGGGACGTGCTTCGCGCCCGCCACTCCGTGGTGACCGCCGCCGCCGACGCAGCGGCCGGCAAGAGCCAGAGTGGCATTGGACGTCAGCTGCGCTCAGAGCTCAAGATGCTCGCCGCCCTGCCGGTAGCGCAGCTGCGGGCGCAGGCCGACGACCTGGCCCGCCAGATCCGCGAGCTTGACGTGCGCATCCAGCAGTCCAACTGGGAGTTCGACCTCATGGAGTGACACGTGGCCAGGGTGGAGCAGGTAGTCGTCGCGGAGGCGTGCACAGCCCGCGGCCGGCGGGAATCCGGCCACCTTTCTGGCGCGCGGCGGGCAGCGCGGGGTTCGATTCCCTGCAGCACAGTGCAGCCCAGCACGGCGCACAGGTGACAGGGCACAGCACACGGCACACCACCACGTGCAGATCCGCGGCGATGAGGGCGGGATCGGGGAACTCCACCTTGGCCATCAGCAAAAGCCAGGCCATGACCAAGCTCCCGGTAGCGGGTGCCCATGAGGGCTCATGAGGGCCTGCGGGGATTCATGAGGGCCTGCGAGGGCTGGTGAGCAGGCGCGGTGGGCGGCCGGCGTCACGCCCGCAGGCGGTGGGCGAGGGCGGTGTGGCGGCGGCCGGTGCCTTGGGTGCGGACGGCGGCGGCCAGTGCCCGGCGTGAGCCGGCCAGGACGACGAGTTTCTTCGCGCGGGTGATCCCGGTGTAGAGCAGGTTCCGCTGGAGCATCATCCAGGCGCTGGTCGTCAGAGGGATCACGACCGCCGGGTACTCCGACCCTTGCGACCGGTGGATGGTGACCGCGTAGGCGTGCGCGAGCTCGTCGAGCTCGTCGAAGTCGTAGGGGACTTCCTCGTCCTCGTCGGTGCGGACGGTCAGGCGGTGGTCCTCCAGGGACATGCCGGTCACCACGCCGGTCGTCCCGTTGAACACGCCCGCCATGCCCTTGTCGTAGTTGTTGCGCAGTTGCGTCACCTTGTCGCCGACCCGGAACACCCGCCCGCCGTAGCGCCGCTCGGGAGCGCCTTCCCGGTACGGCGTGAGCGCCTCCTGCAGCAGCAGGTTCAGGTTCCCCGCCCCGGCCGGCCCGCGGTGCATCGGGCACAGCACCTGCACGTCCCGCCGTGGGTCGAGGCCGAACCGCGCCGGGATCCGCCGGGCCACGATGTCCGCCACGAGCTGCGCCGTCGGTTCCGTCTCGTCGCAGTTGAACCAGAAGAAGTCCGGGTACCCGGTCAGCGCGGGCGGCTGGCCGGCGTTCACCTTGTGCGCGTTGACGACGATCCCTGACTGCTGTGCCTGCCGGAAGATCTTCGTCAGCCGGACGACCGGCAGCGTCCCGGCTGCGATCGCCTCCCGCAGCACCTCGCCCGCGCCGACCGACGGCAACTGGTCCACGTCCCCGACCAGCAGCAGGTGCGCACCCGGCGCCACCGCCTTCACCAGCTTGTTCGCCAGGATCACGTCGACCATCGACGTCTCGTCGACCACGATGAGGTCGGCGTCCAGGGGGCTGCTCGCGTCGAACTCCGGGTCGCCGCCCGGCTGGAGCTTCAGCAGCCGGTGGATGGTCGACGCCTCGTGGCCGGTGAGCTCGGCGAGCCTCTTGGCGGCACGGCCGGTCGGGGCGGCCAGCACCACCCTCGCCTTCCGCGCCCGCGCCAGCTCCACCACCGAGCGGACGGTGAAGCTCTTCCCGCAGCCCGGCCCCCCGGTCAAGACCGCGACCTTCTGGGTGAGCGCCAGCCGCACCGCGTCGGCCTGCTCCGGGGCCAGCTCAGCGCCGGTACGGGCCTTGAGCCAGCCGAAGGCCTTGTCCCAGTCCACGGCGTGGAAGGCCGCAAGCCGATCCCCGCGAGCCGACAGCAGGCAGCGCAGCGCAGCCGCCAGCGACCGCTCAGCATGGAAGAACGGGGGCAGGTAGACGGCCGGCAGCGTCCCGGGAGCCCCGGGCACCGGAAGCTCCTCGGTGACGGCCAGCTCCTCGGTGGCCAGGTCGCCGATGAGCGGGGCGACCTGGCCAGCCGGGACGCCGAGGATCTTGGCGGCGCTGGCGACAAGGGCCGGCTCGGGAAGGTAACAGTGGCCGTCATCGGCGGCCTCGGACAGGGTGTAGGCCAAGCCCGCCTTGATGCGCTCCGGGCTGTCGGTGGCGATGCCAACGGAGGCGGCGATCACATCGGCGGTCTTGAAGCCGATGCCCCACACGTCCTGGGCCAGCCGGTACGGCTGCTGCTGCACCGTCGCGACCGACTCATCCCCGTATTTCTTGTAGATCTTCACGGCCAGCGACGTGGAGACCCCCACGCCCTGCAAGAAGATCATGACCTCCTTGATCGCCTTCTGCTCGGCCCAGGCACCCTTGATGCGGTCAGAGCGCTTCGGGCCAAGGCCGGGGACCTCGACCAGGCGATCCGGCTCGCTGTCGATGATGTGCATGATGTCCACGCCGAAGTGGCTGACCATCCGCTCGGCCATGACAGGGCCGATGCCCTTGATCATCCCCGATCCGAGGTAACGCCTGATGCCCTGCTCGGTGGCGGGCAAGACCGTGGTGTACGAGTGGGCCTCGAACTGCCTGCCGTACTTCACGTGCGACGTCCACCTGCCCCGCAGCCGCAGCGACTCACCCACCTGCGCCCCCATCAGCGACCCGACCACCGTGACCAGCTCGGTGGAAGCGCTGACCGGGCCACGGCCAGTGCCGCGGTCGGGCGCGACCCGCGCGATCGTGTAACCAGTCTCCGGATTGCTGAACGTCACCCGCTCCAGCACGCCGTCAAGGATCGCGACATCCCGGGATTGCGGGTGCTGCGCGGCCGACGGCGAAGGCGGGGACATGCCCCCCATCTTGCCGCTTAGCCCGGCTACCTCGACGCCAATGCCGCTTGCCTCCGGTGTCCCAGCGGTCGCGTGGAAAGCGCCTGCCGCATCCGTTCCCGCCTGCCTGCGCTCCTGGCCCGCCCGTGCATCATGGCCGCATCAACCTGTGGAGTTGAGGGTCGGAATCCGACCCTAACTACACCGCTACCCTGCGGTAACGCGCTGGCGCGCGGGCACGCCACGCGGGTCAGGCAGCGGGACGCTTCCGGGTTGCGCGCCTCGCCCCCGGGGCCGCGACGAGAGCAAGCTTGAATGCGTCGAGAGGCCTATGATGCTTTTGGTGCTGGTGAGGCACATAACGGAGGCACATAACGGAGGCACATAACGAAGGCGGCATTGACCTCGGCGCCGCCGTCCCGCCGGGTTCCGGAGACGCATGGTGCGGGCGCATCCCGTCGAACACGATGGCCAGGGTGCTGGTACGCAGCCTTGTGTCCCACTGGTTGTGCTCTGCCGCCAGGCAGGCGGCGGCCAACAGCGCCATCAGCTCGGGCATGCGCAGGTCGGACCGGACGGCGCCGGCCCGCTGGGCGCGGGCGAGCAGTGCCTCAACGGCCTGGCGCATGTCGCGGCTGACGTCGGCCATGCCTGACTTGGGGTCAATCCCGGCCGTGGCGAGCAGGTCGGCGATGGCCTTGGTGCGCATGGCGTGCTCCACCACGGCGCTGAAGTAGCCGAAGAACGCCTGCCCCGGGTCCTGCGCTGCCGACAGGCCGGCTGCCTCCTCGATCAGGGCCTTCATCCGGCGGATGATGATGGCCTGGTACAGAGCTTCCTGGGTGGGGAAGTTCCGGTAGATCGTGCCAAGTCCCACGCCCGCTTCCGCCGCGATCGCCCTCATGGACGCGGACAGGCCGTCCCGGGCCAAGACAGCCTCGGCCGAGGACAGCACTCGCTCCTTGTTCCGCTCGGCATCGACGCGCCGCGGACGGTCCCCTTCGTTCATCAGCCCTCCGAATCTGCGTTGACAACCGGAACACACGTTCCGTAAAGTCCTCAACCGGAACAGTTGTTCCGATATTAGGCAGCCAGGCCCGGCCCGATCGTGGAGGACGCCAGTATGGAATACGTGTCACTGGGCCGCTCAGGCCTGAAGGTCTCCCGGGCCACCAGTGGGATCCCGCCACCCCCATCGAGGAGACCATGGCGGCAACGGACGCCCTCGTGACGTCCGGCAAGGTCCGCTACCCCGGCATGGGCGCGCACCACTGACCCGGGTTGTCAGAGATTGCGGGTTTGGGCGGGGCGGCCAGTGGATATGCTGTTAGGCAAGCGGTGCCTACGACGCAGGCACGTTCCACGCCGTCATGGCGTGACGTGCTCGCGCGGCCGCTTTTTTCTTTCCCTTACCGGTCCCGAGTGGTCTCGCCGTGACAGCCCCCGGATCTGGTAAGGAGACCCCCTCATGAGGATCGCCCTGGTTACAGGCACCGAAGTTACCGGTACTGATGGAGCGGACGCGCAGGAGCAGCGCGCCTTGGCCGCTGCCTTGCGCGACGCGGGGCAGCAGGTGTCGGAGCACGTGATGGACGGCGGCCCAGGCGCTGACGTGCGGGCAGCGGTGCCTGGTTTCGCGGCGGCACTGCGGTCGGCATGGGCGACGGAGCGACCGGATGTCGTTCATGCCTTCGGGTGGATGGGCGGGCTGGCGGCCCTGGCCGCTGCGCGGGATGCCGGGCTGCCGGTCGTGACGGCCTTCGGGTCACTGGCGGTGACCGAGCGGCGGCACGGGCTGGCCCCGCAGCTGGAGCGGACCCGGGTGGAGCGGGCCATCGCGGCGGCGTCCCGCGCCGTGATCGCCGCCAGTTCCGAGGAGGCGGGCGACCTGGTGCGGATGGGCGTCAGCCGGCGGCGCATGCACGTGATCCCGGTCAGCGTGGACACGAGCGTGTTCACCCCGGACGGCCCGGCCAGCCCGGAGGCGCGCGGGGCCGAGAAGGCCAAGCCGCGGATCATCACCGCCGCGGGCATTGACGACGAGCAGGCCGTGACCCTGGCGCGGGCCATGGCCGCGGTTCCCGGCGCGCAGCTCATCGCCTGCCCGCCCGCCGCCTCGCGGGGCAGCGAGCTGGCCGCGCTGCTGCGGACGGCTGACGTGTTCGTGCACGTGCCCACGTACTCGCCGTACGGGACCGAATGCCTGCAGGCGATGGCGTGCGGGGTGCCGGTCGTCGCGTCCGCCGTCGGCGCGCACCCCGACATGGTCATCGAGGGCACGACCGGCATGCTGGTGCCGCCCGGCCGCCCAGAGCTGCTGGCCACCCGGATCCGGCACCTGCTCAGCCACCAGATCCTGCGCCAGGCATTCGGCGTGGCCGCCGCCGACCGCGCCCAGTCCCGGTACTGCGCGGACCGGGTCACCGCCGAGACCCTGGCCGTCTACGAGGCAGTGGCCCAGGCCCAGCCGATCGCGGCCTAACGTGCCGGCGGACCGCGCCTAGGAGGCTGGAAGGCTGGCATGCCCGGCGAGGCATCGCCAGCCTTCTGGCGTGCTCACCCACGTCTGGGTCACGCGAAGGCGGAAAACGGATTCGCTCCCGTCCCGCGTCACCTCATCGGTCACTGCCGCCGTCAGCACCGCCGTGTCCCCGGCGACCACCACCTTGATGTCCTCAAGGCCCTGCGAGCGCCACTTCAGGCCTTCGCGCGTATTGCCGCGGATGTAGTCCGCATAGCCCAAGACCTCCCCGCGGAACGTGGTCCACTGCAGGTCCGGGTGCATGAGCAGGCGCAACGCCGCCTCGTCCGCGGCTGCCAGGGCGGCGGCACGGCGGAAGGCTGCCGCGGCCACCTCCTCCTCAGCAGGAACGCCATGCGGCGCACCACCCATCGCGGCACCTCTCTTCACTCGTCGGGCCCCGGGCAAGGTCGCCAGAACGAGCCGTTCTTAGTTTGCCGTACCCCAGTACGGCAAACTAAGAACGGCTCGACGACGTGGCCGAATGGGTGCGGCAGGACGGCACTGATGTGCCGCATGTGCCGTCACGTTACGTGGGCCAGAACCCATCCAGCGGACAAAACGACTCCGCGTCCCGGCCGCACCCACAGCCAGTCACGCAGCCGACGACGGAGTTCAGGAGGCGGGGTCGCGGTACCCGGCGGGCGGGCCGTCCTGGTGGCCGAGCACCGGCCCGAACTCGGCGGTGTAGCGGTCGAAGCGCGCCTTCCAGTCCTCGCGTTCCTGGCCGAGCTGGAGGCGGTCCAGGCAGGCGTCCCAGCCGGCCGCGTTGCGCGCGGCGGCGTTCGCGCTGAGCTCCTCGGTCAAGACGAAGATGGTGCCGCCGCCGGGTGCCGGGTTGAGCTCGAAGCCGATCGTGTCGGCGCCCCAGGTGAAGCGGGCCCGGTGCGGGGGATCCCACTCCAGCACGGTGCCGGGCAGCGGGTCGATGTCGTGGCCGTCGAAGTGATGGGCCAGCTGGGCACCAAGCTTCCACTCACCGCCGTCGATCTCGATACGGGTGGGGAACCACGCGCGCATCTCGGAGGGATCGGTGACGGCTCGCCATGCTGCCTCGATGCCCGCGGTCAGGTGGCGTTCGAAGCGCAGGACGGGGCGGGCACCGGCCCGCAGCAAGGTGGCCTCGGTCATGGTTGCGTCCTTTCGTGCCCGGGTTGCGGCCCGGTCAGGTGGTCGTCGAGCCCGGCTAGATGGCCTTCGAGCTTGTCGAGGCTGGCGCGCCAGAGCTGGCGGTAAGGCTCCAGCCACTGGTCGAGCTCCATGAGCGGCTCCGTGCGCAGCCGGTACAGGCGGCGCTGGGCGTCCGGGCGGACCGTAACCAGCCCGGCGTCGCGCAGCACGCGCAGGTGCTTGGAGACCGCGGGCTGGCTGAGCCCAAGCAGCCTGGCCAGTTCCTGCACCGGCTGCTCGCCGCCGCGCAGCGCGTCAAGGATCTGGCGGCGCCTCGGCTCGCCGAGGACCTCGATCGTCGCGCTGGCTGTCATGGGCCTAGCATGCCTTACTGGCTATATTCTTGTCAAGGCATATAGCCAGGCAGGCATGGATACCTGGCAGGGCTTGCTGCTCCCCGGCCCGGCGCATGAGCCCACGCCGGGCACCGTGGAACTTTCATTTCAGCTGACCCGGGGGACGCGTTTCATGCCAGGTCATCACGCGCCCCGCCGCCCGCCTCGCTGCCCGGGTGGCGGCGTCATTGCCCGTGGGCCGGCGCCTCTATACGCTCCGGTCAGCTTCGGGCACGTGGCGCGGCAGGGCTGCGCGGAAACAGCTGCGCCGCGACGGCAGCGCCGCAACGGCAGCGCGAGAACGGCAGCGCGAGAACGGCAGCGCCGCAACGGCAGCGCGGAAAGGCGAGGCGAGATGCGCACGCATGCGAAGTGGGGATCGGTCATCGCGGCCGCCTCCCTGACGCTGGCCGTCTGCGCGGCCCCGGCACTGGCGAGCCAGCAGGGGACCCAGCACGCCCGGCCGGACAATGGGTTCGCGCTCCGCGGCCCATGGAACACGCCGCTGCCGGCCGACGTGCCGCTGGCCCCGAATTCCGCGGCCCTCGTGTCCTACATCGCGCAGGACGAAGCCAAGACCAACGGCCTCTTTGGCGTCAACACCGACACGTTCTCCACGCCCATCTTCACCGTGGGCAAGGACACCCCGAGGCAGACCTGGACCTACTCGGACTGCCAGAACATGCCGCAGCTCGCGTCGGTGATCGCGCCCTCGCTGCGCGCCGTGCCCACGCCGGCGAACCTGATCGTGTCGCAGGGAACCGACGAGCTGACCACGATCTACCAGCCGTCCACCGACACCTACTGGGATTTCTGGCGCGCGCAGAAAGACGCCAGCGGTCACTGGTCGGCCTGCTGGGGCGGTGAGATCAAGCACTACTCCAAGAACCCCGGGATCTTTAAGAACCCGCTCGGCGCGAGCGCGACCGGGCTGCCGCTCGGCGCGTTCACCATCCGGATCTCCGAGCTCCAGCGCGGCTACATCGACCACGCGATCACCCTGATCATCCCCGGCCCCCAGGCGAACTGCTTCTCCTGGCCCGCCACCCGTGACGACGGCAACGCCGTGGGGAGTGACATCCCGTGCGAGGGGCAGCGCTTCCGGCTGAATCCGTCGTTCGACGTGAGCACGCTGTACAGCCCGGCAGCACAGACGATCGCCCGGGCCATGCAGCAGTACGGGCTGATCATCACCGACATGGGCGGCGCCGTGGTCACCATGGCGCAGGACCCGCGGCCGTATGAGGCGGCCCACGGCGGCGTGAACCCTTACCCACCGCTCATGGACCCGGACAACCTGCTCCCGAACGGCGAGTGGCAGTACGTCCTCAGCCAGATCCCCATCGACCAGCTCCAGGCCCTGCCGTTCAACTACGGCCAGCCGACCCATGAAGTATCCCGCTGAACTGAGGCACGCAATGCACCTGTCATCGGGGCGCAAGCCCGGCCGCCGGCTCACCGCGATCGCCGCCATCACCGCGGCGCTCATGCTCGGCCTTGGCGTGCTGACCGCCGTCGTCGCCCCGCGAGCCGCCCACGCGGCGCCGTCCGCGACCGGCGCGTTCGACTACACCGAAGCGCTACAGGACGCGATGTTCTTCTACGAGGCTCAGCGATCGGGCCAGCTTCCGCCTGACAACGAGGTGGGCTGGCGCGGCGACTCGGACCTGTCCGACGGCTCGGATCACAACGTGAACCTGACCGGCGGGTACCACGACGCCGGGGACCTGGTGAAGTTCGGCCTGCCCGAGGCCTGGGCGATGAACATGCTCGCGTGGAGCCTGCTCGACTATCCGGCTGGATACGCGAGCGCGGGCCAGACCCAGACCGCGATGGAGAACCTTCGCTGGGGCGATGACTACATCCTGGCCGCGGCGACCGGGCCCACCACGTTCTACGGGCAGGTCGCCGACCCGAACACCGATCACCAGTACTGGGGGCCAGCGGAGACCAACCCGACGACCCGGCCATCTGCCGCGGTGACGTCGTCCTGCGCGGGCTCGGACCTGGTCGGCCAGGCGTCCGCCACGCTCGCCGCCTCGTCAATCGTCTTCAAGACCTCCGACCCCAAGTACTCCGCGCAGCTGCTGTCACAGGCGCAGTCGCTGTTCACCTTCGCCGACACGGTCCTCGGCAACTACGCCAGCTGCATCACCTCGGCGGCGGGCTTCTACAACTCCTTCAGTGGCTACTGGACCCAGCTCGTGGCGGCCGAGATCTGGCTGTACAAGGCGACCGGCACGGCAAGCTGGCTGACCAAGGCCGAGACGGACTTCGCCAACATGCCGCTGGCCAATCAGTCTACGCTGCACGAGTACGCCTGGACGGTCAACTGGGATGACGACAGCTTCGCCAACTACGTGTGGATGGCGCAGCTCACCGGCCAGCAGCAGTACATCACCGACGCCGAGGACAACCTGGACTGGTGGACGACCGGCTTCAACGGGACGCAGGTCAGCTACTCCCCCGGCGGCGAGGCCTTCCTCAACACCTGGGGGTCGCTGCGGTACTCCTCGAACGCCGCGTACCTCGCGCTTGAGTTCAGCAACTACCTGACCGCGAACAACCTCGACCCGACCCGGGCCACCGCGTACCACAACTTCGCCGTCCAGCAGATGAACTACATCCTCGGCCAGAACCCGAACAAGATGAGCTATGAGGTCGGGTTCACCAACAACGGCTCGAACACCGCCTGGTCGCAGTTCCCGCACAACTCCACGGCGCACGATTCCTGGGCGGATAACCTGACTACCCCCGCGCAGACAAGGCACCTGGACTACGGGCTGCTCGTGGGCGGCCCGGAAGCGGCCGATGACTCGTACTCCGACCAGCGGCCCAACTACCAGGAGACCGAGGGCGCGCTCGACTACAACGCGCTGTTCTCCGGCGACATGGCCGCGCTGACGGCGCAGTACGGCGGCACGCCGGCGGCGAACTTCCCCGCGCCGGAAGCACCCGACGGGCCGCAGATCTACATGCAGGCCTCGGTCAACAACCAGGCCAGCAACTTCATCGAGATCAAGGCGCTGGTCAACAACCAGTCGGCGTGGCCGGCGCGGCAAATGCCGAACGCCAGCTTCCGCTACTACTTCACCCTCGATCCCGGTGAGACGGCAAGCCAGGTCACGCTGAGCTCGTCCTACACCCAGTGCCAGCCAGCGACCGGGCCGTTCCAGTACTCGGGATCGACGTACTACGTCCAGGTGTCGTGCGCCAACCTCAACATCGAGCCGGTCGGCGAGGCCGACTACACCGGCGACGACTGGCAGGCACAGGTGCAGTTCCGCATCACCTTCCCGTCTGCGCACAACCCAGCCGAAGACTGGTCGTTCCAGGGCATCCCGACCGCGTCCAACGCGACCCCGGTCACGGTCAGCGACATCACGCTGTATTCCGGCAACACGCTGGTCTGGGGCACGCCGCCGACCACGTCAACTGCCCCGTCGGCCCCTGGGTCGCTGGCGGCGGGCTCGGTCACCTCGACCGGCGCGGTGCTGTCGTGGGCCGCGTCGAAGGCGGGCAGCAACCCGATCGCCGGCTATGACGTGTACACCTCTGCCGGCACGCTCATCGGGACCACCACGTCGACCTCCTACACGCTCACCAGCCTGAACGCGACCCGCACCTCGCCGTACGGCTATTACGTGCAGGCAGTCGACAGTCAGGGCGTCGCCTCGCCCGCGTCGAACATCGCGCAGTTCATCACGTCGCCCAGCACGTCACTGACCGCCCAGGACACGCTGCCGCCGTCCGAGCCGGGCACGGTGACGGCCGGCTCGGTTACCTCGACCGGTGCCACGCTCACCTGGGGGGCATCGGTGGCCGGGACCGGCACGCCCGCCGGGTACCGGCTCTATGAACTCGCCCCGGCCGCCAAGCTGGTGACGACCACCACCGGGACGTCGTACGCGCTCAGCGGCCTCACCGCGGGCACGCCGTACGCATACGTGGTCGAGGCGGTCGACAGCCAGAACAGGACGTCGCAGTTCGCTGAGCCGGCCACGTTCTACACGGGGACACCAGGCGCGTCCCCGACCCCGACCCCGGCCCCGACCACGTCACCGACACCCACCACGTCACCGACACCCACCACTCCGCCGACGACCACCCCGCCTACGACGACACCGCCGACGACCACCCCGCCCACGACCACCCCGCCGACGACCACCCCACCGACCACCACGCCGCCAGGGAGTTGCTCGGTGTCGGTGTCGCTCGACCAGTGGTCGGGTGGCTACAACGCGACGTTCACGGTCACCGCCGGCTCCTCGTCGATCAGCCACTGGACGGTCAGCACCACCCTGCCATCCGGCTCGTCCATCACGAACTCGTGGAATGCCTCGCCCAGCGGCACCACCGGGACGGTTCACTTCACCAACCTCAGCTACAACGGAAGCCTTGGCGCCAGCCAGTCCACCCAGTTCGGCTACCAGGGCACCGGGACCGGTGCCGGGATGACTCCAACCTGCTCGGCCGGATAGCTTCCCGGCGAACAGCACCACGCCGCCTAGCGGCCCGCGAAAGCCAGCGGGCCCAGCGCTGCGTAAGGTAGGCACGTGACCGAGTTCCAGACCATCCGCTTCGACCGCCAGGGCGATATCGGCACGCTGACGCTGGCCAGGCCCGCCAAGCGCAACGCCCAGAACCCGCTGATGTGGCAGGAGATGGGCCACCTCGCCGCCGAGCTCCTGCCCGATGAGACGCTGCGCTGCCTGGTGGTGACCGGGGAAGGCCCGTCGTTCTCGGCTGGCCTCGACCTCGTCGAAGGCATGGCCAGGATGCTGGGCGAATGGTCGCAGCGGCCCGCCCAGGAGATTGACCTCGACCAGGCCCTGTCCGCAGCCACGACGTTCAGCTGGATCGCCAGGCTGGGCTGCCCGAGCATCGCCGCCGTGCGCGGCCACGCCCTCGGCGCTGGCCTGCAGCTGGCCCTGGCCTGCGACTTCCGGATCTTCGCCGACAGCGCGAAGGCCGGCCTCCCGGAGACCCGCTACGGGATCCTGCCCGACATGGGGGCCACCGTCCGGCTGCCCAGGCTCGTCGGGGACAGCCGGGCGCGGGAACTGATCCTGCTGGGCACGGTCATCGACGCCGGCGAGGCCCTGCGGATCGGCCTTACCGACCGGGTGGTGCTCGATGAGGACCTCGACGCCGCGACAGCCGAGCTGGCCGCCCGCATCGCCGCCCAGCCGCCGCTAGCGGTGCGCGGCGCGCGGCGGGCGATCGACGCCGGGTGGGAAGGGGGCGCCGCGGAGAGCTTCCGGGTGGCCGTCGAGGCGCAGCTCCACTGCATCACCTCCGAGGACTTCAAGGAAGGCCAGCGCGCGCTGGCCGAAGGCCGGGCCCCGCTCTGGCAAGGCCGCTGACAGTACCGCCAACACACGCGCACACCAGCGAAGCCGCCCAACACACGCGCACACCAGCGAAGCCGCCCAACAAGCACACACACCAGCGCGCTAAAGTATTAATCAACATCAAAACACGGGAGCTCGGGCCAAACCGGGCTGAGAGGGCGGCTAACAGCGCCGCCGACCGTCGGAACCTGTCCGGGTAATGCCGGCGTAGGGAGGCAGGCCATGGCTGCCGGCGCGCACAGCCGTCCCACTAGCCAGATCACCACTCAGTTCACCATCGTCCCGGCCGGCCGGGACGCGGAGGCGCCGCGCACTCTCGCCGAGCCGGTCCCGCAGCCGCTGACGTTCCTCGACCAGTTCGGCCTCTGGGGGAACCTCGGCGTCAGCCTGCTCGGCTTCACCGGGGCGCTGTTCGTGCTCCAGCCTGGCGGCGCCGGCACCCCCGAGCTCAGCATCGCGGCCGCGCTGACCGCCATTGTCGTGGGCACGCTGATCGGCACGATCCCCGTCGCGCTCGCGGGAGTGCAGGGCGCCCAGACAGGTGCCCCGGCGATGGTCTTGCTGCGCGGCTTGTTCGGCGCGCGGCTGTCCTACCTGCCCACCGTCCTCAACATCGTCCAGTGCGCGGGCTGGGGCATCTTCGAGCTGGTCACGATCGCGACCGCCGCGCACACCATAGAGCCGGCGCTCCCCAGGCCTGCCTACGTCGCCATCGCGGGCGCCATCACCGGGCTCCTCACCATCTGGCCGCTCGGCGCGATCCGGATCCTGCGCCGCTACGCCACCATCGCTGTCCTGCTCGTGGGCCTCTACATCCTCATCCAGCTCCTGCGCCACCCGCTGCCACCACCGACAAAAGGCACCTGGTCCGGCTTCTGGATCGCCACTGACACCGTGGTCGGCGTGGCGATCTCGTTCGTCCCGCTCGCCGCCGACTACACCCGCCACTCTCGCACTCCACGGAGCGCGGCCGCCGGCGCGCTCATCGGCTACAGCGTCACGCAGGTCCTCTGCTACGCCCTCGGCCTGCTCGCCCTGCTGACGGTCGCCCGCCACACCGGCGACATCTTCGGCGCGTTCATCGCCCTCCCTGCCGGATCGCTGGCGTTCGCCGTCCTCGCCGCCCGCGAGCTCGACCAGTCCTTCGCCGACGTCTACTCGACGGCCGTGTCCATCCAGAACCTGAGGCCGCTGGCCGATCGCCGCGTCCTGGCCGTGATCATCACGATTGCGACCACGTCCGGCGCGCTCTGGCTCAACATCACCGACTACGAGAGCTTCCTGACCCTCATCGGCTCGATCTTCGTCCCCTTGTCCGCCGTCTTGATCACGGACTACTTCGTCATCGCTCGTGGCGCCTGGGACCTGTCGCCGGGAGCCCGCACTCGCTGGCTGACCCTGCTCCCCTGGGCCGTGGGCTTCGTCGTCTACCAGCTCATTAACCCCGGAAGCATCTCCTGGTGGAGCAACGCGTGGACGTCCCTGGACGCGAGCATTGGCTTCACCCGGGCCAGTTGGATGTCGGCGACGATCGCGTCCTTCGTGGCCGCCTCGGTCGTGACCCTCGCCATCGGCATTAAGACATTGCTTAATCGGGCCTCGCCCTGACGCCACGGCGGATCTACAGTCGCCAGCATGGGCACCGAACTTGAAGTCCTCCGCGATCTATGGCGCAGCCAGGAGCAGGCCAGTGCCCTCGATGACGACTGCGAGACGAAGTCCTGCCGCCGGATGACCGACGCTGGCGTGGGCTTCGACGAGTTCGCCGCGGGGACCGGCCAATCTGACCTGGCCACCGCCTGGCGGGACCGGCTCAAGCGCGAGGGCAAGTACAACGCCTCTGGCGGCACGCTCCGCGACATTGTCTTGGGCCAGCGCGTCATGGGCCCGAGCGTCACCGAACCCCGCCCCTTGTCTGACTAGCACAGTCTGACTAGCAGAGTGCCCGACTACCCGAGCGCGGTGGCCGACCTCACCGCCGGCCTGAAGAGCGGCGGCTACCTGGCCGACCGCGGCCTTGCGACGGCATTGCACGTCGCCCTCACGTTGCGCCGCCCCCTCCTGCTCGAAGGTGAGGTTGGCGTCGGCAAGACCGAGCTGGCGAAAACCCTCGCCAGCGTCTACGACCGCACGCTCATCCGGCTGCAATGCTACGAGGGCATCGACGCCAGCCAGGCAATATACGAATGGGATTATGCCCGCCAGCTGCTGCACATAAGGGCCATCCAAACCTTCATGCCAAACGACTCCGGCCAGTCAGCCCCCGACCAGATATTCAGCTCCAGGTTTTTGCTGGAGCGCCCGCTGCTGGCCGCCCTGAAAGCCGGCGACTCCGCCGTCCTGCTCATTGATGAGGTCGACCGGGCCGATGATGAATTCGAGGCGTTCCTGCTGGAGATCCTGTCGGACTTCCAGGTCACCATCCCCGAGATCGGCACGATCAAGGCACAAACACGGCCCGCGGTCATCCTCACCTCCAACCGGACCCGGGAGCTGCACGACGCGCTGCGCCGCCGCTGCCTCTACCACTGGCTCGGCTACCCGGCCGCCGCCCGCGAGGCCGAGATCGTCCACGCCCGCGTCCCCGAGGCAGCCGCCGAACTGACGCGGAAGGTCGTCGCCGCCGTCCACCGGCTCCGTGACCTGGACCTGGCCAAGCCGCCCGGCGTCGCCGAGACGATCGACTGGGTCGCCACCCTCGGCGTCCTCGGCGAGGACGATCTCACGGCGCAGGCGGCGCACGACACGCTGGGCGCGGTCATCAAGGACCGCGACGACATGGACCTCGCCCGGCAGAGCCTGGAAGAGATCGTCTCCGGTCGATGATGATGGGACCGGACGACACCATGGGACTGGACGAGACGGCGAGCGCCGGTGACATGACCGGCGTCCTCGTCGGCTTCGGCCGCGAGCTGCGCGCCGCTGGCCTGCCGGTCGGCACTGGCGACCTGCTCACCTGCGTCGAAGCGGCAGCCCTGCTGAACCCCGCCGACCTGCTCGACCTGTACTGGGCTGGCCGCGCCACCCTGGTCAGCCGCAAGGGCGACATCCCGCCCTACGACCGCGTGTTCCGCGCCTACTTCCTCGCCGAGGACTCCCCTGCCGCCGAGCCTTTGCGGCTCACCCCGCAAGCCCGGGCGCAGACCGACGCGGTGCTCGTGATGTCCGCCACCGATCAGGGTCCGGAGGAGGATCCGCGCGGCGAGCAGCGACTTGGGCTGATGGCCTCGCACGTGGACGCGCTGAAGCACCGCTCGTTCGCCGCCTGCACCCCGGAGGAGCTCGCCGCGCTGCGCCGCATCATGCGCACCATCGCGCTGACTCCGCCCCGTCGCCGGACTCGCCGGATGGTGAAAGCGAGGACCGGAGTCGTTTTGGACCTCAGGAGAATGATCCGGCTCGAAACCAGGCACCCAACACGCCCGAGCCCGCTGTTGTTCAAGCGGCGGAAGACGAAACTGCGGCCGCTCATCCTGCTGCTGGACGTCTCGGGGTCGATGGCCGACTACTCGCGGCACCTGCTGCAATTCGCGCACGCCGCCCGGCACGCGGCCGCCAAGGTCGAGGTGTTCTGCTTCGGCACGACAATCGCCCGGATAACCCGTCACCTGCGCACTCGCAGGGTGGACCTGGCCTTGGAGGAGGCCGGCCGGTCCGTTTGGCAATGGGATGGCGGTACCCGCATCGGCGGGTCGGTGGATGAATTCGTGCGCCGGTGGGGACGGGCCGGAATGTGCCGCGGCGCGGTCGTGGTGATCTGCTCTGACGGCCTGGACCGGGGCGATCCGGAACTGCTCGCGGCGAGCATGGAGCGGCTCTCGCGGCTGGCTTACCGGATCGTGTGGCTGAACCCGCATAAGGGCGATAATCGTTCCTTCCAGCCGTCGACGGTTGGCATGATGGTGGCAGCGCCGCACGTCGACCTGCTGCTATCCGGTCACGACCTGGCGAGCCTGGAGGAACTGGCTGCGCTGCTTCCCGTCTTGAACTGAAGAGGGTTATCCTGCTGGCTCCACCGGGGCAGCAGGATGACCCCTAAGGGAGGAACTCCCGTGATCCGGCTCGGCTCGCTGGCTGGCTACCCGTTCGAGGGGCCGCGCCTGCTGGCCGGCTGGACCCCGCCGGCGGTCGCCGCCGTGTACGCGATCACCTGCAAGCCGGATCCAGCGCGTGAGCGGCACGCGGTGATCTACGTCGGCGAGAGCGCCGACCTGCCGGCGGAGCGGTTCCCGTTCAGGCACCCGCGCGCGGCGTCGTGGATCAAGCGGGCGGGCTCGCGGTACCAGCTTTACATCTGCACCTATGAAGTCCCAGGAGGCACGGCGGGCCACCGGGAGCAAATCATGCGCGAGCTAATAGCGACCTACCGTCCCAGCTGTAACGCCGAACAATTCTCCCCAACCTGGAAGCCCGAGTGGATCGGCGGGGACCGGTAACCGCTGCTTCGGCTACGAATTTTACTGGAGGATTTTAGCTTGGTGTAAGAATTTAACCTAATACGATGAAATTGCTACACTAAGCCAAAATCTTACAGTAAATAGAGTTACTGCTGAGGATGGCGTGGTACCAGTGGCCCAAGGTACGGGGGTAACCC
>Ga0210389_10001595_pt1 | contig 18311 bp, 46 predicted proteins | sample IncBWH28OmetaG_FD_160127 | JGI IMG/M metagenome (GOLD analysis project Ga0210389, IMG submission 160127) | Forest soil microbial communities from Barre Woods Harvard Forest LTER site, Petersham, Massachusetts, United States - Inc-BW-H-28-O ...
ATTTACTGTATGGCCTTTTCTTTTTCCTCTTCCATTTGTACCATATATAGGATAGTACGAGAAGATCATTACGAATCATGTTATAGTTTTCAGGAAGGAAGTAGAAACGAGAGTATCTCTGAGGAGTTCCCGTCATCCCGTTGATCTGGTCTCTCATCTCAGGAAATCTATCTAAAGCTGCTTGCTTGGAGATAAATTCTTGTGTCCACACGTAATTCGCATCCGACATATCGGGAGATCGGAAATACACATCACAGACGAATGAATTGTATTCCCAAATCTTTACCTTGAGTTCCCCTTGTGCCGGGTCGTCTCCAGTATAATCGAGATAAGGTTGTAACAAAACCATCCCAGAAATAGCAGCAAGCTCACAAGCCTTGGAAAATTGTTCGTGTATTCCGTTAGTATTCGAAACGTGAGTAATAACACGAGTATATTGGTCAGTTGTATTAGGATCAGCGCCTTCGGTGGGAACATAATTGATTGATTTCCTGTGTTGTCTCTGATAGCCAGATAAAATATTAACCGGCGTTTGTACTATGTTGAAGTAGTATTGTGAATTTCCTTGAGTCTGACCGTATCCGAAATTCTGATTAAGGAAGTTCTGATTACCCGCATAGAATAGAGTGTCAATATTAGCCTGATTCCATCTAGATTTTGAGACTGTTTCAGACCTGATGTAGAGGTTGTCCATAAATTGCTTTATGTTACTCTCATTAGGTTCTAAGATGTTATTAAACGGAGAAAGGTATGACGACACTACTTACGTCCTTTGTAAAGACATATTTTTACAGGGATACCAATTATTATACAATATTTTAATAAAACCTTGGTATTTCACGTGGGGTAAAATTACCGCCATTCATCTGCTCTTTTTTATATGGGTCATAAGTAGATACTTTATGCGTTGCTATTGCATATCTAAGAGCGTCCATCGCGTGGTCGTTCTTCTTTAATGGCTCATCATAGCCTTTTTCAGCTTGCTTACTGTCCCAAACATAGCTCTCTGTTTCTCTGATTGTGTTTACGCACTCAGAACATATGGTTAGTGTTCCTCTTTTCATCTCTGAAGTCATCATCGTTATACCGTCTAGTACTTCGTTATTGGCATCTACGATATGCATTCCTCTCTTGCGTAACTCAACCTTAAATGAGGCTGCACTTGGATCGATGTATATGTTTTTGACATCATAATCACCTAGGAACTTTTCCAAATCATCAGCAAATTCACTATTAGTTTTTTGCCTCTCTCTTTTTACCGGGTCCCAGTAGTACTCTTTCTCTACCCAGATCTTCTTTCCTTCCTGTGTGTATTTCCCCGTGCTAATCCCAATCAATAGACATACAAAAGGATTGACGGCACCATAATCTATCGATGCTATCCAATACTCCGCTGCTCTTGGTGGTTTTGGCACGACATGGATTTTAGGATCAAAGAAATCAAAGATAGATCCCTCAGCCAAGCACCATAAACCCAAATAATTTCTCTTGTAGAATATACCGTTGAGAGAGCCTTTGAGACGATCCTTATAGTCCTGACCGACATATGGGTTATCATCCAGCATAAAGTGTAAGGCATAGTAGTTTTTATCTCCCTCTTCATGTTTATCAATCCACTTTTTAAGTTCGTGGTTAGGATGTGAGGGGTTCATCGCTGCAAATCCTCTAGACCAATCCTCGGATAAACGGCTATCGATCATGTAGATAATGCTTTCTGGATAGAGCGTCATCTCATCGCAATATACCAAAGACATGGTTAATCCCTGAAAATTACCCACTGCGCCTTCATCTTTAGCTCCAAGAACGCTTATAATCTTATCTTTGTATAAAAGCTTTTTACCTGACCATGTGCAAAATGGTCGGAAGATCTTAAACTCATCACCCTCCATTAACAAGCGAACAACGTTACGATAAGCTGTATCAAAGGTATGACCTACGATATATATCTTTGTATCACAGCATCGATCTACTGCATGCATAAAAGCAAATAAGGTTGCCACTGTCTTTCCAGTTCTTACACTACCGTGAGCTAGATTCCATTTGGCGTTGCTGTTGATGATAAACTCGAGCTGCTTAGGAGCTAGTGGCTCTTTAATCTTTGCCATCTAGACCGGCTTTTGTTTTTAGGTAGTCAAATAGAGTCATCGTGCTATCTAGCTCTTTTTCTTGTTCTTCTGTAGTTGAGCTAGCAGCCTTATCCTCCCAATCTCCCTTGTGGTGTCTTGCAAGCATCCAACGTGCATGATATCCATCTTTTTTCTTAGTCAAATCATAGGGTTCTTGCAATAACTTTCCCTCTTGAATATCTTTAGCCATTGCTACCGCCTCTTTTAATTTAGGGCTGCGAGCCATAAGCCTTTTGACTGTATCCCAAGTCACATCTTGCCACAAGAAATAATTCTTTAACCAAATATTATTATCTTGTTTAATCCATTCAACTAACTCTTTACAATATCTATCTATAGTTTCGTCTGAGTAAGTAATTTTGCTTCCTAGATAACCAAAGGCTCCCCCTTTTTCACATCCAGGATATGGCGCATGGCCTTTTGGTGGTCCTCCCATCTATATCTCTCTGTTAAAATTAAATCTATACTGAAGGTATACCGCATGTATATGTCAAAGTCAAGACTCAGCATAAGATTTTGTATAATTTTACGAATAATGTAAATTTAGGGTTGTATTTAATTAATACACATGTTATATTAGTGAATATCAAAGCAAGTCTCCCTGATAGTCGCTAAGGTGGCCAGGTCGTAGCAGCTGAGATAAGAGTAGTTAACACAAAAAAGGACAAGAAAAATGGACGAACAAAAAAAAGAAAATAGAAGAATCAAAACTCAAGCAACGAAAGAAGAGTTTGCGCGAGTGTATGATAATATGAATCTGCCTGGTAGAGATATAGTAGTTGAGCTAGATGACGGTATTTGGATAAGGGAGTTTTGGAGTTGTATCGGTAAATTTGGATGGACATCCTGGAAAAAAGCTAGTTGGTAAGGAAATAACACACAAAAAAGGAAAAGTATCATGAAATATGAAAAAAAATTATATCTCACAAAAAGTAAATTTGGAGTTTCTGGGCTATCTAAAGAGGATAGAAAACTTATAGATGAAGGAGTAATACTTCTATTCGAAAATGGGCCTTGTGGTGGAACATGGGGAACAACATGGCGTTATGTAAAAAAAACAGAAAAAGGATATTACAATGCTTTTGTTGTAACTTCTGAAATGATAGAGGAAGCTGAATTATGTGGAGACAAAAGAATTCTGTAAAAACACAACCAAATGAGGAACATTGAAATCACTCTACGAAATACTGGGTCTTAGTGCTGTCTGTACTCAAGACCAGATAAAGAAAAACTATCGACATCTTGCGATGAAGTATCATCCTGATAGAAATAACGGGGATAACTCTTATGTTGAGAAATTTAAAGAAGTGTCTGCGGCTTATGAGACTTTGGGTGATCCAAAAAAAAGAAGTGACTACGATTTTTTATGTGGTATATCTAAAACTACGACAGAATCGCCTTTTAAGCATCCTGGGGATTTTTACGACTTTAACAGGATGAGACAACCCCCAATATATAACAAAAATTATACCCATCCTACGGGTAGCTCATACGCTAATCAGGACAGGAAAAAGAAAAAAGGAAGGAATGTCGAGAAATATATTGATATATCAATATATGAGGCAATAAATGGCTGGGGAAGGATACTAAGCGAATATGCGGATATAACAGTTGTTTCTAATATCAACGATCCAAGGCAAGATATTGTTCTTCAGGGACTAGGAAAAGAAGGGGGAAACGGAGGAGAAAAGGGAGATTTATACATAAAAACCAGGATAAAGAGTAAATTATTTACTTCCGATTGGCGCGGTGATTTGATCTATAAAATGAAAATTGATATTTGGGATTTTTTCACCGGATGCACACGAACTGTAGAGGAAGATGGATATAGTTTTACTGTTGAAATACCGGCGGGGTCATGGTCGAAGACAATAACTTTGAAAGAATCTGGTCTCAAAACTCTTTCTCGCAGTGGCCTTATGACTCGTGGTGACTTAATAGTAAAAGTAGCTGTAAGAAAGCCTGATATAAATTGTGGTATGGCGAAAAGATTGATAAAATTTTTTAGTGAGGAAAAATGAGAAAAGACGATTGCCCATTAACTTTTGGAGAAGCTAGAGAAAGACTGATTCAAACGACGACATCACTCTATGAAAAGTATCCAAAAATAAAACACTTTATAAAAAAAGAAATACAAATTTGCGAAGAATGTATGTATTTCAAGGGAAACGACTTGATTTCATTAAAATGTGCAACTCAGTGGAATTATTTTATCTCTTGTTGCGCTACGGTATTTTATTCAAATCATAAAGGAGGTTTATCAGAAGTATGTGAATTTATAAAAAAAGAGCTATTTAGTGCATGTGAAGAAATATTCGGAAAAGACGAACCGTCAAAGAAAGATGAGATGATGACATCACTACGATATTACATCGAAACATTGAATTCTCAATCCGAAGAAGGGAAAAGGGCGCCAGCGACGCAATTTGATTTTATGTGTTTGGCGAAGATGGTATACGAAATATTGGATGAAAAATGAACTCAAAAGAATTTAAAGAATATATGCAGCAATCTTCTAAAATAGGAAAAATGATATTTCAGCGATTTGTTAAATATAAGTGGAATGAAGGACAACCCATAGATTTCTTTTGTAGAATGTTGAGTTATTATCTTTCACAATCTGATCAGGACAACTTTGATATTGTCTTTGACAAGATAAAAAAATACATCCAAGAATATAGAATTAGGAATCAAGATGAATGAAGATTGGATAAACTGGAATAAATTTCCAGTTCCTGAAGATATAAAGGGAATTTTCATAAAATATGAAGATGGATTTACAGAAGCTGATCGATATGATTATGAAACCAAAAAGAGAAAATATCGAGATTCAAAAATTATGGGATGGAAGTTTATGGAAAGACGAGATCCTAACAAGAAATTTGTGCAGTGTTCCCAGACTCCGAATTTTTCGGAGCATACGTAGGACAAAAAATCGGAAATATGTAACGCGGAGAAAAGTAGATGGGAATGTATTGTTGTTGCGGAGTCAAAAAAAGACAGGATTGGGTTTGTAGTTGTGATTGGGATGGGTGGTTTTTATGCTATGAACGCGATAATTTACCCGTCAAGGTTCCTATAAAGAAAATTCCTGATAAAGACGAGATTTATGAGGTTAGAATTTTCGAAGATGGAGACGATAGGGAAACAACAAGTAAATTTTCTTTAGTAAAAAAAAATTGGGGACAGTACACAAATCAAGCAATATCAAACTGGGAGGTTGAATATGACGATAAATGGTCGGGATTTATTGGAGTATTTGCATGGAAAGAAAAAATATGAAACTCCGAATTTTTCGGAAGACCTGTAGGACAAAAAAGGAAAAGTATGAGTGAAATGAAAAATTGCGACATGTGTGGATCAGAAATAATCAAAGGGAAATGCGATTGCGGAATATGGAAAAGCGCCGAAGAAATGAAAGATTGTCCATTCAAGAAATCGATAGAGCAATTCCACGAAATGAAAACATTCGTTATGACTGCAGATTCACCTCACCTTGGGTGTGCTACTGTTTTTTTCAGGGGGAATTATAATGATTGCAAGAAAGTAAAAAAATTTATCTACGAGCTAAATGGAAGAAAATATTATGAGGATAAATAAATATGTAACACCATGTAACTTTTTTAAGGAATTTTGCGTGTTATTCAGAGATAGAATAGAGTAATTTTTATGTAACTGCCATGTAACTGAAAGGAAAAGTATGAATGAAGAGAGATTCCAAAAGATAATAACTGTGAATGATGAATCATACGAAACAATTTCGCACTGCGTACAAAAGCTCATATTTTACATGTATAACACCAATCCTAATCCAAATATAGAATATTTCAGATTTCGATTAAAGGATTCTGAGATGGGGATAGGGGCTAAAGATCTTATGTTAGAGTGGGTATGTATTAAATCAGATAAATAGGGTACTCCCTATGACATACGATGATAAATTTTAATGTTTGTGTTGTGAAGAGTAAGTAGGGTTGATTGTTTTTATGTTTACATAATGTGTAGATGTGTGGTATGATTTGTATACACAAAAGAGGATTTATGACTGAATGGATAAGCGTTGAGGATAGACTTCCTGTAAATAATGAAATTGTTTTGGTTTTATCACAAACTGGAGATCCGAAAGATTATCTAGCGCAAAAACTAATTCCTTGGATATTTCAAGGATTTTTTGAAAGAAGTTGTGGATGGAGAGTATTTTTTCATTGCCAGAATCCCACTGTATCGCACTGGATGCCCCTTCCTAAACCGCCAGAGGATTTATGACAGACTGGATTAGCGTTTTAGATAAATTACCGCCCGTATACGATTTCGTATTGGTTTTTGCAAATAATTTAGGAAGTGGAGAACCTAAACCGATATCTATAGCCAGGATTGATATTAGTGGATCTTGGGAATTTATGGGAGACGTTGAAAAGTTTGGGGCTGTAGGTGCATACATGGATATAGAATATGAAATGGATGAGTATCAGATTACTCACTGGATGCCACTCCCTAAAACTCTCGAGGAAATATGACTGAATGGATAAGTGTTAAGGATAGACTTCCAGAAATTAGAGATAAAACAAGAAGTTCATCTGAATCACAGAAAGTTTTGATTTTAGATTCTTGCGGAGATATGTACGTAGGATATCTTAATTTCTATGGCATTTCTGGAAATAGAAAAGAAGAGTGTTATTCATGGTATGAAAATTCTACTGGGTGCGGGTGCTGTTCTGAAAACATAAACGCTACACACTGGATGTCTCTTCCTAAACCTCCGGAGGATTTATGATTGAAATTCCAATCCCATTATTATGTATTATGTTTTTAGCTTTTGGAGCCTGTTTAGGTAGTTTTATAGGGTATACTATAGGTAGAGATAGTGCGAGTGATGATATCAAAAGATGGATGAAAAATGACAGGTAAACGAATAGGTATATGCATTCTCTGGTAAAAAGAATAATAGAGAAAATTTCTGATACTGAATACATCGTCGAAATGAAAGATGGAAGAATTGCAAAATGGATTTGCGTCCGCTTAGATAAAGGAAAAAAAGAAAAATTTATGACACCAAACGAAATCAGACACTTTCAGCAGCTGAAAAAAATAATGCAATTGTGCGATGAAGCAGACAAATGGGAAGGTCCAATTTATTATGAGGATGTTTGCTTCGAATGTCTTGATCAATTACGACAACTCAAACAAAGTATTGGCAATAGAATTTTAGAAGATGAGAAACTTTCTTTATGACAGGTAAAAGAATAGGGTACATCCGAGTAAGCACTGCAGAACAAAACCCAGATCGACAACTCGAAGGAATTGATCTCGATAAGAAGTTCATAGATTACGCATCAGGAAGTACTATTGCTAGGCCACAGCTTGAGCTTATGCTTGACTACGCAAGAGAAGATGACGTGGTGGTAGTACATAGCATGGACAGGCTGGCTAGGAACTTGCGAGATCTGAAATCTACGGTTGACGGACTTGTCTCAAGAAAAATCCACGTGCATTTCATTAAAGAAAACCTGAAGTTCACTTCAGAAAACTCATCCATGTCAAACTTGATGCTAAACTTAATGGGAAGCTTTGCAGAGTTCGAATATTCTTTTATTAAAGAAAGACAACGCGAAGGAATTGAGATTGCAAAGAAGCGAGGAAAATATAAAGGAAGGAAAAAGGTTTTGGATTGCATGCAGATAAAACACTTATGGAATCAAATCGAAACCACCAGAAAAAGCAAGTGTCAAATAGCGGAAGAGATGGGGATTTCTAGAAAAACTCTGTATAATTATACCGAAAATGCAAAATTGAGAGAAAAAGATGGAAAATGAAGAAAAAACATTTGTTAAAATACAAAAAATAATTGATGTTATGGTGGAAGCCTACCAGCTAAATAATTGGAGTGAATCGAATTTCAGAGGCGCTCTCTCCTGGATGATTTGTGGCAGCTGTCAAAGACATGGAATGACTATTGACCAACTAAATGATTTTATGCAATTAACATGGAAGTTATACGAAGTTAATAAATTGGAGTTTGAAAATGAATAAATACCTGTTATGCTTAATCTTGTGTCTTGGCCTAAAAACACTATACGCTTCCGAAAGGATGTATCTCGATCCAAAAGAAGTAAGTGGAAAAGGCAGTTCTTTTCATATCCATGTAGGAAATAATATTTGGTTGACGACAGACACTATCCATAGAGATTCAACGGGTATGTACACGATGGAAAAGAATTTGATGAGAAGTCAAGGTACCGGCCCTAAAAGCGGATATGTTAGACAATGGAGATGTCCTTATTGCTATATGTATTGGCCAGTAGGAGAGAGATGCCAAAATGGCGAATGTCCTTCGAGGTACTAGATGAAAAAATATTCAATAGAAGAAATATTGGCTGAGATAGAAAATCTTAAAGAGAAGGTTGATTTACTTTTGAAAAAATCAGTCCAATCTAGATTAATTCCATTGATAGACTGGCCCCAGCATCATACTTGGCCTCCCATTGGAGGTCTCAGACATCTAGTTCATAATTGTGAAAAAAATGGATTTGACAAAGTTATTAAAAAAGTTGGATCTAGAATTTTAATAGATGAAGAAGCGTTTTTCAAATGGGCAGAAATTTACAAAAAAGATAAAAAATGATTATTCAACTTAATCCATGTATTCCGATGACTTCTCCTAAAGGATCATGTTTGGCTCATTTCTTAATAGATTATTCTCCTGAACATGATCTTTACTGGGTGTGTTTTCAGGATGAAACTGGAGAGTGTTGGACGTGGAATAATAAAGAAGTCAGAGCCCAGAAAAATATCACATTAGGAAGATTAAAAAGTTGAGGTTTAACACATGAAAGAAGAACTAAAATTGTATTTTAAATATAGTCAAAAATATTCTCACTTATGTGAAAGTGAACTTAACAAGTGTTTTGATGATATAGACAGATTATTTCACATATACGAGGTCTATGATGGAAAATCATACGAAATAAATACTTCTGGATTTGGCCTGAACAACAGGAATCAAAATATGAATGCATGGAAAAAAGTTTCACAAAGACCGGTGGACAACAAGAATTATCTAGTTTGCTGGTTATATGCGGACGGAAAATATTCCGGTGCTCATAGGGCCTATTTTAGAAAAGAAGAAGGAAAGTTTTTCAGCTTGGAAACTATGGATTCTCATCCTTTAGTGGTTGATCTATACATAGAATGCCCAGAACCACCAACCAAAGAATAAAACCCCGTCAAAGCTAACACTTCTTGGAGGTCGCGTACTTTGACGGGTAAAATCGATGGATTTAAGATGAATTTAACTCAGAATTCATTTTCGCTCAATATATTTTAAATATTCTTGATAAAGTTCGTGAGCTTCTGAAATCGTGCGATCTTTTCCATTTTCGTAGTCATAAAATGAAAAATCATAAAGTGATTGATTATCAATGGGATTAATTCTAATATTTAACCAACCATCAATTCTTTTAAATTCTTCTATGAGCATTCATTTTCCTCCAACATATTTTCAATGAATTTCATCAGTTTGTCTCCCCTTCCTTCCATATGCATTTCTACTGGGATTTGATTTCCTAGTTGAATATTTTCAGTTGTAAACCATCGAATTGTTTTTTCTCTATTCCCATCGAAAAAAGGAAGCACCGTTTCAAAAATATCGTGAAAACTCAACTCATCGGAATTTCCATAGGATTCGTCGTTTTTCATGAATCCTCATTCTTTTTGTGTTTAACGAGTTTTTTTTACTTTTTCTTATTGTGAATTATGTACTCTTTTTTTTCTTGGAAAGATGAAAACCACTTATCGCTAGCTAATAAATTACATTCTTGGCAAGAAACAGCCAAATTATTCAAAGCATTTCCTCCTTGAGATGACCAAGGTTTTATATGATCTATGTGAAGGGACATAAATTTCTTAGCGTTCTCCATATTGTATCCACAATATTGACATGTAAATCTATCCCTGTGATAACATTTTTTGTAATTTCTTTGCGTTCTTATCTTGGTTGGGCTTTCGAATTTTGCTAACCATCCTATAACATTTCCTACAAAATTCACGCTTGATGTGTTTTTCTCTGGAATTTTTGTCTCATCTGATTGACAACTATCGCAGAATAAATCCCAATATTCTCTCACTTCCAAGAGGCAAAAAAATGCAGAACAGCAATTCAGACAACAGATCTGATAAGTTTGTTGCCTACCATATCCCACAAGGTATATATCTGGAATGAAATATAGATCTCTTTTGATTACTGGTTGTTTTTCGAGCAAACCTTTCGCAAGTTTATATTTGTATTCCGCCATGCAATCTTTGCATCGATTGTGAAATCCATCGGATTTCGACTTGTTTTTATGAAAATCCAAAAATTTCAGGAATAGGCCGCAGGCGTCGCATTTTTTTGTTTTTGCATCCAAATCCATATTCTTCCTTTTGATCGATTCTATCATAGGAAGCTTAAAGATTCTGGTTGTTTAAGTCAAGCACCCTTCTTTTTAACGAGTTTTTTGGCTCTTCTGTATGCCAACATAGGACTTGTAACTTTAATCGTTTCTTGCCTGGTTTCTGTGCGCTCTTTGCGCGTTCTGGAACTTGGGTTGATGTAATAAACCTGAGAAACGTAAAATCCATGAGGAATTCTTCTGATGAATTGCAAGTCAATCAAGTATTGGACATGTACTCTTGTGGTTTTTGGTGTCTTCTTAATTTTTTCTGGTAAACATGCTATGCTACACGACACAATCCCGTTTGTATATGCCTTTTTACAGAGATATTTGTATAAAGGCCACACTCCTCCAAGGATTCTTGTTCCTAGAAGATCAGATCGAAAATAGACTCCTATTCCATAGAGATCTTCGAACTCATGTCCGTCTTTATAGAGACATTCTTTCACAACCCCTGTTTTTGGATCGCACTTAGATATCTTAAGGTAGTTTTGTTTAGACATAGCATCCTGATTGCATGGCTGTAGAAAGTTTCTGTTGTAATTTTTTCACGTCATTCTCAATTCGACTCGTTTCTTCTATATCATTTTCTTTTTTCATCCACCATTTTTCTTCGAGAACTCTTCTCATATAAGCGACGATATTGTGTATTTTCTTATTTTTTTTCTTATTTTTCTGAATTTGGTCCATTACATATCGAGAAGCTTGTCTAACTTCTGAGGTTGTATATGACTTTGTGAAGAAAGCAGCAGATTTTCGATCACATCCAATTGAGATGAACCACTCAAGGGTTTCCTTTTTTTCATCGATCTGTTTTTGTTCATCCGAAGGAACAACGGAAGTTTGTGCATCTAAAGAGCAAACAGGTGCTGCTTGTTGTTCTTTATTTAGATCTTCTTCTTTTTGTTCTTCTTTGGGTAAACGCCGTTTACTCCCCCCCCTAAATCTGGTTAACCCCCCCCCTAAATCTGGTTTACCCCCCCCTTTTGCTTTAGACATCTCGTACATATTCTGCGCCCATATATCTACTATCTCTATTAAATCAGGCATATCACCCCCATTTTCATGGTTTCTTTTCGTTAATATTATCAATCCTTCTGCTTCCAGAGATTTTTTTAATTTTATTAGGGTTGGAATGGAGCATCCAATTTCTTCAGAAAGAGTGCGATTGGATTTAAAACACGACCCATTATCTCCAGCTGTTTTTTTGAAAACGCAATATGCTTTGAAAATCCAGGGATCTTTTAGCTTAAAGACAATGTTAGGAATCTCAGTACGATAGTGATGTAGTGAACCTAAATCTTTAACTTCATTTTTATGGTTGGCTTGTGAATGCTGCATGGACTATTCCTTTGTTAATTAAAAAATTTAAAGAACAAAAGGATAGATGGAAAATGCTCAGGTATGATATATTTGTGAGTGTTACGTCCATACTATCCTTTTATTGTCGTAAAAGGGTTAAAGTTAAAGACCTCATTCATTTGAGGTCTTTTTTTTTGTAAAAATTCAATTCTCTATCTTCTTCTTTCCGGTCTTTTACCTCCAGAAAAATCTTTATGTAAAATTTACACAATGATAAAATCATTTTGATAATTGGAAAATACTTGCTTGTGGCCGTTAGCACAGGGCTAACGGTCTTTTATCACACCGATTTTCTTGTGAATCCCGAAGCAAATCCAACCTTGTTTGACTCGTATGTTTCTCAAATTTACATTAACACACATTCTGTCCTTATCAATTTCAGTGGAAACCACATATCCTGCGTCTTCTAGTCTTTTTACAGAGTGTCTAACAAAGTCTGTCGATTTATAAATCACCTTTGCTTCTTGTGGTATCGATCTAATCACTACATCAAGCAATTGCTTACAATTTCCCATAGAATATATCTTTGGAAGGCATTTCAGACAGACATCAGGTAAAATAAATTCCATGAGAAACTCCCGGTATTTATTCCTTTATATCGAATCCTTTGCTTTTGCGCTCTCTTTTTTTCTGCTAGGGCGCGGTCTTTCTTTTGCAAATTCTCTAACCATAGCCTCAATTGAAATATCCCCTCCTGTAAAGTCGTGGAATTTGACTAAATTTGTTGGAGAGGGCATCACTTTTACATTTGCATAATTTGACATCTGTACACCGCTAATCCCAATTTTGTCTGCAAGCCAGTCTTGACGCAGTTTGTTTTTTTTAAGGTATGTGTGGATTACGCTTTTTCTTCTCATTTTATTTTTTTCCTGTTGACTTAAATTATGCTATTTTGTTATAGTGGTTTACATGATAGCAAATTGGTATATCAGAAGTCAACACAAAAAAAGGAAAAACATCATGAATGTTATAGACCAGACAATACAAAATTTATTATTGATAAGCAGGAAGTTGGATCAAGCTTCATGGTCTCAAGGAAATGGTGACTGGTGCACTTATCTAGAGCATGCTAGTCATAATTTATACCGAGAATCACAATGGCTTAAAGAGAAGAAAGAATTAATCAAGGGGTTTTTTGATGAGGACGATAGACGATGCGAATGAATCATACACCCAAATGCTCCACGATATTCGTTATTCGACCAACGAGGAATTAGAGGAGTCACTAGAGGCGTATGAATCAAGGATTGCAGATAGAGTAGCTGACTTAGCGGATGACTACTATTAAAAATGAGAGCTGGCTAACACAAAACCAGCTCTCATCCACAAAAAAGGATGCCCTCTCATGAAAAGGACATCCTCATAATATAAGGAAAAAAAATTTATGACAACAGAAACTAGATATTATATCGGTGAGTCTCATAAGGAGCAGCTTGAAAGGTATGCAAAGGCAGCGGAAGAAAATTGTGAGAAATATTTAAAGTGCTATATGGAACATGGTTATGGTTGGTACAAAGATTTGTTATTTATAAGTGCCGGTTATTTGTATAAACTTAATGAACAATTAGAAGAATTAAAAGAAGAAGAGGAAGAAAACAATGAGTAACGATTTAATGGTACAAGACGACTTCACAAACCAATTGTCGGGAGTGATGAAAATACATGATACAGCGATAGCTTTATCAAAGACCAAACATTATGAAAAGCTTGGAGTAGAAGGAATCGTGGCGATTCTTGCTAGGGCAAAAACTTTAGGGATATCCCCGTTTGAAGCTCTAAATTCTGGGTTCTATGTGGTGCAAGGAAAAGTTGGAATGAGCACAGAAATGATGGCAGCTCTAGCTAGGCGCAAAGGACATTCAATCAGAAGAGATGATAAATCAAATAATGAATTAGTCATTCTTCATGGGAAAAGATCGGACACTGGCGATACTTGGACATGTTCTTTTAGCAAAGAAGATGCTATATCGGCCGGACTATGGAACGGACCGACATGGAAGAAATATCCAGGTGTGATGCTTTATAATCGTTGTATGAGCATGTTGTTTCGTCAACTTTTTCCCGACCTTAGCATGGGATCTGGTTACGTGGAAGATGAATTAAAGGAAATAGCCAAGGTAGATGAATATAAGCTTCCAGCATCAGAATATGAAGTTGTGGAGAATCAGAAGACCAAACACATAAATTTTAATGTGAATGTGGGTCATGCAGAAGTTCCTCAGAATATGCCCGAGAAAAAACCAGACGCAATTGTGCCAATCACTTTGGAAGAGTTGGAAATTTTGAATCGTATGGAACCTCTTTTGGATGATGAGTATAGAACAAAATATAAGACATATATGCAAAAACTAGGAATTTCTTCTTTTTCTCAAATGAATCATAAGCAATTCAAATCTTTTTATGTGTCTTTTGATGAGAATATCAAGAAACAGGATGAGGTGTCAAATGAAACTAAATAATAAAAAACTTTTAGAAGAATTTCATGATTTAATTATAAAATATAGATATAAAATTCCTGCTGATTTACTTGCAAAAGAGATTATTTGGTCGATGATGGGACTATATTTTATACAATCACATAATATCGGAAATATTGAACGAGCTAAAAAAGAGATATTAGATCTTGTAGATGAATGTGAAAAAAGTACGCATGTATATTTACAGCAAAAGGTAGATAGTGAAACTCAATAGAAAAAATCGCAAAAAAAGGAAAATGGATTTGAAAAAACAGGGGATGGAAATTTTCACCCCTGACCCTGAAAGTTTTTTGACATGTACTTCTTGTGGTTTTCCTAAGAAATTGCTAAAGCATTTTCATAATGGAGGAATACAGTATAAATATTTGACAGGTTTTGAATTTACTCGATTAATACAGAAAAAAAGATAATATATGAAAATAGTTGAAGGAAACCAAGCTGTTCAGGGATCTTCCGAATGGCTTGCTTGGCGCAGAACTAAGATAACTTCCACTGATGCGGCCTCTCTCATGGGGGTAAATCCCTATAAGCCAGTGATAGAAGTCTGGCAGGAGAAGACCGGAACTGCTAAAAAGAAAGCAGATAGCAAGGCAATGGCGAGAGGGCGAGAGTTAGAACCTCCCGCTCGTCATATTTTCATCAAGGAATCGATGATAAACATGATACCTCAAGTCATAGAATCGGAGGAATTTCCATGGATGGCAGCATCTCTAGATGGGATTTCTGATGACGGGAAAAAGATATTAGAGATAAAATGCCCTGGACAAGCGTCTCATGCTGCGGATAAGTGCGGTAAGATCAGGCCTTATTACTATGCCCAAATTCAGCATCAATTGATGGTGACCAAGGCAGAGGTCGCCTATTACATGTCATATCGTCCAGAGGACGAAGAACCATGTATTTTTATGATGGTTGATCCTGATATGGAATATCAAGAGAAAATGTTTCTTGTGGAACAAGAATTTTGGGAAAAATTGTGTTTATTTGAGTTTAATGGAGAAGTTTAGAGGAATTTCTATGAATAAATGGATTAATTTTCAGGTTTTTTATATAGATGGAAGTCGAGATATAGATTATTTGATGAATTCCGATAAAATAGTTTTTATTGAGCCTTATAAAAAGTGGTATAGATCTTTTTATCAAGTAAAAATAACTTGTGAAAATAACAATGTTTTTTTTATTGGTAGATTTGTTACAATAGAAATTTGTAGAAACAGTATAGACTCTATTTGGGATGCGATAGAGGAATTTCAATGATAAAATGGAATCACATAATGGATTGCCAGCCTGAGCATGGAAGATTAATAATCCAGATAAATGACATTAGAAATGAAGAAAATAAATCTTTTGATAATTTTATCATTGGAATAAATAAATATTATCAAAATTGTTCATGGCAAGATCTTTTGAATGCATACGGTGATAATCCTCCTGATTTTTGGTGGGTATATCCCGAAGATTTTCCTTTTCCAGAAAATAAAGATAAAATATGAGCACAGTACAAGTCCAACTACAGTTTTTCAAGACTAAAGAGCAATGTGAGATCGAACATCTCTTTGGTGAAATCACTAAGATTGGAACCTCCAGCGAAAAAGTTAGGAAAGGCATGTATGCGAGACTCAATGAGATTAAGAAAAGACAAGATGAGTTGGACGAAAGACTTAAGATTATAGAGGAGAATTTTTGTAAAAAATGAAAAGGGAAGAAAAATATCCATCAATTCCTTCTGGAGAAAAATTTGGTTCATGGATTATTCTAAGAAAGGTAATTTCCAAAGATAATAAAAATAGATGGTACGAATGTTTGTGTACTAACTGCAACAAAACAAAAGAAGTTGTTTTTTATTCTATAAAAAATGGCAGATCTAAAAGTTGTGGCTGCGTAACCAATATGGTAGATATACAAAGAAAATTAGGAGAAGAGAATAGAAAAATTATTAAAAAAATGCTGAAAAAAAGATATACTCAAAGAGATATTCTTGCTAATGTTCGAACTTCAACGAGAATGATAAAGGAAGTAAGAGAAGAAATAATAGAGGAAAACTTATGCAAGTAATAAACGCAAATTTAGGTGAGTTTTATATACTCAGAGAACAGATGGCTGTAATTTGTACCTATAATCCATTTGATAGAGAAAATCAAAAAAAAGGATGGCTTTATGTAAAAAATAATTTTTATGTTAAATGGATGGAAATTATTCCAGGAGATAGTTTTAGAAAACCAACGGAAAGTGAGTTAGAAAAAATACAGAATTTATGGGTCATATGAAAAAAACATGGATAAAAAGTTCCCTTAGAAAGCCAGAACAAGGTAAGAAAGTGCTCTGCTTCGATAAAGGTGATGTAGATGTCAGACAGAGATTTAAAGACTGTTGGGCTCCGATTCCCTATGTTGATGCTGAATGTGCAAATTGCGATCAGCCGGAATTTTGGCAAGAAATAGATTTTCCAGATGGTTATTTCGGATATATGAAGATTATTCATGAAAATAAATTATTAACCATAGATGAATTTGAAAAAAAACATCCTGAATTATATGAAGAATTGATTAAAGATCGTTTAATGAAGATTTTCGAAAAAAAGGCAAAGAAATGAACTTATATAAATTTGGTGGTATAGAATTAGTTGATCTGTCTAAATTTAGAGTAATTCGTATTATGCAAGATGAAACTTATTTCTTCATTCAAGGACAATATGAAAACGGAGATCTATATAATCTTGATAATTTTGAAACAATGGAACAGGCTCAAAGGGCTTTGGACAATATTTATTACCATTGCTCATGAAGGTTTACGAGACTTTTTAAACGAGGGATTGTATGAGCGGCGAATGTGAAAGATGCCATGAATATTGTCTAGATTGTCATTGATACAATCCAAATCAAACGTGTAATTTCTGCTTAGATCCCACATCAATCATCACTAAAGAAACTTGTTGTACTGGATGTAGTAAATTAAAGAAAACCCCAGACCCACTGTCTGAGGAAATCAACTAGGGCGGGTCGCAAATAGCTGATTATTTTTTCTTTTTCTTCATTTTCATATCACAGCGTTCCATTTTCTTGTCTTGCTTCTTATCCATCTTGAGAAGTTCTTTGGTCTCTTTAAGAGCGCCCTTCTCTTTAGCTTCTATCTTTTTTATCTTTCGATCCATGATTTCCTACTTTGAAACTTGTTGTACTTGTCCATTATCTAATTCTACATGAGCTACTACATTAGTCTGTCTACCTAAAGCTTCGCGAGAAACGGTGATTTTGATTGCATCGTCGTCAATAATGTTCTCAGCTTCGCTGGCAAGTTGAGGCATTATTCCGCATGAACATGCAATAGCAAGAAGTATCAATAATGGAATGATTAGTGTTGGTTTCATTTTAACCCTTTCTTTTTTGGTTTGATATCAGTACCTGAACGTCTAGCAACATTAAGAGCAATGGCTATCGCCTGCTTTTTTGGATGCGTCTTTTCTTCTTCTTTAATGTTTTTTCCGATATTTTTCTTACCTGGTAAGAGTGGCATAATTTCTCCTATCCTACGAAATATGTTATGGTTGCTGCTAAATTATATGTTGTTGTAGTCATAGTTACAAGAGAACCTGATACCGCATCCAGTATATTACACACAGAATTACTAAATTGAATTTGATATGGACCTATCCAATTTGAAGATCCACCTATAGATACACGTCCGATTCCAAAACAAACTTGTCGTGTACAGGTAAATGGAAGTGAAATCTGTAATGATCCTGACGGACTTCCAGAAACTGTAGCAACTATTAAAAATCCAATAGTACAAATTCCATTTGTTACCGAAAAAGACCCAGTTGGAGTACCTGTATAAGAAACTATTTCTCCACCACCAGATGATGAAAGAACGGGGGCGTATGTAGTTAGAGGAGTAAATCCTGATATATCGAAATTTAA
>Ga0210389_10001596_pt1 | contig 18310 bp, 18 predicted proteins | sample IncBWH28OmetaG_FD_160127 | JGI IMG/M metagenome (GOLD analysis project Ga0210389, IMG submission 160127) | Forest soil microbial communities from Barre Woods Harvard Forest LTER site, Petersham, Massachusetts, United States - Inc-BW-H-28-O ...
CACAAGGATGTTCTGGCCATCGGTGCCCTTGACGGTCTGGGCCACGGTCGCATTCGTCATGGTCGAGTTGGGGCGGAGATCCCAGGGACGAAAACCTTCGGCCGCACCGCGCTGGTTCTCGGGGAAGATGTGAACGGCGAGCGCCTTCTGGGTGCCGTCGGGCTCGGGCATCGCGGAGACGCCGATATAGGATCCTTCCTTGATTTCCGACAATTCGGTCTTGACCACGCCGAACACCGCGACGTTGTCGGTCATTTGCACTTTCAGGTCGGTCCCCTCGCGGGTCTTGATCATCAGCGTCGGTCCATTGACGCTCTCGATGGTGCCGCGGATGCGCGTCGGCGCCGGCGGCTGCTGGGCCCATGCGGCTGATGCGAGCACGGAGGCGACGGCAAGCGAGGCCATGAGCGAGCGCGGCAGCCACGAAGAGATTTTCGGCATGATTTTTCCCTCAAAGGTTGAGATCGGACGAACAGAAAGAACACCCCGCGAAATCGGGGTTATTCCGTGACAAGACTCCCGTCACCTTACGCACGGTGACGGGAGATCATTACATTGGCGGCGTCAGCCCATCGCGGCCGACGCTGACGCGGTTGGTCTCATATGATCCGTCAGGCAGCTGCTTGATGAAGGCGATGATCTTGGCATTGGCCTTCAGGTCGGAGCGGTCGGCCGGAACATAGGTGACGACGGGCGTGTCGGGGCCGACGGTGATTTTCTTTTCGCCATCCTTGTATTTGATGGTCAGGGTCTGGCCGTCATTGCCGGCAACCGCCTCGGCAACCGTCGCATTGGTCATGGTCGAGTTCGGACGCAGATCGTAAGGCCGCGACCCCTCGCCGGTGCCACGCATGTCTTCGGGAAAGACGTGAACCTCGAGCGCATTTTGACGGCCGTCCGGTCCGGGGATCGTGGTAGCGCCGATAAAGGAGCCAAGCTTGATGTCGGCGAGCGAGATCTTCACGATACCCACCACCCGCATGTCCGCGGTCATATGCAGCTTGACGTCCTCGCCGCTGCGCGATTTGACGGCGAGCACATCACCGTCGACATGCTCGATACTGCCGCGCACCCGCGTCGGCGTCGGCGGCTGTTGCGCGATCGCGCCGAGAACGGATGCAACGACCATCGCGGTGGCGATGAGCGGGCGAGTGAATGGTGAGCGATGAACTGACATATAAGGACCTCCGGTGGCCGCCACCTTAGCCATGGACACCAACGTTTCCATGATATTCCCGCTCACAAGCGCGCGATCAGCAAAAATGGACACCGGTTTTGCGTCCGATCGCGCGCCAATATGTTGAAAAGCGCATGATCTCCGCGCAAACGCATTCGCGTTTGCCGCGAGGCCAAACCGCTCACACTTTGGCGGATCATGCGCTCACGCGATCAGGCGCCCGCGAGATCGGCCTCGACCAGCGCGCGCAGCTCGGGCGTGACCTCCGGCCTTCGGCCGAACCACAGCTCGAAACCGCGCACCGCCTGGTGCAGCAGCATGCCGAGCCCATCCGCCGTCTTCAGCCCGCGCGCCCGCGCGGCCTTCAAGAGTGCCGTTTCAAGCGGGACGTAGACGAGATCGGCGACGATGGCGTCAGGGCGAAGCAGACCAATATCGAGTGCAAGCGCCGGCTGGCCGCGCATGCCGAGCGAGGTCGTGTTGACCAGAAGACCTGTCTTCGGCAGCATCGCGGTAATTTCATCCCACGGAATCGGCCGCACGGCTTCGCCAAATTGATCCGCAAGCGCACGCGCGCGATCCGGGGTCCGGTTCGCCAGATGCACGCGCTTGATGCCGCGGTCGAGAAGCCCGAACACCACCGCGCGCGAGGAGCCTCCAGCTCCCAGCACCAGCGCGTCATCGGTCTTGTCCCAACCCGCCGCAGCCGCATCGAGATTGCCGATAAAACCTTCGATGTCGGTGTTGGTCGAACGCAGCTCGCCCCCTTCGTACCACAGCGTATTGGCGGCCCCGACCGCACGCGCCCGCGCGTCCGGCTTGGTCAAGACAAGCGCGCGTTCCTTGTGCGGGATGGTGACGTTGGCGCCGACAAAGCCGTGGCCCGACAGATGCAGCACGAATTCGGCAAAACCTTCCGGCGGCACCGCCTCGATATTGTAGCCACCCTCGATGCCAAGGGCCCGCAGCCAGTAATGGTGGATCAACGGCGAACGTGAATGCGCCGCCGGCCATCCGATCAAGCATGCGGCGCGGGGCCTGGTCACCAAACAATCTCCCTCATCATGCCTGCGCATAGCTGTTCGAAGGACGGCATCGCTTCCGCTAGCAGATGCGCAGGCATGACGATCAATTTATCTTCCGGCAGGGCCTGTCAAGCCGATCGCCCTGGCCGCGTTCGACCAATGCGCCTGCGTCAGACTGACGCCCAGCCGTGTCGAATTGCTGCTCATGAGGCCGCATCGCCATGATGGGCAGTGTTCACGAAAGCGGACCGTTTTGAAAGGCGTCACCGCCGCCGAAACGCGCCGCATGCGACGCGTCAACTCTCGGCGAGCCCTTCCGGCTCGTCCGTCGGGATCCCGCGCGCGCCTTTGATGTCAGCCACGGCGCGGGCGATGGTTTCGCGGTATTTGGCGCGCGGGGGACTCACCCCGTGGGTCAACAGCACGCGGCGCACCGTGGGCGACGCGCCGGTGATAAAGAGTCGGATGCCCTGACGGGTGGCCTTGGCCGCGACCCTGCTCATCGCGTTGGCCGCGGTAGAATCCAGAAACGGCACTCCCGCGAAATCGACCACGAACGCCTTGCGGGTGTCGGCGATGCTGTCGAGCACCGTGCCGACGGTTGACGCCGCGCCGAAGAAGAATGCCCCGGTAATGCGGTACACCAGCACATCCGGATCGATCGCGAGATGGGGATCGTAAGGCACGCGCTCACCATTGGCGAAGTCCGCCCGATCGGCCTGCACCAGAGGCGCGTCGGCCTCCACACCCGTCATCTGGGCCATGCGATTGATGAAAAGCACTGCGCCGAGCGCGAAGCCGACCACGATTCCCTCGGTGAGATCGCGAAAGACCGTCAGCAGGAAGGTGGCGAGCAGCACCGTGGCGTCGCCACGGGAGGAGCGGATCAAAAGCGCGAATTCGTGCTTCTCCGCCATATTCCAGGCCACGACCACCAGCACGGCCGCCAGTGCGGCGAGCGGAATGTAACTCGCCAGCGGTGCGGCGATCAGCATGAACAGCAGGAGGAACACCGAATGCAGCATGCCCGAGACAGGACCGCGCGCGCCGGCGCGGACGTTGGTCGCAGTCCGCGCGATGGTGCCGGTGACGCAGATGCCGCCGAACAGCGCCGAGCCGATATTGGCAAACCCCTGCGCCACCAGTTCGCAATTCGAGCGGTGCCTGCGGCCGGTCATGCCGTCGGCCACCACGGCCGACAGCAGGGACTCGATGGCCCCGAGCAGAGCGAACGCGATGGCATCCGGGAAAACCGCCTGCACCTTCGCCAACGAGAACGAAGGCCATGCCGGCGAAGGCAATTGCCGGGGGATGCCGCCGAAGCGGGTGCCGATGGTTTCCACCGGCAACGACAGCGCCCAGGTCGCGAGCGCGGCAACCACCACCGCAATCAAAATGCCGGGCCAGTGCGGCCGAAGCGCGCGCAGCGCGACTATAACGGCAATGCTGACGGCGGCGATCGCAATCGCCGAATGGTTGGCGGTCGGAAGCGCACCCGCGAGCGCTTCCAGCCTCGGGACGAATTCGGCTGGTTCCTTTCCCGCAAGTGTGATGCCAAGCAGATCCTTGAGCTGGCTTGTGAAGATGATGACGGCGATCCCGGCGGTGAAACCTACCGTTACGGGATAGGGAATGAATTTGATGTAGGTGCCGAGCCGCAATAAACCCGCCGCAATCAGAGATATCCCGGCCATCGAGGTGGCGAGGATCACGCCGTCGACGCCGTGGCGTTCGGCGGTCAGCGATACCAGCACGATAAACGCGCCCGCGGGCCCGCCGATCTGAAACCGGCTGCCGCCCAAAAGCGACACGATAAAGCCGCCAACCACGGCGGTGTAGAGCCCGCGATCGGGGGTCACGCCCGAGGCGATCGCGATCGCCATCGACAGCGGAAGGGCGACAATCGCAACGGTTAGACCGGAGACGGCGTCGGCGCGAAGGTCAGCAAGGCCATAGCCTTCACGCAACACCGTGACGAGCTTCGGAACATAGAGTTCAGCGAAGGTCGGCTGTCTGATCCGCTGCAGCATGCCCGGGCGTTATCCCCTGCCGATCGATTCGAAAAGGTACCACGCGACGGAGGGCGGGGCAGGCTATTGAGCGAAATCATGGGTTGCCGGTCAAGGGGCGGAATTGGCTGACCGGTCTACCAGGGGGCGATGCTTGCCATCGCCCCCTGGAAATGACGGCGCAGAAATTACGCCGCGACGCGATGGGCGGCGATGATCTGGTCGGCGGCCCGGCCCGTCACCTCCGCCATGCGGTCGAATTGCCGCGTGAAGCCGCCGGCGCCGGCCGTGGCCGATCGCAACTCCACGATCAGTTCGCCGATCTCGGCCTCCGGCATCATCGCGCGCACGCGATCCCATCCCGGCCAGCCCTCGCGGGTGTCGAAGCCGAGTATCTGCCCGCGCCGTCCCGACAGGATGGCGTTGATCTTCGCCGTCGCTTCCGTCGGACAGACGATATCCACGATATGGATCGGCTCGAGCAGCACCGGCTGGCATTGCGGTAGCGCCTCGCTGAGGCCGATCCGCGCTGCGGTCCGGAACGCAAGATCTGAGGAATCCACGCTGTGATAGGAGCCGTCGGTCAGCGTCACCTGGACATCGATGACGGGAAAGCCGAGCGGTCCGCGCGCCAGCCCATCGACGACGCCTTCCTCGACGGCCGGGATGTAGTTCCTCGGAACGGCGCCGCCGACAACCTTCTCGTGAAATTCGAAACCGCCGCCGCGCGGCATCGGTTTGATTTCCAGCACCACATCGCCGAACTGGCCGTGACCGCCGGACTGTTTCTTGTGCCGTCCGCGCTGGGTGATCGGCTTGCGAATAGTCTCCTGATAGCCGATGGCCGGCGGATGCGATTTGACGTTGACGCCAAAACGCTCGCGCAGCCGTTCGAGCGCGACGCGCAGATGCATCTCGCCCTGCCCCCACAGCACGCTGTCGTGGGTTTGCGGATTCTGCACCATGGTCAAGGACGGGTCTTCCTCGTTAAGCCGCAGCAACGCCTGGCCGAGCTTGACGTCGTCCTTGCGATCTGCCGCCGCAACCGCGAGCGCCAGCACCGGTGGCGACGGCTCGACGCTCACAAGCCGCTGCGGCGCGATCTTGCCGTTCGACAGCGTGTCGCCGGTCTTGACCGCATCGAGCTTGCCGAGCGCCACCGTCTCGCCGGCCGCAGCCGCAGCGCGCTTGTTCTCGTTGCCGCAGCTCACTGCCGAGATGCCGGATACCCGCCCGGATTCGCCCGACGAGGAATGCAGCGTCGCGCCGTCGTCGAGACGCCCGGTCAGGACGCGGGCGTATGACAGCTTGCCGCCATGTTGCAGGTGCACGGTCTTGAATACATAGGCCAGCGCATCCTTGGCCGAAGCAGCGCCGAGACGCTTGGCAGTCTCGGTTATGCCGGGCGATTCATGCCGCAGCGCCTTCATCAGGCGCAGCACGCCGTTCTCGCGGGCCGCAGATCCCAACAGCACCGGACAGATCAGCCCCTCGCGCAATTCGCGGGCAAGATCGTCGAAAACGGCATCGCGCGGCGGCGGGATATCCTCGAGCAATTGCTCCATCAACGCATCGTCGTGATCGGCGAGCTTTTCCAGCATGGAGAAGCGGGCTTCCTTCTCGCGGTCGAGATCGCCGCCTTCGAGCGTGATCACCTCGGATGCCTTGTGCTCGCGATAGACAAAGGCGCGCTCGAGCGCCAGATCGACGAAGCCTGCGATCAGATCGCCGTTCCAGATCGGGATCTGGCGCAGCACCAGCGGGATGCGCGAGGCCGGCTGCAATGTCGCGAGCGTTTCGCGAATGCGCTTGTTGGCGCGGTCGATCTTGTTGAGAAACAGAAAACGCGGAATGCCGAGATCCTCGAGCTCGCGCAGGATGATCTGAAGCTGCGGCAGCTTTTTCTCGTCAGCCTCGCAGACTACGACGGCGGCATCGACGGCAGCAAGCGCCGCGCGCATGTCGTGGGCGAATTCGATCGAGCCGGGGCAGTCGATAAAGGTGTAGCTGTCACCCATGAAACTCGTGGTGACGGCGGTCAGTGCCACTCCCATCTTGTGACGGCGCGCCTCGGGTCCGGCGTCGCCTATGGAAGTGCCGGCATCGACGCTGCCGGCACGCGGGATGGCGCCTGTGCGCGCCAGTATTGCTTCAAGAAGTGTAGTTTTACCGCTTTGGAAAGGGCCCACCAGTGCGATACACCGTGGACCGTGGGGACTTCTGACGTCTTGTCCCATTGCCGCCTCCGTGTTGGGAGCTCGGCCCTTGATTGGGTCGGCAACAGGGGATGGTCCTCCTCCATCGCGGTTTTGGCAAGGAGGAAAATCTGTCGCAGTGCACCGTTAATCTTTTGCAACCTCTCCCCGCAAATGCGGGGCGAGGAAGAAAAGGAATCACCTTCCCGGACGCAGTTCCAGGCTTTCAAGTCCGGCGGCGACGTTTAAACCGACCTGGCCCTGCAGACTGAGCGGCTGCAACGCGATCGAATTATTGGAACCGCCGACCAGCACATTACCGCCGGCACCGACGCCGATCGTGGCGCTGCCTTGCGCGCCGGCATAGTTGCCGGAGAGATCGCCGGGGCCGAGCCGCGCCGCCGGAGCATAGACGCCCCAGGCCAGCGCCGTTTCCTCGGTGATGCCGAGATCGACGCCCACTTTGCGGATGGTCGCGACGTAGCGGTCTTCCGGCATGCCGTCGACGCGCAGCACGCAGCCGAGATTGGTCACCGAGCCCACGATGAAGCCGATGCTCGCCCCGCCGCGGCATTCGAGAACACCGACCTGCACCCGCTGTATCGGCTGCTGGGCATTTGCGCCGGCGAATGGCGCAACCGTCAGGGTTGCGGCGATGCCGGCAAGGATGATCAAACGACGCATGAAGAAATCTCCGACTAGAGCTCTGATTCCGAAGTTCGCAAGCTGTTGGGGCGGCCTCTGATGCGAACTTCGGAATCAAAGGAGCTCTAGCAAATATAAATTTCAGTGCGGCTTTTTGAATTTGAAGTTCCTATAACGAACCTGCGGCGAAACTGATCGGAACTTCAAATTCGCCGCACTGGAAAAGACGTGATGCGGCAAAGAATGATGATGCGCGCGCCCCTAAAGAATAAGCCTCGAGGCGGGCTCGTTATATCTCTATGGCACAGGTTTGCTGTTCGCTCCAGATGCGTTCCCCGGACGCGGGCGCAGGACGAAGTCGTGCGCTGATCCGGGGTCCATATTGATACATATGGTCCCGGCTCTGCGGTGCACCGCCATAGCGCGTCGAAGACGCGCGTGAACGCGCTTTTGGAGCGATGCACCGCGTCCGGGACACGAGGTATTTATTGTTTAGCGTAGATTGCCGCAAAAGCGCTGGATGCGCTTGCAGGCATCCTCGAGATCCGACGTTTTGGTGGCGTAGGAGATGCGGAACGCCGGCCCCAACCCGAACGCCGACCCCTGCACCACGGCGACGCCTTCCGTCTCCAGAAGCTCGGTGACGAAGTCCTGGTCATTGGCGATGACCTTGCCGGACGGCGAAGCCTTGCCGATGGTGCCGGCACAGGACGGATAGACGTAGAAGGCGCCCTCCGGCCGCGGACAATCGATGCCCCTGGCCTGGTTGAGCATCGACACCACGAGATCGCGCCGCTCCTTGAACACCTTGTTGTTCGCCGGAATGAAATCCTGCGGACCGTTGAGCGCCTCGACGGCGGCCCATTGCGCGATCGACGACGGGTTGGAAGTCGATTGCGACTGGATCGTCGACATCGCCTTGATGAGCGGCGCGGGACCGCCGGCATAGCCGATGCGCCAGCCCGTCATGCAATAGGCTTTCGAGACACCGTTCACCGTGAGCGTGCGCTCGTACAGCTTCGGCTCGACCTGCGCAGGTGTCGCGAACACGAAGTCGTCATAGACCAGATGCTCGTACATATCGTCGGTCATCACCCAGACATGCGGGTGCTTCACCAGCACGTCGGTGATCGCCTTCAATTCGGCACGGGTATAGGCAGCGCCGGTCGGATTCGACGGCGAGTTCAGGATGATCCACTTGGTCTTCGCCGTGATCGCCTTCTCCAGCGCGTCGGGCTGCAGCTTGAAACCATGCTGCGCCGTGCACACGACCGGCACCGATTCACCGCCGGCCAGCGCTACCATCTCGGGATAGCTCACCCAGTAGGGCGCGGGGATGATCACCTCGTCGCCCGGATTGATGGTGGCCATCAGCGCGTTGTAGAGCACCTGCTTGCCGCCGGTGCCGACGATGATCTGGTTCGGCTTGTAGGCAAGTCCGTTCTCGCGCTCGAACTTGGCGATGATCGCCGCCTTCAGCTCGGGAATGCCGTCGACCGCGGTGTATTTGGTCTTGCCGGCCTCGATGGCGCGGATCGCCGCCAGCTTGACATTGGCGGGCGTATCGAAATCGGGCTCGCCCGCGCCGAGGCCGATGACGTTGCGCCCCGCCGCTTTCAGCTCGCGTGCCTTATCCGTCACCGCGATCGTCGCGGACGGCTTCACACGGTCGAGCGCGGCGGACAGGAATGGCATCGTTATCTCCCGGCAAACGTCGTGTGTCGGAAACAGCACGACTCGATTTGAGTGGAATGCGCGACACACTAAAACGGGCCCGGCATCATCGCAAGAAGCTTGGCCCGAAAGGGCCAAACTTTAGAGATCGTTAAATGGCAACGGCTAGCGTTCCACGCAACATTCATAAAATTCCACGGCGAAATGACTCATTTCTGGCAAGGCCTGCGATCCGGCGAGTGGCTGACCTCGGCGCGTGCGCGCGGCTACAGCCTGATCCTGCTCGCCTTTTGTATCGTGGCGATAGCCGGCTGGATCGCCCTATCCGACGGTCTGATCGACCGTAACGGCAAACCCATCGGCACCGACTTCTCCAATGTCTATGCGGCGGGCCAACTGGCCTGGCAGGGCCGCGCCGCCGACGCCTACGATCCGCCGCTTCAGCATGAAGCCGAAAAGGCCGTCTTCGGCGGCCGCAATGTGCCGTTTTTCGGATGGCACTATCCGCCGTTTTTCCTTGGCGTCGCTGTTCTCGTCGCCGCCCTTCCCTATGCATGGGGTCTTTCGGTCTGGCTCGCGGCGAGTTTTGCGGCCTATCTCGCAACCGTTCGCGCGATCCTGCCGCGCAAGGAGACGCTGCTGATCGCCACAGCCTTCCCCGCCGTGTTCGTCAATATCGGTCACGGCCAGAACGGCTTTCTCACCACTGCGCTGCTCGGCGGCGCGCTGCACCTGTTGGCCCGGCGGCCATGGATTGCCGGCGTGCTGATCGGCCTGCTCACCTACAAGCCGCAATTCGGCGTGTTGATTCCGATCGCGCTCGTTGCCGGCGGACATTGGCGCACGATCGCCACCGCGACCCTGACCGTGATGGGTCTGCTCGCGCTCAGCTACCTCACGCTGGGCGCCGGCATCTGGCAGGCCTTTGCCAACTCCACGACATTCACGCAGACAGTGGTGCTGGAAGCCGGCGGCACCGGCTGGGAAAAGATCCAGTCGATATTTTCGGCCGTGCGAATGTGGGGCGGCAGCGTTCCGCTCGCCTACGCCGCCCAGTTCACGCTCGCCGTAACGCTTGCGGCCACGCTCGCCTGGCTATGGCGCAGCGACGCCGCGTTCGAACTCAAGGCGGCGGCGCTTGCGGTCGCAAGCCTGCTCGCGACGCCCTACGTGCTCGATTATGACCTCGTCGTCCTGGGCCTTGCGATCGCCTATCTGGCGCGGCTTGGGATCACTTCCGGTTTTCGCAATTTCGAGATCAGCTCTCTCGCTGCCGCCTGGATCGTCCCGCTGATGTCACGCGGCGTCGCACAGGTCACGGCGATCCCGCTCGGACTACTGGTCCTGCTGCTGCTCTATGTCCTGATCATACGGCGGACGTTGCAGGATCGTGCCCTCGTTACATTCGACGCGCCGCTCATCGCGCAGGCGTGAACGAATCATCGCGGCGTTTTCAACGCTAGTGGAGTGGCTAGTGTCCTTTTCAGAAGTTCGTAAACGTGGGGCCGCAAATTGATACGAACTCCTGAATCGGGACACTAGTGGTCCTTTGATTCTAACATTTGCAAAAGTGCCAGCCAGTCCGGGATGCAAATGTTGGAATCGGACCACTAGCATGATCTTCTTCATCGTTGCAGTGCGGTAGAGGTTTTTGACCTTTTCCGGGTTCAACACTTGCGACGCATCCGCATCGGCATCATTGTTTGGCCAAGTTGCGGGAGAACTAGCTAGTGTGGCGGTTCAGAAAGTCCGCATCATGCTGCCGCGAGTTCGTCATGCGGACTCCTGAACCAAAGCCACACCAGAATATCAAGTTTGTTAGTGTCCTTTCGATTCCGAAGTTCGTAAACGTGGGTCCGCAATGATACGAACTTCGGAATCGGGACACTGCCCGCTCTCAAAAGACGAATTGTTTCGAAATGTACAATCTCTATTCCATGCAACGCTCGGGCAACAGCTACAAGGTCCGCCTTGCGCTCGCTCTGCTCAACTTGCCCTATCGCGCGATCGAGGTCGACATTCTGCGCGGTGAAAGCCGCACGCCGGATTTTCTCGCCAAGAATCCGAGCGGACAAGTCCCGCTGCTCGAGGTTGGCGAGGGCCGCTATCTCGCCGAGTCCAACGCCATCCTGTGGTACGTCGCCGGCGGCACGCCGCTCGCGCCGGAGTCGCGCGTCGAACGCGCCGAAGCGCTGCAGTGGATGTTCTTCGAACAGCACGCACTGGAGCCGAACATCGGTGCCGCCTACTTCTGGCTCGCGCTGGTCAAGGGCGGCCGCGACCTGCAGACCCACGCGCTGGAGGACTGGATGGAGCGCGGCTATGCCGCACTTCAGGTGATGGAGAATCACCTCAAGACCCACGACCATTTCGCGGCGGGCCAGTTCACGGTCGCCGATATCGCGCTTTACGGCTACACCCATGTCGCCGATCAATGCGACTATGACCTCTCGGCCTTTCCGGCGATCCGCGCCTGGCTAAGACGGGTCGAACAAATCCCCGGTTTCGTGCCTATGGACTGGCGACCTGGTGGAGGGGATTTGACCTTCGCTACAGACTTGGCCGCGCCTTCGTAAGCCACCAGCCGAGGCCACAGCGGAAGCCTGAGCCAGGAAAAAGCGGGGACGAATAGCGGGGATAACGGGCATAACAGCCTACTTGCCCTGCTTTCGCCGCTTTTGAGTAGGTCCCCGCCGCAATCTTGCCGGCCGGAATTGTCACAAAACCGCATGGCGCGGGTGATTCGCGTGCCACGGGCGATTGGCCCGATCGAGGTTTTGAGGATTTAGACCATGACCCGGTCTTCAGGCGCAGCAGGCTTTTCCAGCCCCGCAGTGGCCGTGGCATCGCCCCGGCTGATGGACGCGGTGGCGGCTGCACTGGCGATCGCCTCGCTGTCGCTTTGCCTGATGGTCACCCTCACGGTGCTGTCGAGCAAGATCGGCGCCGGCATACCCTTTCCGGCATAATCCTCAATTCATTTCATAAAGCCAATTTGGTTTTGCGCTGGCTTCTCACGCGATGATCCACATCGCGATCGGAGGACGATGAAAAATCCTACCGCACTGGTCACGGCAGCGCTCGTGGCGGCCATCCTTGTGGCTGCGTCATTCCTGATCGCCGCGGGAACGCGCGGCGAGGAGGTACGCCACGATGTGCCATTCACGACCATTCGTGAAAGATAAAGAACGCCCCGCACGCGATCAGCCCAAATCCCAGCGCGTGGTTCCAGCCCAACGGCTGCTTCAGGTACAAGACCGAGAAGCCCGCGAACACGATCAGGGTGATCACCTCCTGCATGGTCTTGAGCTGCGCGGCGCTATAGACCGCACTGCCCCAGCGGTTGGCCGGCACCGCCAGCCAGTATTCGAAGAAGGCAATCCCCCAACTCACCATGATCGCCAAAGGCAGCCAGCTCTCCTTGAATTTCAGGTGCCCGTACCAGGCGAACGTCATGAAGATATTGGATGCGAACAGCATCAGGACAGGCAGGATTGCCGGCGGCACGCTTGGCATGGACATCCTTTCAAAGTTTCAACATCAAGATCGAGCTGGAACCGCATCGAATAGGCTCCAACCTTTCGGCCGCAGCGCCGGTTCCCGGTCCGTCCTGCATCATTTGATGCGAAAAGACCGGATAGTTGAACTGAAGCGGTCAACGGCTTTTTAAGGCTAGGGCGAGAACTCCGTTCACGACGCGTAACTTTGCATCAAACTGGCTGCCTTATTCTCGTGTGGAAACGAGACAAGCCATGCAGTTCGATTGGCGCGCCATCGTCGGACCGGCCCTCACCGCAGCAACGGCATTGATTGCGCTCGCCACCGATCGCCTGCCGTTTGCCGTCACCAATCCCGCGCCCCTGTTCGTCTGCATCGTTGCCCTTGCCGGGTCACTCTCCGGCCTTCGTTCGAGCCTGACCAGCGCGGCCATCGCGCTTGCCTCGTCCATCCTGATTTTCTCGGCCCGCAGCACTGCCTTCAGCTTTGTCACCTCGGACGTGGCCCGCCTTTCGGTGCTGGCGTTGGCCGTCGTCAGCACCGCCGTCATCACCGGCCTGTTGCGGCAGCGGCTGATCGATACGCTCGCCTGGGAGCGACGGCATCACGCCACCACCGACCGGCTGTCGGCCGCGCTCGACCAGTTCGACATCGGCATCATGCTTCTCGATTCCGACACCCGCGCCGAATTCATCAACCGCGCCCTTCGCCAGTATTTCTCGCTATCCGATGAAATGGCTGACAGCAAGCCGCCCTTCATCGCGCTGATGTATCACGGCCGCGATACCGGCGCCTACGAATTGGCCGAAGAAGAGCTGAGCGCCTTCATCGCCCGGCGCGCGGAGATGATGCGCGCCGGCGACTCGACGCCCATCAACATCAATCTCAGCGACGGTCAGGTGCTGCGCGTTTCCTGCACGCCATTGCCCGACGGCGGCCGCATGCTGAGCTATACCCCCGTCACCGAACTCGTTCGTCGTACCGACGATCCCGCTTCCGCGGAATATTTCCGCTCGATGCGCAGAAACGGGCTTCGCGGTTCTCGCGGGAACCTGCGCGCGGCCGAATAGGCCGATCGCGATTCTCGCCGTCATCTGTGGATAAATGTCCCTGTCATGGCTGCGTTATAATACCGGAATAGGCTTGAATTGCGTCTGATCAGGCCCCCCGTCGACGATCACGCGCCCCCAGCGGTCCCCGTCAGTCGCCGCGTCTGACCGGGGCCGCACTTTTTTGTCGTATCCGCACAGCTCGGTCAACCACCGCATGCAGGTCCCGCCTGCGCATGCCGGCGACGGTGGCTTGCGAACAGGCGTCGCACGGTCAAAATAGGACCGCAACGACAGCACAGGATTGATCCATGCAAATTCGTAACCTTGGCGGCTCGGGCCTGCGCGTCTCCGCCGTCGGTCTCGGCTGTAACAATTTCGGCCAGCGCATCGACCTCGAAGCCTCGCGCAAGGTGATCCACAAGGCGATCGATCTCGGCATCACGCTGTTCGATACCGCCGACATTTATTCCGGCATGGGCGGCTCGGAGACGGTGCTCGGCGAAGTACTCGGCGACCGCCGCAAGGACATCGTGCTGGCGACCAAGTTCTCAAAACCGATGAGCGAGGACGGCAGCAAACAGGGCGCGTCGCGGCGCTACATCATGTCGGCCGTCGAGGCCAGCCTGAAGCGGCTGAAAACCGACTACATCGATCTCTACCAGCAGCATGACTACGACGCGCTGACGCCGATCGACGAAACGCTGCGCGCGCTCGACGACCTGATCCGGCAGGGCAAGGTGCGCTACATCGGCAATTCGAATTTTCCGGCGTGGCGGATCGCCGAGGCCGAGCATGTCGCGCGCGCGATGAACGTCAGCCGCTTCGTCAGCTGCCAGGACGAATACAGCCTCGTCGTGCGCGACATCGAGACGGAGCTGTTGCCGTGCGCGCAAGCCTATAGCCTCGGGCTGTTGCCCTTCTTCCCGCTCGCGAGCGGGCTGTTGACCGGCAAATACCGGCGCGGCGAGGCAGCACCCGACGATACGCGCTTCGGCAAGGTACCGCGGCTGCGCGACCGCTACGTCACGCCGCGCAACGAGGAGATCGTCGAAAAGCTGCAGGCGTTCGCGCAGGCGCGCGGCCACACCATGCTCGAACTCGCCTTCTCATGGCTTGCAGCGCGGCCGCAGGTGGCAAGCGTAATCGCAGGTGCGACCCGCGTCGAACAGGTCGAGCAGAACGTGAAAGCAATCGGCTGGAGCTTGAGCGCAGACGAAATGACGGAAATCGACAGGATTACCAATGGATAGCCGGGCAAGCTGTTTGCGCATTGCCGGACGGAGCATCGCCAGACGGAATCGATACTTAAATTTATTTGAGTGATGAATAAATCGAGCCGAGGAAGGTTTCATCGTTTAGGACCTCCAGGAGGAGACGCATGAGCAAGCTCGCGATCCGGCTTTCGATGCTGACCATTGGCGCAACTGTGCTGGTGGCGATTCCGACGGTCACACCCGCCGAGGCCGCGACGAACAACGCACATATCAAGAAGCATAAAAAACACAGGAGCGTCGCCGGTCCTTTGTTTGTCGGTGAAGCTCAGCCTGTCATCAGGCCGAGCTATTATCCGAATGACCCGTATTATCCGAATGACCAGATCTGCCCAGGCATTGGCAAAAGCTTCGAATGCAAGATTTGGCCACCCCCGATCGATGTGGACCCCGATCGGAAAATCGGCCGGCCGTGAGGCCACTGAGCGGACCAGGAGGACGCGTGAGCAAGCTTGCGATCCGGCTTTCGGCGCTGGCGATCTGCGCAACTGTGCTGGTGGCGATCCCGACGGTCACACCCGCCGAGGCTGCGACGAGCAACGGGCATGTGAAGAAGCACAGAAAGCACTGGCAGTCCGGCTTCCACAATCCGCGGTTTGCCGCTGAGGCGCGACCGCTGATGGGACCGCCCGTTCAGAGCGGGACGGTTTGCCCGGGCATCGGCCGCAGCTTCGATTGCAAGATATGGCCTCCTCCCTACGAGGAGGATCCCGATCGGAAAACTTCCCGCTTCTGACGTCACGAAGCAGATCTGACCGGCCATGCCGATCATCGGCACCAGCAACGCGCTGGTGCCTCTGGACACAAGCCCCCTGCGTTGGCCAAACTCGCCCCGGGTCTGGCATTCGCGCACTGACGCGAACGTCAGATTGTAAGTGTGTCCAAAGGAGCTCTCCCGATGCCGATTATCGATTCCCAGGTCCATGCCTACGAGGCCAACACGCCGAAACGGCCTTGGCATAGCGTGCCGAACTGGCCCGATCACGTCACGGGCGACGAGATGGTGGCGGCGATGGACAAGGTCGGCGTCGACGGTGCGATCTTCATCTCCGCGTTTTCCATGTACCGCTATGACGCGAGCTATGCCGTCGAGGTGGCGCGGGCCCATCCTACCCGGCTCGCGATCGTGAAGCCGGTCGATCCGGACAATCCCGAGGTGGCCGACGTCGTCGCCGACTGGAAAAAGACGCCGGGCACGGTTGGAATCCGCATCATGCTGACGAAGGAGAACAAGCGCGCTCCCGATGACCCGGGCCTCGACCGGATCGCGCGTGCGGCCGTGCGCTACGACTTTCCGGTCAACCTGTTGTGCTGGGACAATCTGGAGGCGGGCACGGCGCTGATCGACCGCCATCCCGACACGCGCTTCATCCTCGATCATCTCGGCATTTTGCAGCCGCGCGTGCCGCCCGCGCCGGCGCAGCCCTGGGCCGACCTTCCGAAGGTGCTTGAACTTGCGAAACGGAAGAACGTGGTGATCAAGGTAAGCGGCGCCTGCACGCTGTCGCAGAAGCCCTATCCTTTCCCTGACATTTGGGACCCGCTCGCCCGCGTGTTCGAAGCCTGGGGTTTCGATCGCTGCCTGTGGGGCACCGACTGGACGCGCGCATTCGCGGTCGTCAACTACGAGCAGGCTGTCAAACCCTTCCTGGAGACCGACCGCCTGAGCGCCAACGAGCGGGCCATGCTGATGGGCGGCGCCTGCGCCAAGGCCTATAACTGGTCGCCGAAAAAGGGCTAACTTACCAATCCTTGCATCGGCTTCACAGCCGCGCTGTCCGGAAACACATTCTTCGCCAGCGCGGCTTCACCGATGCCGAGGTGATCGTGCAAGACGCCTTTCAACGCCGCGCGCAGGTCGGTGGTCGGCGCGAGGTCGCGGCTTTCATAGAGATTGGCCGGCTTCAATCCCGGCCAGTCCGCAATCACCCGGCCGCCCTTGACCGCACCGCCTGCGAGAAGCGCGATGGTGCCGGTGCCGTGATCGGTGCCTTCGGTGCCGTTGATGCGCGCGGTGCGGCCGAACTCGGTTGCGACCACCACCACCGTATCGCGCCAGCGTTCGCCGAGCCCGCTCTGGAATTCGCCGAGCGCGCCATCGAGCCCCGACAATAATTGCGCCAGACGTCCGACCGGGCCGCCTTCATTGGCATGGGTGTCCCAGCCGTCGAAGGCGAGCGCGGCGATGCGCGGGCCATCGTCGGCCGCCATCACCTTGGCGGCGCCGCGTGCGACCAGCCGCATCGCGCCGGCATTGTTGCCGCCGGGTCTAGCTTTCATGTCGTCGCCAAGCGCGGTCTTTTCCAGTTGCAGACCTTGCGACAGCGCCGAGGCCAGCGCCGGATCGCGATGCTGGTAGAGGTCGAGCAGGCGCGCGGCGGTATCGTCGGCGGCGGGCGGCAGGCTCACCGGCGCCCAGCCCACCGTCGGCGCCGCGCCGCGCAACACCAGCGGCGTGGTCGCGCCCACCGCGAGACCGTTCGTCACCCGGCCACCCTTCGGCAGCGCCTCGAGCGCGCGGTTGAGCCAGCCCGACTGCACCCGGCCGGGACCGGCAAAGCCGCTCTCGAGCACGTCCTGGCCGTCGAAATGCGATCGGTCCCGATAGGGCGTCGACACCGCGTGGATCACAGCGGCCTGCTTTTCCCGGTACATCCGCGCGAATTCGGGCATGGAGGGATGCAGCGCAAAGAACGAGTCCAGTATGGTCGCGGCATGCGGGCCGTCGGCCGAAAGCGCGATCGAGCCGTGCAAGCCGGCGTAGTCGGGATCGCCGAGGGGTGCCACGGTGGCCAGGCCATCGAGCGCGCCGCGCAGGATGATGACGATCAGGCGCGGGTCGCGCCCGTCGGCGGCGCGGGCGAATTTTGGCAAGTAGGCCCAGGCCGCAAACGAGACGCCGCCGAGCAGGAGGCCGCGGCGCGACGTCAGCAACCGGTTTTCGTAGCAATCCATGGTCGTTTCCATTGGTGTCATCTCCGCTGGAACTCCGGCGACATCAGCAACAGCGCCAGCGCCTGCTGCCGCGATTCCGCGCGCGCGACCGTGTGCCGTGTCTCTTGCGACGAAGCATCGGCGGCTGCGAGCTCCAGCAAGTCGCGCGGATCGACGTTGTCGCCGAGTTTCGAGGCGACCTGCGCGGCGATATCGAGCCGTAACTTCATCCCCTCGGGCGCCGCCCATGCCGCATTGGTGTCGGGAAAGCCGTTCGGCCCGGACGGCGCCCACAAGGGCTGGCCGAGCAGATTGAGACCGCCGAGATAGCGGCTGGGATCTTCTTGCGGGATTAGTCCCAACAAGCGCCCGGCCGCGACGAGGTATTCATACGGGCTGCGGATCTTGGTCGGCTGCGCCTGCCAGGCTTCGTCGGAATCCACCAGCGTGGTCGCGAGCGCCAAAAGATCGCCGTCGGTTTTGCGGAACACCTCCTGCAGCCGCGCCACCAGCGCAGGCGGTGGATCGTCGACGACAAAATGCCGGGCGAATTTGGTGGCGATGAATTTTGCGGTGGAGGGATGGCGCGCAATGTCGGCCAGCGCCGCCTCGCCTTGCGCGAGGCCGTCGTCGGCGTAGCTCTTGCCGAGTAACATTTGCGGCCCCGGCTGATGCGCGTTGGCATTGAACACGAAGGTGCCGGGCGTTCCCAGTTGCCCCTGCCGGCCGACGAAGGTCCAGCCTGTGATGATGCGCGCCAGCGACGTCACGTCGTTCTGGGTGTAGCCGCTGCCGACGCCGAGCGTATGCAGCTCCATGATCTCGCGCGC
>Ga0210389_10001597_pt1 | contig 18296 bp, 18 predicted proteins | sample IncBWH28OmetaG_FD_160127 | JGI IMG/M metagenome (GOLD analysis project Ga0210389, IMG submission 160127) | Forest soil microbial communities from Barre Woods Harvard Forest LTER site, Petersham, Massachusetts, United States - Inc-BW-H-28-O ...
GGCGCGACATACTGGCGCGTTATCGAGGCTCGTTCGGCGACGTCTTTTGGACGATTTTGAATCCGCTGTTGTTGATGGCCACCTATTTCTTCGTGTTCGGGGTTGTATTGCGAACTCGATTTGGCCCCGATCAGAGTTCCACCAGCTTCGCGCTTTACTTTCTGGCCGGGATGCTGCCTTGGTTGGCTTTTACCGAGCCTGCAGGACGCGCGCCCCACGTGATTCTGGAACATCGCAATTTCGTTAAGAAGCTGATATTTCCGCTGGAAACGCTGCCCGTAAATCAGGTGGTGGCGGGATTGATCACAGAAGTCTTCGGCGCCGCCGTGTTCGTTGCGGCGTTGTTGCTAATTCGCGGAGCGGTTCCTTCCTCGGTGATCTGGCTGCCGGTACTGCTCGTTCCCCAACTGCTTTTCACGCTGGGCGTTTGCTGGTTCCTCTCAGCCTTGGGCGTTTACGTGCGCGACCTCGGCCAGATCATGGGATTCCTGCTGACGTTGTGGTTCTTCATTACGCCCATCTGCTATCCCGAGTCGAGTCTGTCGACTCTCCCCGCCGGGGCATTTGCGATATTACGGAAGAATCCGTTCTACGTGTTAGTCCGCGGATATCGCGCGATATTTCTGGAAAACCATGCTCCGGAATTGCTGCCGCTCGTTAAATTATGGGCGGTTGCATTGGTGGTGTTCTTGCTCGGCTATGCCTGGTTCTACAAACTGCGGAAAAATTTCGCGGACGTGATTTAGGCCGAAACCGGCGGCACTCGCGCGCTAGCGTCTTCCTCATCGTCCGAATCGTTGCTGGGCCGCGTCTTGGCCACCAGATTGGCGGCCCGGAGCAGGGAATCGAACGTGCCCGCGTCGCTCCACCAGCCATCCAGATTCGCGTACGTCATCGAGCCTTCCCGGATGTAAGCATTATTGACATCGGTGATCTCCAGCTCGCCACGGCCGGAGGGAACCAACTCGCGCACTTTTTCGAAAACGGTGCCGTCGTACATGTAGATTCCAGTTACAGCGAGGTTCGATTTCGGTTTCTTGGGCTTCTCTTCGATGCCCACGATATGGCCGTCGCGAAGCTCGGCAACGCCGAACCGCTCGGCGTCGGTGACCTCTTTGAGCAGGATCTTGGCTCCGTTCTTTTGCTTCTTGAAATCGTCGACCGCGTCGCGTATGGTCCCTTCGATGATGTTATCGCCCAGGATCACACAGATCTTGTCGCCGTCCGCAAAATGCTCGGCCAGGCCCAGCGCATCGGCGATTCCGCCCTCGCCTTCCTGGTAGGTATAGTCGATGTGTTTCAGTCCAAATTCGCGCCCATTGGCCAGCAACCGCAAAAAATCGCCGGAGTTGCGGCCGCCAGTCACCAGCAGAATTTCCTTGATTCCCGCATCCACCAGTGTCTGGATGGGATAAAAAATCATGGGCTTGTCGTAAATTGGAAGCAGGTGCTTGTTGGTGATCTTGGTTAGGGGAAACAGGCGGCTGCCCGTGCCGCCGGCTAGAACGACGCCTTTCATTCAGACTCCTCTGTTGGTGCTGGATGCAGAATCTACATCATAACAACGAGCTGGGCCTGCATGATACAATCGGTCCGCCATGCAGCTTTATGAGTGGGATCAAGTCGCGAAAGAGCAGATGAATCCGCTGTTCGTGCGCCAGGTTATTCACGGAAAAACAATGACTGTGGCGCGCCTCAATATTCGGAAGGGTTGTTCAGTGCCGGAGCACAGCCATCACAACGAGCAGATCTCGATGATCGAGAAGGGATCGATGCGGTTTGTTTTAGCCGGAGTCGAAAAGGTCGTGAAGGCCGGGGAAGTCCTGCAAATTCCCCCGCACGTTCCGCACAGTGCCGAGGCGCTGGAGGATTGTATCGTGGTCGATCTGTTTTCTCCACCGCGGGAAGACTGGATTCGCGGCGACGACGCTTACTTGCGGAAATAGGATTTAGTCGTGAGCATCACTGCCGACCAGGAGCGCGGCTTCTACGACGGCGTCTACGCGCAGCACCTGAACCTCCCCGCTAGTCAACTCATCTGCAATCGCCGGACGATCGAAGCCGATCTCGCTAATCCGGCCCGTGCCATTTACGAGCGTCGGCGTCTTTACGAGACCGTATTGAAAGTGTTGCTGGCGGAGTCCGCCGCCGGCCAGCGCGTTCTCGATTACGGCTGCGGAACCGGCGATTGGGGCTTGATGCTGGCAGGCGAAGGCGCGGATGTAACTTTGCTGGATCTTTCTCCGGTTGCGATTGAGTTGGCCCTGCGGCGTGCCGACGTCAGTGGTGTCGCTGGGCGCGTAAAGGGCATCGCGCGAGATGCCAGCGATCTAAGCTGCTTTTCCAATGACGAGTTCGATTTGATTTACGCCAGCGCGGCTGTCCACCACACTTTGAAGTATCCGAATGCGCTGGACGAGCTGCTGCGTGTCTTGCGGCCCGGCGGCAAACTGGTGCTGGCGGAAACTTACGGCAACAATCCGATTCTCAACTCCCTGCGCCGGTTACGCTGGAGATTGAGCAGGCAGCCCGACGAAGCCGGGGAGGAAATACTCTTCAACGACGGACATGTAAACCTGCTTCGCTCGCGCCTTCGGGAAGTCACGCTGATGCCCCTGGGTCTTCTCGTGATGGCCAAGCGATTCTTTCGCGGTAGATTCACGAGCAGCGCAGTCCGCTGGATTTTGGCATCCCTGGAGCTCGCCGACACGGTGCTACTGAACGCTTGCCCGCCCTTGCGCCGCTATTGTGGGGAGGTCGTCGTAATAGCCCGCAAGTGATCGTATCCACGCGTTGATACTAATTTTCCTTGAAAGGTGACCGCTCCGGGCTGGCCTTTCACGATCGCGCCAATTCGAAGCCCCTGAACGCGCACCCCTCGTGGCGCCGTGTACAGCAGTTCGTAATCTTCGCCGTCATGCAATGCCTGTTCGATCGTCGCGCCCTGGAGCAGCGGGATCGATTCGAGCTGTGCGGCAACACCGGACGCCTTACAAAGCCGGTGCAGATCGAGCGCGAGCCCGTCGCTGATGTCCATGCAGGCGGTCGCCTTGCCGATGAGCTTTCGGCCGGCATCCAGCTGGGGTACGATGACGCGTTTGTGCCGCCAACCTCCGAGCGCGCCGGAAACGTAGAGAATGTCGCCGCTACGCGCGCCTGAGCGCAGCAACGCTTTCCCTTTGCCGACGACGCCGCACACCATCACGTCGCAGACAAATTGTCTGGCGTGCGAAATGTCGCCGCCTGCGAGCGACGCTTTGGCCTGGCGCAGCATTTTGTGGATACCGCGATATAACCCATCAATCCAGCGCTGGTTTGTCCACGGGGCAAGGGCGATTGAAACCAGGCAATAGAGCGGCGTGCCCCCCATGGCTGCAATGTCGCTCAGACTGCGCCCTACGGCCCGGTATCCGATCGCTTCCGGCGTCGATTTACGCGTGAAGTGCACGCCTTCGATGCTGAAGTCGGTGGTGAATAGAAGATCGGAGTTCGGCGGCGTCGCAATTACCGCGCAGTCATCTCCGATCAGCGGAGCACGGCGCCGAAGCTTGCTGACGATTGCGTCCTCAGTCACGAAGCGGCGGGTCACGGCGCGGCGGGTGACGACGCAAGGGCCGCAACCAGGCCGGACGGCAGCTCTTCGCCAAAGACCTTGCCGAGATCTTCCTCTACTTCGCCCTCGAGCGCGGGGATCAGCGGCTCAGGGATTTTTCGGCGGACCAGGTCCACCGTTGCCGGAGCAAGATCGCGCGTAGAGTCGCCTGTGCGCCGCGCAATCGCAACCAGAGCGTCCTGGGAGCCGGCGATTTTGAGCAGTGCCTCCACCCAGCGCGTCGCGACCGGCGTCGGCAGCACTTGATTGATGGGTCCGTAAAAGAGCTTGCGCGCGCCGATTCGTGACAGACACCAGAAACCCGTGTCCACCATTTCGCCTCGCTTGACCTGAACGATCAATGCATCACCGAGCTGCGTCTTAGTCTGAAGCGGTAACAGCTCCAGACTGGCAGCGGTGCGCCACATCTCGCGCAAGAGGCTATTGTTGGTGCGCGGCCTTTTTGCTCCGCGCGGCAGCAGGACCGGCGACAGCCTCTGGAAGATATCCACCTGCTGGTTCTTGTTCAGTCCACCGGCCAGCCGGCCCCAAAAAATCCACCAGTCGATTTCGTTCTGGATTTGATTGCCGAATTGAAGTCCGGCGGCGTAAATTCGACGCGCCTGCTCGATCCGGTAATCGTCTCCCGGAAAACCGAAGCCGGGCCGCAAACAGAATCCGCACAGGTTAAGCCAGCGCAATTCAAGAGCTGCAGATTTACGACGGCCCTCGGAGAGATCGAGCATCCGGTCCGCCAGGCGGCGGATCGCGCTCAGCGGCCAGGAATTGCGTCCCAGTGCGAGGGTTTGCTCGAGCTTGCCGGGCAGTTCCTCTGGCGCCATCGTTCCGTGGCGAAAAGTGGCATTGAGCAAGGTTTCGGCCTGGGCCACCGCTTCGTCGCTCACAACAGCGGCCGGCTTGCCTGCCGCGCTGGAAGCTGTCTTGCGTAATTCAAACTGCAGACGCCAGCGATGTTCGCTGATCTTCGAATCGGCCCAGACTTCTAAAGTCCCGACCTCTGTCAGGTGCGCGCGCAGCTTCACCGGAACCAGACGCTCGCCAGACTTGCCGAAGCGGATCACGGCGTTGAGCGGTGCGTGCAGATGCAGTTCGCCCGTTTCCGCCGGCCCGAGCGTCAACCCGGCCGGATCGTCAACGCGCGTGAGCGAACTGTACAGGCGAAACGACACCGGCTTGTTCGCGACCAAATGCAGATCCTGACTGTCGAGCTCCAGCGTGCGGCCCTCTTCAGTTCCGCGCGGTACCAGACAAACCGCCTCGTTGTCGCCGACGCCGACGTAATATGCGCGCGGAAGACCGCCACGTACCAGCAGACCGGCGCCGGTTGCCTTAACGTACGAATAATACGCGGCGCCCACCGCGACTGCGAGATCCAGGTCGCGATTCTCCAGCACCAGCGGCCGGCGCCCGTACCAACGCTCCATCACGTCGGCCACGCGCTGCTGACAGATGTCGGGAATGAAGAAACCGCCGTTGAATAGGATCGCGTCCGGCCGCGCGCCCTCATTGGCGCTCAGGAACGCCGCCAGGTGCCGCGTAATCGCCGGATCGGAAACATAGGGAAGACCCAGTTCGCGAAAAAGGCTGCGTTTTTCCTCCGCCGGTTTTTCGTCGATCGCGCAGAAAGGCAGGAAACCATCGAGCGTGAGTTCGAGCGCTTCCTCGCGCAAAATTTCGGTTTTGAGCGTGCCACCCACTAACGACGATCCCGCGCCGAGCACGGTAATCTCGACGCTCTTAAGACTTGGATCGGCCAGCATCCGTTCCTTGGCGGCCGCGCATTGCCGCCGAAGCCCGCTGCGCTGCCGGATGGAGAGCTGCGTATTGAGCTTGGCTTCCACCAGCCACGCCAGCGTGAGATCCAGGTTGTCGCCACCGAGAAGCAGATGCTTGCCCACTGCCGTGCGCGTGAATTCTATCCGGTCGCCATCGCGATGCACGCGGATCAGCGTGAAGTCGCTCGTGCCGCCGCCCACGTCGCACACCAGCACCAGTTGCCCGTCGAACAGGCTCTTCTGCGATTGCGCCAGGTGATTCGCGATCCAGGAATAAAACGCGGCTGCCGGCTCTTCCACCAGCGTCAGCTTTTCGATGCCGGCGTCGCGCGCGGCTTGCACCGTGAGCTCCCGTGCTTCTTCGTCGAACGAAGCCGGGACGGTCAGAACGATATCTTGGTCAGCTAACGGATCATTCGGATATTCTTTGTTCCACGCCTCGCGAATATGCGCCAGTACCGCACTTGAAACCTCCACTGGCGAAAGAATGCGCCCGCCTTCCTGCGCGTCCCACGGAAGGATCTTGGCGGTACGATCCACTTCGGGATTTGAGAGCCATGACTTCGCCGAGTGGACCGACTTGGTGGGCACCAGCGCGCCTTGCTCGCGCGCGTAAACTCCAACGTACGTTTGATCGCCCAGGAACAGGAACGATGGCAAGGTACGGCGCGATTCTACCTGGCCCGGGGCCACGTACTGCGGGATCTGCAGCACTTTGATTTCCGGGTAATCCGGCAGCTCTCCCTGCACCGGTGCGATGTAGGCGAGAGCCGAGTTCGTGGTGCCCAGGTCGATGCCGATATTCATCGGCCGCTACTCGACTTCTACCTCCGCCGGAGCTATCACCGTGACGCTCTGTGCCGGCGGAGTGGGCGGCAGATCGATCTTCTCGGCCCGCCAGCCTTTGTGTCGGAGAATCCCACCCGGCGCCTTGCCGCTCACCGGCACGTTGCCCAGCAGTTTCACGGTCGCCGGATCGTTGGTCTCCAGTTTAGTGAAGCTGCCCTCCACCGCATCGATCACGGGTGCCAGGCGAAGGTAGCGATTCAATGATTCGCGGCACTGGTCGTGCAGTGTCCGAACCGCCGCGCCCACCTGATCATCGGAATAGGCCGAGATGTCCTCCATCATGAAATCGATTAGCCGCGAGTCGCGCTGCAGCAGGCCCAGGATTTGCAGCGCGCCGTCGGATGGACGCGCCTGGGGAGCAGCAGGCTTGGCCGCCGGCGTTGGGGATTTCACCTGCGTGAATCCGAACGCCTGAGCGATATCACCCGGAAGACGCCCGGTAAACAGGATTGCGAAAAAACTACGAAATGCGAGTACGATCCTACTCAAATGGTCCTCTAAGCTTTAGGATACACTGGCCGTGGCAAGTGACCTCCGGAGTGGACGTTCGTTTGCAAGCAATCTAGTGATGCCCAGCATTTTCCGAGACCGCCAGGCTGCCGGCGTCCAACTGGCCGCTGAGCTCGCGCCGTATGCCAACGATCCGGCGGTTCTGGTGCTCGGCTTGCCTCGCGGAGGAGTGCCGGTTGCTTACGAGGTGGCTCGGGCGCTGCATGCGCCGCTGGACGTGTTCGTAGTGCGCAAGTTGGGTGTGCCGGGTCACCGCGAGCTGGCCATGGGAGCGATCGCAAGCGGCGGCGTCCGTGTTCTCAATCGCGACGTGATCGATTCGCTGCAGATCTCCGCACCCATCCTGGATGCCGTTGCCGCTTACGAACAAACAGAGCTGGAGCGGCAGCAGCGCGCCTATCGGGACGACGTTCCTTTTCCGAATCTGGCCGGGCGGACCGTAATCATCGTGGACGACGGACTGGCCACCGGGTCCACCATGCGGGCTGCGGTGCGTGCCCTCCGCCAGAGCCGCCCTGCTCGTATTGTCGTGGCGGTTCCAGTTGGCGCGGCCGACACTTGTCGAAGCCTGCGCGATGAAGCTGACAAAGTCGTTTGCGCGATTGTTCCGCGGGATTTTCATGCAGTCAGCCTTTGGTACAACGAGTTCTCTCAGACTACGGACCAGGAAGTCCGGAGCTTGCTGGAAGCTGCGGCGACCCACAACGCGTCCGCACGCTAACGACTAACTCGATAGGAGCAGCGCTATGGCTGAAGGAGAAGCGCTATGAACGATACGAGAATCTCGCACGGAAGCGCCGGTCTGGCAATCGAGCACGCGCCGGTTAGCGTGGCCATGGATTCGATAGTTATGGATTCGATAGCTATGGATTCGATCCGTCTGGAAGGGGACTTGAGCGTGCCTACCGCGCCGAAGGGTGCCGTGTTGTTTGCGCACGGCAGCGGCAGTTCGCGCCACAGCCCGAGAAATCGCTACGTGGCCGATGTCCTGAACGAGGGCGGATTGGCGACGCTGCTCATCGACCTGCTGACTGCGGACGAGCAGGAAGTGGATTTACAGACGGCCCATCTTCGCTTCGACATTCCTTTTCTCGCCCGGCGCCTGACGACCACCACGGAATGGCTTTCACGTCGTCCGGAAGTACGCCATTTGAAACTGGGTCATTTTGGAGCGAGTACCGGCGCCGCCGCTGCCCTCGTCGCCGCAGCCGAAGTTCCGCGCCTGGTAAGCGCGGTCGTGTCGCGTGGCGGAAGGCCGGATCTGGCCGGGGCTGCGCTGGCACGCGTCGACGCGCCCACGCTGCTGATCGTGGGAGCAGCGGACCCAGTGGTGTTGGATTTGAATCGCAAGGCCCTAGCACTCCTGCGCTGCGAGAAACAGTTGCAGATCATCCCGGGGGCCGGCCACCTGTTCGAGGAATCGGGTGCGCTCCAGAAAGTATCCGTCCTGGCGCGCGATTGGTTCCTGTCGAAGCTTGCTAACCCGGCCGCGGCCCCCTCACGATAGTGGACTCTTTCAGCTTGGCCAGTTCCCGGCGAGCGATCGCGGCCCAGGAGCTGCTCGGATCAAGCTTCAAATAAAGTTTCCAGTGTCCCATGGCCTTCAGAGGCTGCCCGGTGGATTGATAGAGCAGCGCGACATTGTAATGCGCGTCGGCGTAGTTCGATTGAAACCGGATCGCAGACAGGTAATGTGCCAGCGCCTCGGAGCGATCGCCTTTTTCATCAAAGAGATTGCCCAGATTGAAATAGGCGAGCGCGTAGTGGGAGTCGACCTCCAGCGCCTTACGGTAATGCTGCTCAGCCTCGCGCCAGTTGCGCGCATTGAAATAAACCGTGCCCAGGTTGACCAGCGCTCCGGCGGACGTGGGGTCGATTTCGGAGGCCTTGCGATACGCCTCGATAATCTCTTCCATCGGCGCGCCAGTCTGCTCGAGTTCCAGTCCTTTCTCGAACCAATGTTCGGCCTCGACGCGCGACTTATGTTTGCGGGCTCCAACATTCTCTCCGGCGTTCTGCCCTGGAAAGGACAGCAGCTTGCTGATCTCGGCCTCGTCGAAATCCAGCAGCAATTGACCCGAAATAGGCTCCATCCGTTGGCCGGCGAACTGCACCTGGATCTTTTTCCCTCGCGAGTAGATCTTCAGCTCAGTAAGCGGATTGGTCACGTCACGAAGTCGCGCGCGTAACGCGTCCAGAGCTCTCCGGATTTGCGTCGCCGGAATCTTGCTCTTACGCAATCCGATAAGGGTTCGTAGCGCGAGCATATCGGAGAAGTTGAAAGATCCGCTGGCGGAAACGAATTTCTGTTTCTCCCAGCTGCGAAGCTGCCGCTCAGAAACGTCGAGCAGCCGGCGTACCTCCTCGCGCGAATAGGCCTGCTTGGTTGCGTGAGCCGGCACGGTGAAAGTGTAACAAGGTCTACGGGAGAATTGTGAGGCGCCGACGTTAGTAACTACTCGAACAAGACTGCTAGCGGCACGTTGATCGCAGGATCTTTTGTTTCGAGGATGCCCGATTTCGCCTCAAACATGCCTTCTGACGTGACGACATATCCTTTTCGATTCCTCGGATTGATGATCCACACGTAGGGTACGCCGAAGTTCAGATAGTCGTCGATCTTTTCCAGCATGTATTGCATGGTGTCGTCTTTGGATAGGATCTCGATGCAGAGATGTGGTGGGCTGGTGAAAATCTCGCCTTGTTCCTGGGATGCTCGTATGACCGTGATGTCAGGAACCCTGAAGCGCGTGGGGTTTACTTGTACGCGAACGCCGGGGAAGACCTCGACGCCAAGCTCATCAGATCTGGCCGCGAGATAAACGACGAGCTCTCCCTGTGTAGCGCTATGCGTCCTTTCTCCGAGATTCCTCTCTACCACTCGTCCATCGATATATTCGCGGTCAGGGTGGTAGCTGGTTGACAGGTACTCGGCAACTAACACGAAGGAGTCTCCACTACGTTATTTCTGTGCGCGCCCGAACGCCGATTTTACCAGCTCCAGCGCGTCCTCTTTGCTGTGTATCTTCGACTCCAACTGCGCATCCTCGGCCATTTCCAGCATGCGCGTGAAATCCGGGCCTGGCGCGTAGCCGGCCTCAATCAAGTCGCGACCCGTGAGCAGCCGAGCCGGACGCAATTGCTCCGGCGGTAATTGCTCGAGCTTGCATTTTGCGAAGTTGTAGTTCTCCAGATTGCCGTGGCTGGCCGAGCAGTCCAACCGGTGCAGCTCCAGGTGTTCGTCGAAGCGCTCCATGCGCAGCATGCGTTTGAGCTTGCTTTCGCGCATCTCGTGCACGTGACCGAAGCGCATGTGATTCGCCACCAGCGCGATCACCTGTTCGATCGCCGCATTAGAGAGTCGCAGCCGTGTCAGGATGTCTCGCGCGATCTTCTCACCTAGCTCCACATGGCCGTCGAAGCGGATGCGCTCGGCGATACGAAAGGTCCCGGGCTTGCCCACGTCATGCAACAGGACGCCCAGCGCCAAAGTCGCCGTCGGAGATCGGAGGCCTTCCAACATCAGCAGCGTATGGGTCCACACGTCGCCCTCTGGATGAAACTGGGGCGGCTGCTCGACGCCCTTCATGGCTGCTACTTCGGGCAGGATATCGCTGAGTAAACCGGATGAATCCAGCAGCTCGAGGCCCCGCCTGGCAGCGCCTTCGGTGAGGATCCGAACCAGTTCATCGCGGATGCGCTCCGGTGAGACCCGCACAATCCGGCCGTGCAGTTTCTGGATCGCGGCCATGGTCGCCGGTTCGATTTCAAAACCGAAGCGCGCCGCGAATCGAATGGCGCGCAGCATGCGCAGGTGGTCTTCCTCAAATCTTTGCTCCGGGTCGCCGATCGCGCGAATAAGCCCTTTTCTCAAATCATCGAGGCCCCCGACGTAATCCACCACCTTGGATGCCAACTCCGGGGATGATGCCAGCGCAGGATCCAGCAGCAGAGCATTGATCGTGAAATCGCGGCGCAACACGTCCTGTTTCGCATCGGTCTCAAAGCTGACTTCCACGGGATGCCGGCCGTCCAGATAAGAACGATCGCTGCGAAATGTGGCAACTTCCACGCCGTCCACCAGCACCACGCCGAATTGTGTGCCCACCAGTTGGGCTTTCGGAAACATCTCGATTAGCTGCTCCGGCTTCGCGTCGGTAGCGATGTCGTAGTCGGCCGGCTCGCGCCCCAATATCAGGTCTCGCACGCACCCGCCCACCAGCCAGGCTTGGAACCCGTGCGCCCGAAGTTCTCCAGCAATTTGAACTGCCGTGCTACGCCTCATGTGATCATCGTAGGATATAACTTGTGTCACAAGCGCGTAATAAGGAACGCCCGAGTAGAATGGAAATGGAAATAGCCCCTTAGATGTCGAGCGAAGTTAGCAAACCCACCATGACGTCGGCCAAAGTCGTGGTGGCCACGACCGTAGCCTTGTCCTTCATCAGTTTCTGGCGTGGCGCATCCATTGTGCTTTCCGATCTGGCTTCGTCCGCCTATTATGCCGGCGGCATTGCGGAGATTGCCATCGGACCCGCGGCGCCTTGGTTCGTCCTGGGCGTGATGCTTTTCAGCTTCGCCGTGCGATCGGTGTACATGGAAAGCTGCAGCATGTTCGTGCGCGGTGGCGTGTACATCGTGGTGAAGGATAGCATGGGCCCTTTCATGGCCCGCATGTCCGTTTCGGCTCTGGTGTTCGACTACATCCTCACTGGACCTATCAGTGTCGTCAGCGCCGGCCAGTATCTGGGCCACCTTCTGGACGAAGTCGCCAGAATGCTCGGACAGTCGTTCCCTTTCAACGTGAATCACTTCGCCGCCTTCTTCGCGGTGCTGGTTACCGGATACTTCTGGTGGCAGAACCTTAAGGGTATCCACGAATCGAGCGGTAAAGCGTTGCGGATTATGCAGATCACAACCATTATGGTGATCGCTCTCGTGATCTGGTGTCCGCTGACGATTTTCTTGCGCAATCACGTTTACATTCCGCCTGCGCCTCTACCGCGCAATCTCCAGTTCAACGCCGAGGCATTGGGTTGGTTGAAGGGAACCGTTTGGCCGTCTATTCCGATGATCGCGCTGATTATCGCCTTCGGACACTCGCTTCTCTCCATGAGCGGATTCGAAACCCTCGCGCAGGTTTATCGCGAAATCGCCTATCCCAAGATGAAGAATCTTCGCATCACGGCGAACATCGTTTGCTGGTACGCAGTCATTTGTACCGGTGTCATCACCGTATTTGCCGGTATGATCATCAGTCCGCAGGACATCCGGAACATGTACGCCGATAATCTCCTGGGCGGCCTGGCGATGCAACTGGCAGGACCTGAGCTGGTGAAGCTGGCGTTCCATATTTTTGTGGTAATCGTGGGCATCTTGATTCTCTCAGGCGCCGTCAACACGTCTATGATCGGAGCGAATGGCGTCCTGAACCGCGTGGCCGAAGATGGCGTCTTGCTGGATTGGTTTCGCAAACCCCAGAAACGCTTCGGGACCACTTACCGGATCATCAATTTGATCACGCTGCTGCAGCTTGCAACCATCATTCTGAGCCGCGGCGACATGTATCTGTTGGGAGAAGCGTACGCTTTCGGCGTGGTTTGGAGCTTCTTCCTGAAGTCACTGGGAGTACTGGTGCTGCGCTATCAGCGTCACGATCAGGAATACAAATTCCCGTTCAATCTGCACATGGGCGGCGTGGAGATTCCAATCGGGTTGGGAATCACCACCTTGATCCTCGGCTTCGTCGCTACCGCCAATTTGTTCACTAAACAGATTGCGACCATTTATGGCGTGGCCTTTACTCTGGTGCTCTTCGTCGTCTTCACCATTTCCGAGCGCGTCAACGAGCGCAAGCGGCGTCTGCAACATCTGGAGAAGAAGCCGCTCGAAGAATTCAATCTGGATCATCAGCCTCAAGTCGGCGCCGGCACTTTGCACGCCCGGCCCGGATGTGTCCTGGTGGCGGTGCGCGACTATCACAATATGGAGCACCTTCGGAAGGTCCTCCAAAAAACAAATCTGCGGCGGCACGACATCGTCGTTATGACTGTACGAACCATTTCCGCGGGAGCCGGCGAATATGACCTCTCCGACGAGCAGATGTTTAGCGACTACGAGAGAGAACTATTCAGCCACGTGGTCGAGATCGCGGAAAAGGAAGGCAAGCCGGTGGAACTTCTGGAGGTTCCGGCCGTGAATCCTTTCGACGCGATGGTGCAGTCGGCCGCCAAACTCAAGGCCTCGCGGCTGGTCACCGGAGTTTCGGCGAAGATGCCGTCCGAGGAACTGGCGCGCCGCATCGGTCTGGCTTGGGAGAGCCTGCCTGAGCCGCGCCACGCCTTCTCACTGGAAGTTATCAGTCCGGATCGACCGTCCATTTACGTAAATCTCGGCCCGCATCCGCCGCGCCTGTGGCCCGAGGACGTCGATCGGCTGCATGACCTCTGGCTGCGGTTGAGCGATGCCGAGGGCGTCGGCGCGAAGCTCCATCACCGGGATATCGTCGGGATAGCGTTGCGGCGTTTGGAGAGAGATCTCACCACCGGTGACCGCGACCAGTTGCTGAATGATCTGAAAAACGAATTGCGGAAGGGTTAGCCCACTCGCTGATCAAGCGATCTTGAGAGCCAGGACACGCAACCGCCGGTAATCCACCGTCCAGACTCCGTCACGATATCGCTCGGCCCGCAGAATCCCGGCAACGTTGCGCCGCTTAGCCAGGGTTTCATCGGCGGGCATACCTTTGAAATAACTGTCGCAGAACATCCGCAGCCAGTCATCCATACCATTCTCGCCCTCCAATGGTGTCGGCCGGTCGAACAGCTCGGCGTGCCGCACCTCCAGCCCGTGCCGCTCCAGTACCGCCGCATACTCGGCAACGCTCGGGTAATACCAGGGACAACGCGCGTCGGACTCTGGCCCCAGAGCTGCGCGCAAGGCCCTCAAAATCGATCCGGTGTTACCGTGGCCGCCGAACTCCGCCACAAATCGTCCACCGGGCTTCAGCGCCCGCGCGATCGACTCGGCCGCTTCATCGGCCTGCTTCACCCAGTGCAACGCGGCGTTGGAAAAAACTGCATCGAAGGGCTCTTCAAAGTGGAAATTCGCGGCATCGCCGAGTGCGAACGTGAGTCCCGGATAATTCTGCCGCGCCTGCCCGATCATGGTTACTGAGCTGTCCAGGCCCACCACCTGTGCGCCTAGTTTGGCGATCTCCGCGGTGAGTTGGCCGGTACCGCAACCTACGTCCAGAATCCGCTCACCCGGTTTTGGAGCCAGCCACTCGACTACGCCGGCGCCCAGACGCCAAACCCACGAATATTTGCCTTCGTATTGCTCCGCGTCCCAGGAGGTGCTCACGCCTTTTTCGTGCGTGTCTTGGTTTTTTTCGCTGGGGCAGCAGCCTCTGGTTCGGGCGCGGGATCGTCGGCGACGAGTGCCGGACCGGTATTCACGGACGACAATACTTCTTTGAACAGCTCTTGCTTTTTCAGGTCCTTTTTGGAGGGTGGAGCCTGTTCATGTCGATAGTCATGATCGTGATAGCAGGTCCGGCAGCGGACTTTGGCTGGCTCGGCATTGACTAAAGATACGATGGCATGGTTTGTGATCCTGCGGCACTTTATGCAGTGATCGTCGATAATATCCCCTAACCGGTGATCTGACATAGGAAAAATCGGGGGTCTCGGCTGAGTATATCAAAGTTGGAATGACAAATACCCGGCGATCGCCGCGCCCAGCATGATCCACAGCGTGTCGACGCGCGTCAGGGCGATTAGCGCGAAGCTTGCGACTACGATCGCAAACGTCATGGGCCCTGTAATCGCGTCCCGAGCCAGCGGCACGGCTGCCGCGGCCATGAGTCCTGCGCCGGCCAGCAACACTGTGCGCGTGACCGACCGTATGCGGCGATGCTCGGCGCGCTTGCCAATGAAGTGCAGCATCGGAATGATGAGAAACGCCGGGGTGATCATCGCCAGCCAGCCGGCGCACGCGCCCGGAACGCCAGCCACCAGGTAGCCCACGCTTACAACGTAAATTCCTAACGGTCCCGGACCCAGGCGTCCCGCTGCCACCGCGGTATTCAGTTGCCGGTCCGTGAGTAGGTGGTAATGCACAACGAAATCGTTTCGGATCATCGGCAGCGATGCCAAGCCGCTAAAGGAGGTCAGCGTGGCCTTGAGCAGCAGCAGATAAAGAACTACGACGTTCACTGCCGCACCCAGAAGAAACCCGTCACCGCTGCGATGGCGATAACCTGCAGCGGCGATATGCCTGCTACCCGAAATAGAACGAACGCGCCAGTGGCGATCAATACCGGCGATAGCCAGGTTCGTTTGGAACATTGCCGCCGCACCAGCATGGCCGCCGCTCCGATCATCGTCCCCACCGCTGCGGCGATCATGGCGCCGAATACCGCTCGCGCCGCGGGATGCTCCACGCCCAGTTCCCAGACGCGGGTCAACCAGATCACCAGAATCGAAGACGGAATCGTGAGGCCCAGCACGGCCGTGATGGCGCCCAAGACCCCCATGAGATACCAGCCGGCCGCGGCGCAAAACGCCAGGACGTTGGTTCCCGGGGTCAGGCGCGCCAGCCCGAATGCGATCGCGAATTGGTCAGGGCTCAGCCACTGGCGCCGGTAAAACTCGCGTTGCAAAATGGCGATGGTCGGATCGCCACCGCCGAAAGCGGTAGTGCCGACGCGCAGGAACAGCCGGGCCGTTTCCATCAGTCGAGGTTGGGACATCGCAGCTAATGTAGCAAGGTGAGCCAGGTCGCAGACGGTCCCCGGCCTGCCATGTTTCCTACCGCGCCGCGTCCGCTGGCGCCGACCCCTTCTTGGTCCACTCCCCGATCCAATCCAGAAACGAGTTGTACCAGAGCACGCTGTTCTGTGGCTTCAAAACCCAGTGACCTTCGTCGGGAAACTCCAGCAGCTTGGATGGGACTTTTTGAAGCTGCAACGCCGTGAAGAGCTGCAGGCTCTGCGGGTAAGGCACACGAAAATCCTGTTCGCCGGTGACCACCAGCGTCGGAGTGTGGAAGTCCTTCACATAATAACTGGGCGACCATTTCACATACGATTCCGGATTGTCCCAAGGCGTGCCGTTAAACTCCCACAGCGGGAACCAGAGCTCTTCGGTACTGCCAAACATGCTACGCAGGTCAAAGACGCCGGCGTGTGAGATGAATGCCTTGAAGCGCTGCGTGTGCCCCAGCATCCAGTCGATCATGTAACCGCCGTAGGAACCGCCGGCCGCGGCCATCCGGTCCGGATCGGAGTACGGCAGGGCCGCTACGTGATCCACCACGGCCATGATGTCGTCGTAAGGTTTGCCGCCCCAATCGTCCTTAATGTCCTCCGTGAATTTCTGCCCGTATCCATAAGATCCTCTGGGGTTTGGCATTACGACCAGATACCCATTCGCGGCGAAAACCTGAGCGTTCCAGCGATACGTCCAGCTCTCGCCCCAGTCGCCCTCCGGGCCTCCGTGAATCAAAAACAATACCGGGTATTTTTGATTCGACTGAAAATGCGGTGGCTTGACTACAAAGCTCTGCACCCGGGCCTTGTCGGTGCTCTCCACCCAGAATTCATCGAGCGGCGTCAGATCGTACTGGGCCAGCAAGGCGTCATTCAGGTGAGTAAGCGCCACCGGTGCGCCGCCGGTCGATGCCGCGCGGAAAATCTCGCTGGGCGCGGAGCCGCTTTCTCCGGTATAGATCATCGTCTTGCCGTCGGATGTTAACTGCATATCGTCCAGGGTGCTGGCGCCACTCACGATCACCCGGCTCGCTCCGCCTGTGGCAGGGATCATCTCGATGCTCTGCCGGCCCCGATCCAGCGCGGTGAAGAAAAGCGCTCCGGAGTCCGGGAACCAGGCAAAACTTTGCACCGGCCGATCCAGCGTGTCCGTTACCGCGTTTACTCTTCCGGTCGCTCGTTCCAGCACGATCAGCCGCCAGCGGTCGCTTTCATAGCCCGGGCGCTGCTGGCTCCGATAAGCCAGCCATTTTCCGTCCGGAGAATATTGAGGACTCTCATCGGCGCCGGGATTCAGCGTGATCTTCTTCGATTCGCCGCCCTCGATGGGAACCACGAACAGATCCGTGTTCGTGCTGGTGGACGGTATCGGATCGGCGTTCATGGCGTAGCAAACTTCCTTCGAATCCGGCGATATCGCGTAGTCATCCGGCCCTCCCATCGAGAATGGAGGAACATCCCGATCCCCGGGCGTCAAGTCTTTCAGTCCTGTGCCGTCGACGTTCACCACCATCAGATGCGAGCGCCGCTTGCCCCGCCACTCGGTCCAGTGGCGGAAGAGCAGGGTCGTGTAACTGCGCGCTTTCACCTTGTTGTTTTTCTCGGTTTCCAGGCGGCTCCTGGCGCAATTATCGTCCGGACAATCCGGATAGACGTCGCTGGTAAAGACGAACTTGTTCCCGTCCGGCGACCACAGTACCCCTCCGGCTTCCGTGGAGAGATTGGTTACTTGCCTCGGTTGCGAGCCGTCCGAGTTCATGACCCACACCTGCGACGAACCGTTGCGATTGGAGATAAAAGCGATTCGCTTCGAATCGGGCGCCCAACGGGGCCGTTCATTATCTGTGCCCTCGGCCGTGACCCTTTGAGGCGGGCCGCCAGCCGTAGGCACTACGTAAATTTGTTTTGGCTTTGTGTTTTGCTCCAGATCCACGCTTTGGACCGTGAACGCAACCGTCTTTCCGTCGGGCGAAAGCAGCGGCTCGCCGATTCTTTGGATCTTCAGGAGCGCTTGTATGTCGAAAGGTTGCCTCTGAGCCGCCGCGGCCGCCGCGAGGATCAATGCAAGGCCGACGGTTCGCACCAGTAGCATATGACTCGATTGTAAGCCAGCCGCAGCAGGGCGAGAGCCCCGCGGGTATTATAGAGCCAGCTTCCCTTGGTAGTTCATGTCGCTGAGGCGAAACTTGTGTTCAAACTTGATGCCTTGCGATTCAAAGGAAAAGACGACCTCTTTGTCATCGGCGGAAATTTCCTTGCTCCGGGGAAACAAGAAGCGCATCTCACTGGCGCCATTCGGTCCTTCGAACTGGACATCCTCGGCGTAGATCGGGCTCTTCCCTTTCGGAACCAGCCGGGCAGCATCTATGAATCGCGAACGCAGGGCATCGTTGCTGGCCTTGGTGTCGCGATCGCGATCCTGGTCGTTCGAATCCGAAGAATCGATGTCCCCGTTCCTGCTGCGCCGGTTGGGTGCCCGAAAACCGACCACGGTGATGATGTAATCCTTTTGGCTGGCGTCGGCGAGCGCCTTGGATTCGTCGGCAGTCAGGCTTCTCTGCTTCGCCAGCGCATCCTGGACCGGCTGAGCGCTCTGCCACCGGATGGTGAGGTTCATGGACGACGGACGGCCGCCGCCATCATTCGGATATCCGCCGCCTCCATTAGGATACCCTCCGCCTCCACCGTTAGGATAACCACCACCACCGCGCGGATAACCGCCGCCTGGAAATCCGATCCCGCCACCACCAATCCCTCCGCCGCCCATACCCCGGCGTCC
>Ga0210389_10001598_pt1 | contig 18285 bp, 16 predicted proteins | sample IncBWH28OmetaG_FD_160127 | JGI IMG/M metagenome (GOLD analysis project Ga0210389, IMG submission 160127) | Forest soil microbial communities from Barre Woods Harvard Forest LTER site, Petersham, Massachusetts, United States - Inc-BW-H-28-O ...
GTCTCCCGTCCCCGTCCCCCGTCCCGGTCTCCGTCTCCGCCCCCCGTCTCCCGTCCCCGTCTCCGGCTCCCGTAGCCCGCATGATCTGATCATGGGTCAAAAGGGTCGATATGGGCTCGTCGATTACTTAGTTGGTTGTTGTGGCGGAACTCGGTGTCGCATTGCCCGCCTTCCTATGGCGCTGGGTGTCGCATCAGCGCCCGTCTTTGCGGGTGGATGACGCATCGGACGCCATAGGAAGGAAGCGGATGACGCATCGGCCGCCTTCCGGCGGCGCCGCGCGTCCGGCCCGGGAGCCGGTCGCCAGCGCATCCTGTCGCCGGAGTCACGCACCGAACCGGACAACCACCAGTAAATATCCGGCGGGCCCTATACGGCATTTTGACCCATGATCTGATCACCGCGGCGACGCGATCCGGAATGCCTGTGGCCGCCCGTGCGCCCGACACAACGGATTTATCCGGGCATTCGGGTTCGCTCGGGCGGGCCGGACAACCCTTTCGGCGCTAACGACCCAGGATCATGCGAGTGGCGAGCGGCAGGGCGGGTGACTGGTGGGGATCGGGCGGGTGGCGGTCCGCGGGGATTCTGGCCGGGCCGAAGTTACGGGCATTGGTCAGGCCTGGATGGCTACACTGGCGCGGGCGTGGAAGCGGCGCCGGTCGGACCGGGGGCGGACCAGGGTGAACGTCTCGAACACGGTGTAGTCGTCGGTGGGCGCGCCCTTGTCGTCGGTGGCGGGGTTGACGGGGTCGGCGCCGACCGCGTGGTAGTGGGTGACCGTGATCGACGTCTGACCGCCCGCCTCGGTACCGGGGTCCACGTCGAACACGGCGATGCCATATCCGGTGGACATATCCCGGCGGGCCGACCACACGGCAGCCTCGGCCGCGTCGGCGTCGGCGCGCGCGTACACGTCAGCGGTCGAGGTCGGCGCCGGCCGGTTCGGCTTCGTGAACACCCGGCTCCGTATCTCCCCGTCGGCCGTGTCCACGCCGCAGTCATCCAGGTTGGCGTTCGTGCCGCCGCAGCCGAGGACCAGGTGGACCGTGCCGAGGCTGGTGTCGAAGACCTCGCTGTCCACGGTGGTCACCGGGCGTGGCCGGTACGTGTCGACGGGCGCGCCCGTGGCGACCTCGGTCCCCGCGTCGTGGTCGAAGCCGCGCACCGGGAACGAGCGCTCGTAGTCGTGGTCGTGCCCGCACAGCACCAGGTCGACCTCGTACTTGTCGAACAGCGGCAGCCACTCGGCCCGGATGCCCAGGTCAGAGCCGTTGCCGGTCGCGGACGACGAGCACGCGCACTGGTGCATCTGGGCGACGATCCAGTCGATCGACGGATCCTCCCTAGCCTGCTCCAGGGTCTGTTCCAGCCACCGGGTCTGCGCGCCGCCCGAGTAGCCGCGGATGTACAGCGAGGTCCCGGCCGCGATCGGTGCGTTCCCGGTCTGCCTCGCGGGAACCAGGGGAGACGGCCCGGCGTTGAACGCGCCCGCGTCCTGGTAGATCACGTCGTCGGCGCTCAGCGACACGAACAGGACGGACCCGATCCGAAAGGAGTACCACCGTCCCTCGAACGGGGGGACGCCGTTCGACGGAAGCGTGTACCGGGTCAGGTAAGAGTCGAACCCCTCCGGGCCGTTGCCGAACTCGATCTCGTGATTACCGGGCACGGGCATCCACGGCCGGTTGGACGCGGATGCCTGTGCGTTGGCCCCGAAGTCCCGCCACACTTCGGGCTGGGCCGCGGGGTTCAGGTTCGCGTAGCACAAGTCGCCGTTGAGCAGGTGGAACAGCGGCTGGAAGGTCTCTACCACCCCGACCGCGTACGCGGACTGCCCGTAGGAGAGCGCCCACTGGGTGTTCGGTGTAGCGAGGTCGCCGAAGCTGGTGAACCGGAACTGCGCCCGTTCGGCCGGGGCGGTCGTGAACGTGGCGCTGAACGGGTCGGTGGTGCTGGTGTCGTTGTCCGCCGTGACCGCGTAACCGTACGTGGCGCCCGGCCGCAGCCCGTCCACGCGGGCGTGGTAGGTCCATACGGTCTGGCCGTTGACGCCGTCGGTGTAGACGCGTTCTTCGGCCAGGAAGACACGCTGGCCGATCCGGACCCTGGCGCGTGCCGATCTGCCTGGGGACACCCACGAGATCACGACCGAGGTCGCCGGGTCCTCACCCCAGGTCAGGTGAATCTGCTCGGGTGTCCCGTTTCCGGTGCCGTTGGACCGGGCTCGGGCGGTGGACGCGCTGGCGGTGCCGCCCACTGCCGAGGCGGCGAGCAGGCCGGTGCCGCTCGCGGCGAGAACCTGGCGGCGGGACAAGCCGGGCTGCTCAGGGTCGGAGTTGGCTGGCATAGAGAGACTCTTCCGTCTCAGGGTGAACAGCCGGTGACAGCAATGGAAGGATGCGCGGCGAAATCCGATGAACATTTCTCCGGGTGGTCTGGTGTCAGCCCTTTTGACCTGCGTTGGCGCAGGAAGAGGGACTCTCCAGCGGGACAGGCGGGTGCGGCTACCCAAGCGATACCATTTCCGGGTGCGGCCGCCCCAGCCCTGGGTGGCATAGAATGCCGTGCGCTACGGAAAATCAGGCACATTCTCGCATCCTTGATGAAATCGGTGGACAGCTGGCATGACTGACGGACTTGGGGCGATGAGGGCCCGGCTCCGGACCGATAGGCCGACTCCGGCCCGGATGTATGACTATTACCTCGGCGGGAAAGACAACTTCGAGGTGGACCGCGCTGCCGTGGAGTCGATAGAGCCCAGGGCGAGTAACACGCTGCGGAACGCGGCCTGGGAGAACCGCAGGTTCCTTTGGCGGGCCGTGGATTACCTGGCCCGCGACCGCGGGATCACCCAGTTCATCGACGTCGGCTCCGGCCTGCCGACAAGACGCAATACCCACGAGGTCGCCCAGGATGTTGACCCCGGTGCGCGCGTCGTCTACGTGGACAACGACCCAATCGTCCTTTCCCACGGGCAGGCGCTTCTGGCCAAGAACGGCAACACCGCCATCGTGGAGGCCGACGCCCGGGACCCGGCCGCCATCTTCGCCGCGCCGGAGACCAGGTCACTGATCGATTTCAGCGAGCCGGTCGCCATCCTGCTTGTCGCGGTGCTCCACTTCATCACCGCTCCGGGCCATCCTCGGCACGTGGCCGGAAGCACCGCCCCGGCGGAGATCGTGACCGCGTTCCGCGAGCGCGTCGCACCCGGTTCTTGCCTGGTCATCTCCCACGCCACCATCGACGGGGCCGACACCGGCCTGGTAGCGGATATCGAGGGACTCTACGGCGGGGCGACCAGCCCGCTGCTCTTCCGCCCCCGCGAAGAGATCGAAGAACTGTTCACGGGCTGGCGTCTGCTGGCGCCCGGAGTCGTGCGTCCCTGGCAGTGGCCCGACGAGGACTCCGCCTCGCCGCGCGGCACGTACATGTTCGCCGGCGTCGCCGTCAAAGACGGCAGCTGACCCGGGGGCGTGCAACCTGCGATAGCGGTACGCGCGGTAGGGCAGCGCGCCAGAGGCGGGGCGGTCACGTCGCAAGACGTGTCGCTGACGATAAGGCCCGGGGAACTGGTTGCGATTATCGGCGGCAGTGGCGCCGGCAAAACCACGCTGCTCGACACGATGTGCGGGCTTCGGCCACCGGTCGACGGGGCGGTGAGCCTCGTCTCCCGCAATATCGGTTACGTCCCGCAGGATGACATCATCCACCTGGCTCTGCCGCTCGCCCGGACGCTCCGCTACGCAGCCGCTCTTCGGGGAGTGCCCGGCAACACGGTCGGTGACGTGCTGAGCACGCTGGATCTGGGCGACCGTTCGCCTGTGCCTGTCGGCGATTTGTCCGGCGGTGAGCGCAAGCGGGCCTCGATCGCATCCGAACTGCTCGCGGGGCCGACACTGTTCTTCCTCGACGAGCCGACGTCCGGACTCGACCCGGCCCGCGGCGCGGAACTGATGCGCACGCTGCGCGGTCTCGCGGACGGCGACACGACGGTGGTCCTGACCACGCACAACCCGGCGGATGCGGAGCGCTGCGACAAGGTCGCGGTGCTGGCCCCCGGGGGCCGCCTGGCGTTCTTCGGCACGCCGTCTGAGGTTCGCGGCCACTTCGGCGCGGCCGCCCTGGACGAGGTCTACGGGCTGCTCGACGGCAGCGACGGTACCGGCCCCGCCGTAAATCCTGCTCCCGAAACGATCGCAGCCGGCTCCCCGCCTCTCCCGGCACGTCCAGGAAGGCCAACCGACCGGAGAAAGCAGGGACGTTACCGGCAATTGCTTTTGCTTGCCCGGCGGAATGCCGACATTCTCAGTCGTGCCCGGCTTACGCTGGCGATCCTCAGCGGGGCCCCGGTGATGGTGCTGCTGATGTTCCTGGTGCTGTTCCGGCCAGGTGCGTTCGATCCCGCGGACCCCAGTCCCGAGGCCACCGTGATGATTGTGTTCTGGGTGGCGTTCGGCGGGTTCTTCTTCGGTCTCACCTATGGGCTGCTGCAAATATGCGGGGAGTTCGCCGTGCTGCGGCGCGAGCGGTTCGCCGGCGTGGACGCCACCGCTTACGTGCTGGCGAAAGTTGTGGTGCTGCTGCCGTTGCTGGCGCTCGTCGACCTGCTGTTCCTCGTCGTTCTCCGCGCACTCGGGCGGCTGCCCGCCACCGGTGACTACGGGGCGACGTTCGTAACCTTGCTGTTGTCCTCGGCGGCGGCACTCGGGCTGGGGCTGCTGATCTCGGCGGCGGTGTCGGAACCGTCCCAGGCGACGATCGCGCTGCCGATGGTGTGCTTCCCGCAGGTGCTCTTCGTCGGCGCGATCCTCCCGGTTCCCGTGATGGCCGTGATCGGCCGGTGGATCAGCTACGCGATGACCAATCGCTGGGCGTTCGAGGCTCTCGGCCGCAGCCTGGGCGTGGCCCGGCTGTGGGGGAACGGGCGCTCGCCGCTGGGGGCGCCGCTGCTCGCCTCCTACGGGACGACGTTCGGCCGGCCGGTAGCCGTGGACTGGCTGATCCTCGCCGGATTCACGATCGCGTTCCTCGCGGCCACGATCGCCGTCGTCGTCCGCAAGACATGACTGGCGGGCCCGCTCACCAGCGCGGGCGCGGCGTCAGCAGCGCAGGCGAGGTGCCAGGGCGTTCAGGCTAGTTTCGCGGTCGCGGTACGTGCGCTCGGCGAAGTCGAGGCAGGCCTCCACGTCGGCGATGTTGGACACCAGCCCGAGCGATACCCGGACGGCCCCGCCGCTCGGCAGGCCGATCCGGTCCAGGTAGTCGTCGACCGTGGACATGGACTCCCGCAAGAACCCGGCTCTGGTGAGCGCCAGCCACCACGGGCCGCGCACGTCCTTCCTGCTCAGGCCAAACGCCCACTCACCTGCGCCGGGATTGCAGAAGCACCCGGTGCGCAGCGAGATGCCCGCCGCGCTGGCGTCCCGTGAAACCGCGCGCTCATCGACTACGTGTCCGGCCGGGTCGAGGAAATTGAAGGCGACGGTGCCGCCCCGCCGGCTGACCGTGGTCGGACCGTAGCACCGGACCAGTGGCGCGCCGTTGGCGTGCCTGAGTCTGGAAAGGTTCTCCAGCAGCCAGCCGGTGAGGATGGACACTCGCTGGTGGATCAGGTCGATGCCGATGCTGTCGATCCACTCCAGGCCGGTGCTCACGTCGGGGATGGACAGGAAGTTCAGCGTGCCGTCCTCGAATGCCTCCTCGTTGGAGAGCATCCGGTGCCAGCCGCCCTGCACGCTCACGCCCCAGATGGTCCCGCCGGAAAACCACGGACGGCGCAGGCGGGGCAGTGCGTCACGCCGGACCAGCAGGGATCCGACCCCCGTGGGATAGCCGAAAACCTTGTACCAGCTCACGGCCACGAATTCCGGCCGCACCGCGGATAGGTCGAGTCTGTTCGCCGGAACGTAGGCCGCCGCGTCGAGCAGGACGTCGTACCCGAGTTCCTGGGCGCGGGACACCCAGTCGAGCGGGTGCTGGACGCCGGTGAAATTACTCTGCGCCGGGTACGCGAACAGTCCGCGGCGGCCGCCGTTGCCGCCATGTGAGAGTGCGGCGAGCACGTCGGCTTCGCTGATCCGCAGTTCGGGCGCGCGGAACGGCACGTACGCGACGCGAGAGCCCCGTGCCCGGGCGAACTCCCTGATCCCGTTGACCGAGTTGTGGTTGTCGGCGGTCAGCACGAGGCGGCCGCGGCGGCCGAACGGGTACGACTCGCCGACCAGACGGCAGGCGCCGGTGGCGTTGGGGGTGAAGACTACGGCGTAGTCGTCCGGCGTGGTGTTGAAGTGGCGGAGGATCGTCGGCCTGGCCTGCTCGGCCAGCTCGGTGGACGCGCTCGACGTCGGGTTCTCCGAATGCGGATTGCCGAAGCACCCAGCGCTTATCCGGGCGGCATGGGCCCGAAGCTGCGATGTAGCGGCGAGTCCGGCACCGGTGTAGTCGAGGTAAACGTGGCCGCGTTCGTCCAGGTAGGGGTATTCCGCATCGCGCAGCTCATCGAGCTTCGATGTATCATTATATTCCGGATATATATCACGAAAGTCCGCCATACTGGCCCTCACCCCTCGCGCTCTCGTCCCAGCCGGAACTCGAACGCCGCTGTCTGCGATATCGCTCTATTGCACCTGTGAACGGTTAAGTGGGCATTTAGTCCCTTTCGAGGCGGAGCTGAAACGTCATCTGCTGCGCCGCGTTAGTGTTCACCGGGTACCGGCGAGACGTGGACCGTCCGTTCCAGAGCTCACTGGAGACGGCGCCTGATACGACGCTCGCGTACATCGACTCGCCGACCCAGGGGTAGCCCTGCCCCGGCCGTACGGCAGGCCGGGATGAGAACTGCAATTGCGATGCCATCCTCTTCGGCAACTCTGGACCGTGGATGCCATTACCGGCATTGTCCCCGGACCAGGGGAGGCAGTCCCCGATGAAGAATCTGAGCAGCGTGTAGGGCCAGTACCCGTGGTAGCCGGCGCCTCCGCCGGAATGGGAGCTGAGTTCGCCGGGGTCCGGGCGGCTTCAGTCGCCTGCCACGAGGCGGATCCGGTTCCGCAGGGCTTGCGTGAGCACCGGCGTGATCGCCAGCAACTGGTCCTGCTGTTCGGCCGGGAGGTCGCCGAAAGCGGCGCTGACCGCGGACTGGAACTGCGGCCAGTAGGTCTCAAGGTGCTTCCGCCCGGGTTCGGTCACGCTGATCACAGTGCTGCGGCCGTCGGCGGGATTCGGCGTCCGGGAGACAAGGCCCTCCGAGACCAGCGCCGCGGCGAGTGACGTGATCCGGCGCTGGGTGATGTTCAGCGACGCGGCCAGCGCCGTCATCGTCTGGTCACCGTGCTGCTCAAGCGCCCGGAGCAAGCGCAGGCGGATGTAGCTGACCGAGGCGTCGGGAGTGCAGACCGTAACCCAGCGGCCCCATGCAGGCCCCAGGTCCGTAAATGCGGCAGCGAGTTCGCTCTGCCGCGTCCTTGTCCTCGCAGTTCGGCGCGCCATGGCTCCCGATCCTATCGGGCGTCACGGCGCGCCAGGCCGACGGCACTCCGGTGCCCCAGAGAGCTTGAACTACTTGCTGGATACAGCATTTAACATACCAGCACAAGATTGATCGCTGTGGCGTTCTTCCAGGGGAGAGACCTCGAATGTGCTCCTGAAAGCTGAGCAGGAATTACTGAGTACAGCTAGCAGTTATACTGAACGCCGCCAGTATTCCATTGGTGGTCTTCCCTGAACGGACCGAAGGAGAGCACGTGAGCAGCCAGCAGGCCGGGACGGTACGAGTGCATCCGGAGTCCGAGGCTCCGTACGGGCGGCGCTGGATCGCGCTCGTCATCCTCGCCCTGGTTCAGGGCATGCTCGCGATCGACACCACGGTCGTGAACATCGCCCTTCCGTCCATCCAGGCGGACCTGGGGTTCAGTCCCGCCGGCCTCGCGTGGGTGGTCAACGCCTACACCCTGACCGCCGGCGGCTTCTTGCTGCTCGGCGGCCGCATCGCCGACTTGATCAGCCGCAAGCGGCTCTTCCTCATCGGAGTCGCGCTCTTCGCCGTCGCCTCACTCGCCAGCGGCGTCGCCCAGAACCCCGCCACGATGGTCGCGGCGCGCTTCGTGCAGGGACTCGGCGTCGCGGTCGTCAGCCCCGCCGCCCTCTCGCTGGCCGTGCTGATGTTCCGCGACCGCAGAGAGCGGGCGAAGGCGATCGGCATCTGGGGCGGCATCTCCGGGGCCGGTGCCACCTTCGGCGTGGTCATCGGGGGCGTGGTCACTAGCGCACTGGACTGGCGGTGGATCTTCCTGATCAACCTGCCGATCGCCGCCGCCGTGCTCTTGTCCGGGCGGCTCATCCCCGACCAGCGCCCAGCCCGCAAGTCGCGGCTCGAACTCGTGGGCGCGGCACTGATCACGGCCGGCCTGACACTGCTCATCGACGGCCTGCTCAACGCGAGCGGCCGTGGCTGGGGCAGTATCCAGGTGTCCCTGCCGCTCGCCGCGGGCGCGGCCCTGCTCGTCGCGTTCGTCATCTCCCAGGCGGTGATCCCCGACCCGCTGGTGCCGCTCGGCTTCTTCCGCGACCGCACCCGCGCCAGCGCCAACGTTGCCACGATCCTCGCCATGGCGGTGTTCATGGCGATGTTCTTCCTGCTCACCCTGTACATGCAGGACGTCGGACACTACTCTCCCCTCAGGTCGGGGCTGGCCTACCTGCCCTTCGGGATCGCGATGCTCGCCGCGATCTACCTGAGCATCCGCCTGCTGCCGCGCGTGAGCATCAAGTACAGCCTCGTCGCGGCCTTCCTGCTGTGCGCGGCGGGCACGCTGCTGCTGGGCCAGATCGGCGGGCACCTGCAGTACGCCAGCCACGTCCTGCCCGCCACGATCATGTACGGGTTCGCCCAGGGCATCATCATGCCCGGCCTGCGGTTCGCCAGCCTGCACCGGACTGGCCCGGCCGAGTCCGGGCTGGCCAGCGGCCTGCAGAACACGACGCTGCAGGTCGGCAGCAGCCTCGGCCTGGCCGTGCTGGTCACGATCGCCCTGCGCCGCACTGCCGCACTCACCGCAGGCGGCACCAGCCCGGTCAGCGCCGCCGTGGGCGGCTACGTTCTCGCCTTCCGGATCGGCGCGGCGGTCCTGCTCGCCGCGGCCGTGCTCGTCATGCTCGTCTTCCAGCACATCAGCGCGGTGAGCCTCGGCCAGCCCCGCGCCAAGCGCGCCGCACCCGGGGGTTCCGGTGCCTAGCGAGCGGCCACGCCCGAGACGGGAAACACGGGCCGGAACCCGGAGCCGAGGGCCGCCTGGCCCGGCGGCACCCGCGGACCATTTCCAGCCCAGCACATCGCCAGAGCTGACCTAGCACTGAAAGGGAACACACGTGTACATCTCTACCGACTCGCTGCCCGACGAGTTCAACGGACGCCGCGCTCTCGTCACCGGCGGCTCCCGCGGCATCGGAGCGGCAATCGCCCAGCGGTTCCTCGACGGCGGTGCCCGCGTCGTGACCAGCGCCCGTTCGGCCACGGACGACACCCCGAAGGGGTCGGCGTTCATCGCCGGGGACGTCAGTTCCGAAGCCGGGGCGAGGCAACTCGTCGAGCAGGCCGTGGCGGCACTCGGCGGCCTCGACATCGTGGTCAACGCGGCCGGCGCCTCGCGCGTCTACATGGGCGGCCCGGCGACGATCCCGGACCAAGAGTGGCAGGACTCGGTTGACATCAACTTCCTGTCCGCCGTCCGGGTGACCACCGCCGCGCTCCCCGCCCTTCAGGAGTCCCGGGCGGGCGCGGCGATCGTCAACATCAGCACCGGCGTCGCGAAGCACCCGGCGCAGCCTCCGCTGCTGCACTACGCCGCCGCCAAGGCCGCGCTCAACGCGTACAGCAAGGGCCTGGCCACCGCGCTGGCGCCCGCCGGGATCCGCGTCAACGTGGTCTCCCCCGGCATGGTGGAGACGCCGGGCGGCACCGAGATCGTGCAGACGATCGCCGACGCGATGGGGGCGCCGCTGCAGGCGCTCGCGCGCACCGTGCCACTCGGGCACTTCGGTGACCCGCGTGACATCGCCGAGGCGGTGGCCTTCCTCGCCTCGAACCGCGGGCAGTGGATCACCGGCGCCGACCTCGACGTCAGCGGCGGCCAGTAACCACGACCGGTCGCTGCCCCCGGCGCCATCAGGCGCCGGGGGCAGTGCGCCAGCGCCCGCGTACCCTGGGCAGCGTGACCCGCCGCCCGCTGCCGATCGATCCGGCGATGAAGTGGCCTTCCCGCCGGACGGACATGGCTCACGAGGTCTCCTTCACCGCCAGTCACCTGCGCCGCGAGTGGGTCACTCCCGCCGACGTCGGGCGCCTGTGGGCCGAGCGGTGGAGGACCGTCGTCAACGCCCGGACGGGTCCCTTCCCCGCCTGGGCGCAGCGTCAGGGCCTGATGACCCAGGCGAAACGCCAGACCCGCCGGGCCCACCGCAAGGGCCTGCTTGAGCGGGCCAAGTTGACGGACGTCGGGCTGAAGCGGGCGGACCATCCCCGGAGCCGCTGGGCGTACCGGGTGCGGGCCGTTAGTCCCGACTGAGCCAGGCGCCCGGGCGTACCAGGAATCCGTGGCCTGCCGCCACATCGCGAAGGCGAGAGGTGCTCCGCACGCTGCTCCCGTTGCCCCGACCGTGACGGACGCATGCTGGCCGGCATCTCAGCCGGGGATGCCCTCGCCGCCCGCGAGCCGGGCGGCGAGGCCGAGGAACTCGGCGCACCAGGCGAAGGCCTCGGTGACGTCCCGCCCGGCGAGCCGGGCCTGGTAGGCGCGGTACCTGCTCAGCTCCCACCTGCGGGCCCGGGACCTGAGGCCGGAGACGTCGGGCTGGGGCAGTGACCGCCAGGTCCAGACAGGCGGGGCCCCCTCGGCCGTGACCGTGGTGATTAGGTCGGCGGGGTCGACGGACAGGCCTAGCTGGTTGCGGACGTACCGCAGTCCTTCGAGGGTCTGCTCTGTCTCGCGCCGCCGGGCGCTGCGGCCCGCCAGGGTGCTCTCGTAGTTCTGCGGGTGGTAGCGGACCAGGGTGGCATCGACCAGCGTGACCCACCAGACCGCGTCCGCGACGGCGTCGGCGAGGCGGGGCAGGTCCCAGGAACCAGGCGAGGAAAGCCGCTGGGCTGCCTCGCGCATCGCCGCGACAGACCAGTCGATCGCGGCAGGCGGGGCCGCGGCCACGCCGGCGTGCTCGTCGTTCCATGTCATCCGGCACCGGGCCGAGCAGAACCGGGCATGCTCCCGCCCGGGAGTGAACTCGCTGCCGCACTGGGCGCACTCCCGGACTTCCGCTTCCCGGACCTCCTGCACCGGCTGATCGTATATGCGGCAATGCTGGTCAGGCAGCACTCGGGACGGAGGTTTCGGGTTCAAGATACCTTTCGTTCATCTTCCATTCACTTTAATGTCGGCGTGCCTTTCCCTTGGGTGCATACCTTGCCTGATGGACGCCGGCCCGGCGTCCGGCCGGGCCACTGCGGCCGGCCGCCCCTGCGGCAGATGGATGGCAGCGCGCGTGCCCGAGACCCGGACCTTGGACGGGACCGCCATGGACGCGGCGATGCTGGGGGTGCGCAGGCGCGCCCTGCTGGTCTCCGGCATCGGGTTCTTCACCGACGCCTACGACCTGTTCGTGATCGGCATCGTCTCCATCCTGCTCAAGGGCCAGTGGCACCTCGGCGCCGGCGAGCTCGCGCTGCTCAACGCGGTTATGCTCGGGGCGGCGTTCCTCGGCGCGCTGGCCTTCGGCCGGCTCGCCGACGTGATCGGCCGGACCAGGGTGTATTGGATGTCCGCCGCGATGATGGTCCTCGCGGCGGTCGGGTCAGCACTATCGCCCTCGCTGGCTGTCCTGATCGTGTTCCGGTTCCTGCTCGGCTTCGGCGTAGGGGGCGACTACCCGGTCAGCGCCGTGCTGATGAGCGAATACGCCCATCACAGCAACCGCGGCCGGATGATCGGCCTGGTCTTCAGCGCCCAGGCGATCGGCCTGATCGTCGGTCCGCTCACCGCGCTGGCCCTGCTCGGCGGCGGAGCGGGGTCGGACCTGACCTGGCGGCTCCTACTGGGACTGGGCGCCATCCCGGCCGCCGCCGCCGTCTGGCTCCGCCGCACCATGCCCGAGCCCCCGCGGTACGCGGCTCGTCCCGCCGCCGGGTCCAGGCAGCGCGGCAAGGCCCCCGGTGCGCGGGAGCTTCTGGCCAGCCGCAGGCTGCTGCTGACCCTGGCCGGGACGGCGGGCTGCTGGTTCCTGCTCGACTACGCCTACTACGGCAACACGATCTCCGCCCCGCAGATCATCAGCTTCATCAGCCCGCATGCCTCGCAGACGCAGACGATCGCCATCCAGCTCGCGATCTTCGCAGTCGCCGCCGTGCCCGGCTACGTGCTCGCAATCGCGCGGATGGACCGGATCGGCCACCGCAGGCTGCAACTGGCCGGGTTCATCGTCATGGGGGCCTGCTTCGCCGTCATCGGACTGGTCCCCGGGATGACCACCGCGGTCGTCCCGTTCCTGCTCGCGTACGGGATCAGCTACTTCTTCGCCGAGTTCGGCCCGAACGTCACCACCTTCGTCCTGCCGGGCGAGCTGTTCCCGACCCGTTTGCGCGCTACCGGCCACGGAATTTCCGCCGGCGTCGGGAAGCTCGGGGCGTTCATCGGCGTGTTCCTGTTCCCCGTCCTGCAACACTCTCTCGGCCTGCGCGGCACCCTGCTCCTGACCGCCGGGATCTCCGTCCTTGGCGCGCTGCTTACCCTCGTCCTGCCCGAGCCGGCCGGCCGGACCCTGGAAGACATCTCAGGCGAGGCCGACCTCATCGCGGAGGCCGAACAGGCGATCCGCGACGCCGTCGAGGCGTAGCGGCGGCGGGAACCGGATTAAGGCAACTGATGCTGGGATCGTCCCTGACGGGGGCACGGAGTGCGCCGGCCGGCCGTGTGCGGTGATGCATGAGGCCTTCCGGTCCTATGCGGGCCGGGATGGCATGCTCCGGATCCTGGCGCCCAGGACAGCGGACGTCAATTAGTGCTGCCGGGTGGCTCGCCCTAGCGACCTGCCCGGCCGGCCCAGTCACCTCGGCAGGCGCGCAGCCGAGGCCGACTTGCTCGGCTGGGCAGCGCAGACGGGCTGCCGCACGGTCACGTGTGATTGCGTGCGCGGCGTTACGGCGGCGGCCGTGCCGACGGCGCACACCGGCGGCCTAGGCCGGTTCGGGCTGAGCATGAGCAGCCCCGCTGTGGCATGGCCAGCCCGACGATGGCCATAGTCGGCCACATCCGCATCCGCAGTCGCAGCGACTGCCGTCCCGACCGTGACCGCCTCGACCGCGCCTGTGACCGCCCCCGTTATCCCCTCCAACGTGACCGCGACCACCACCGCCCGGGCGTCACCTGCTCAGTCACGGGCATTCCCTCGGCGTCGGCAAGCTTGGTGAAGATGCCGAACAGCCGCCCAAGACCAGGGTGATCGTGCGCCAGCGTCCGCTCGATCCGGTTCAGCGCGCGCAGCTGCCTGCCCGGCAGGCCCATCAGGCGCTCCTGCCGCGCTGGACCCGCGGCGCGGGAACAGGCCCGTCGTACATCGCGCGTTCCCCTGACTTCGCGGTGTCGGCAGGGTCACGGGGCTGCCCGCGGACCTGGCGGCGGAGCGCCCGTCTCCGCTGCCCGGTGCGCTCGGTCATGGTTGTTCCGCCCCAGATGCCCTCCGGCTTGGCCTCGAGCGCGTAGGACAGGCAGTTCTTGCGGACGGTGCAGGCCTCGCAGACCGCCTTCGCCGCTTTGACCTGCCGCGCCGTCGGACCCGTTGCCGCCTCGCCGGGGAAGAACAGATCGGGGTCCACCTGCCGGCAAGCGCCCAGCAGCATCCAGCCCAGCGAGCGGACTCCCGAGGCTACCGGCAGCACTGCGCGCCGCCCGTCTGCCCCTCCGGCCGCGGGCCCCGGCGGGCAGAACAAGGAGAGACTTCGTGGGCCGGCACACGGCCTGGGCCGTGGCTGGCCGCCTGCAACATTCGGGACATGCCCACGCCTCCGGCGGTACGTCTTAATTGGCCGCCAGGGTCTGGAGCAGTTTCGATAATGTGGTCAGGGGACAGACCCGAACGAGCCGGACGATACGCTGACCGCTTTCAGCGTAACTGCGGATTCCGGACCGCGGCAACCGGACAAAATGGCCTCGACGTAGGCTGCGGGCCCTTTCGATAAGCCGTTCATGAGTCGCTGACCAGCGCTGAACGTCCTAAAGCAGCCCGGCCCGGCGCAGTGTAGTCGCCGTTTGTGATAGGCCCTTCCCGATCGGCTGTTCCCTTGATTGGAGTGCGTCATGATCTAGATCATCATTGTTCTGGGACTCATCCTCCCGATCGCCGCCGTCGTCGTCGGTTTGGTCGGAGTCCTCGGCAATCGCGGCTCCGGCCACGCCTCGTGCACTCGTTCGTGGTCTTCGGCTACCACGTGACCGGCTCCGACGGCCGGCTCTTCCGCTACGGAATCGTGGCCGGCGCGGTCGGCATCACCGGGGTGGCCCTGCTGCTGCGGTACGTATCTACGCCGTGCTAGGACCGCCCGCCACGGCCTGCGGCAGTCCCGCCGGGAGACGGCCGAAGTCACCCGGGAGCGCGACGACCTCATCGGCCAGCGCGAGACCGCCGGCGCCAACGAGACCGTCAACGGGACCTCGAGCGTCAACGGGACCGCGGGAGCCGACAAGACCGACGTGACCAATGAGACCCACGAAACCACCGGTGCCAGCACGGTCAGCGCCGCGCCTAACGACCAGCCTCTCACCACGGCCACGCCCGTCACGATTCCGATCTAGTCCCGAACGGCAACCAAGCCGGGAGGCGGCATCACGACGCTTGGGGTGCCGACGATCGCCGGCCGCGTCGCGAAGGCCGTGGCCGCGAACCGGATCGGGACCGTGACGGAGAAGTTCATCTGCACGGACTCCTGCGGTTACCGGCCCGGTCGCGGGGCGCATGACGCGCTTGCTGAGCTCACTGGGGTTCAGGAGGCACGACGGATGAGCCTGCGCTCGGGCATCTGGGGGACCCCGGGATGATCAGGTCCGTCCGCGGTGATGCCGAGACGCGGCCCGTAACGGCGGGCGAGCGGGCTGGCGGTCAAGCCATGCGCGACCACACTGAGCAGTACCGTGAAGGCGAGCACTGAAATCGCCGGGCTGGCAGGCTTGCCCAGATCCTCCAGCGCCAGCAAGGCAAACACCACCGATGCCAGGCCACGAGGACCGAACCAGCCCACGAACCCGATGGCAGCGCGGCCGAGTCCCGCACCAAGCAGTGACAGCGCTACCGGCACCATCCGGATCAGTGTCAGGCTGAGCACGGCATACAGCACCGTCTGCCACGTCAGGCTCTGCATGGCGGGCACCACCGCCACGGCCCCGAACGCCAGCCAGACCAGCAGCGACACCAGAGCACCTGTCTCCTCCACGTAGGGCACTAGCCGCTCGGCGCGCTGCCCGCCGGACAAGCGGTACGCGAAGCCGGCCACGAACGCGGCGATAAAACCATTTCCGTGCAGCGCCAAGGCACAGGCATAGGCGCAGATCGCCAGCGCCAGTACGGCCGAGCCGGCGAACCCGCCAGCGGCCCACTCGCGGCGCCGCGCCGTATTCACGACAAAACCGCCCGCACCACCCACTACGGTACCAATGAGCAAGCCCAGCGCCAGCTCCGCGATCGCCGCGCCAGGACCGATACTGGCAGCGTGCTCGGCAGTCGCGGCTCCAGCTATCGCGACCAAGACCACCGGCGTGGCGATCCCGTCGTTGAGGCCGCTCTCGACGTTTAGCACGCGACGGATCCGCGCGGGGACCGCCGGATTGACCATCACGCCCGCGCCCAGGGCAGCATCGGTCGGCGCCAGGGCCGCGCCCACCAGCAGGGCGAGCCAGATACTCATTCCGTTGAATAGCCCGAACGCGAGCAGGGTCCCCAGGCCGATCGTGAGCGGCAGTCCAATCCCCAGCAGCCGCAGGCACAAGCCTATGTCGGTGCGCAGGTCCCGCAGCCCAACCCGGGACGCGTCCGAGAACAGCACCAGAATCAGGGTGATCTCGGCCAGTGCCTTGACCAGCTTCGGGGAAGGCGTGAAACCCAGCGGTGCCAGCGGGCCGTGGGTGAGCAGCAGTCCGGCCACCACGAAGATGATCGGCGCGGTCACGTCAAACCGCTCCAGCCGCGCCGACAGCGTTCCCCACGCAAAGATAAGCGCCGCCACGATCGCCAGGTCAGAAGCGCTCATCACCGTGTCACCTCATGTGTTACGGCCCACAGGACGCTCCCAAGGTGGGCCTACGGCAGGTTTGACGGGTGCCCTCGCCTTCTCAGCTCGCGAGTCGCCGCGGCGATGCGGATCTGGAGGTCGGTCGCCGGCTCGCGGCCGAGCGCGTCCTTGTCGGCTGGAGTGCCTTGGATTCTGGCTGCCGAGCGCGCCGCGGCCTCCTGGATCAGCGCGTACCGGGCGGGAGCCGGCCGGGGCGTGGTGCGCGTGAGCAACTCGCCGAGATCATTGGCGTGCGCCACGCGTGTTCCCAGATAGCGAGGGCGTCCGGCCTGCCGGGCTCGTGCGAGCAGTCCGTGATGCCGCTTGGGCTCGTTGAGTGCGTCGGGACAGAAGCGCCGCAGGATCGTCTTGATGATCGACGTGTGGTCGAAGATCGTGCTTGATACTGAGCGTGGATCGATCCACGGCGAGACGATAAGCGCCGGTACCCGCACGCCGTAGCGTCCGAACAGCCGCGGGTCGTCGTCGGGCGCGCCAGGCGGCGCGACGTGATCGAAGAAGCCGCCGTGCTCGTCATAGAAGATGACCAGGAGCGTTTTCTCCCACTGCGGGCTGGTTGCCAGCGCGTGGTAGACGGCGAGCACGAGCTCCTGGCCGTCCTTGATGTCCGCCGGTGCGTGATCGTCGTTGGGCTGGAAGCCGATGGGGTTGAAGTTGCTGAAGTTCGGGTCGATCCAGGCGACCGACGGCAGTGTGCCCCGGGCGGCATCCTCGAGGAAGCTCGCCGCATGGGAGTCGATCCTCTCGATCGCGGTCTTCCAGGTTAGGTGGGTCTTGCTGAAGAACGCGAATCTGTCGTGATGGCCGAGCGTGTAGTGGGCGTCAGCGAAACGCAGGGTGCCCGCTTCGAAGGAATACCAGCGCCACGTGATCCCGTGGGCGTCTAGGTGCCGCACAAACGACGGCCGGTTGTACAGCGGCGGGCAGTTGTGCGGCGGGTCATCGCGGCTGCCGGCGGCCTGGCCGCAAATCGCGTACAGGCGGTTGGGCCAGGTCGCGCCGGGAACCGAGCTGAACCAGCGATCGCAGACCGCGAACTCGTTCGCGAGGTGATCGTAGACCGGTACCTCTGCCGCGCTGTAGTAGCCCATCACGCGGGCCGGATCCCCGTCCTTGATGCCGCGGCGCGCGAGCGTGTCGGCGAAGCTCGTGACGAAGCCGTTCATCGCGCCGCCGTCGATCTGCAGGTCGACCGAGGTGGCGGAGTGATCGGGATCATCGGCAATCGCTGTGCTGTCGAGATGGTAGATGGGATAGCTGCGCCCGTTGTGCTCGTTGGCGAACTCCCCGCGCAAACCATCGACATCACTGCGGGAGCCATCAAGCGACAGATAGCCGAGCATGTGATCAAATGAGCGGTTCTCGAGCATCAAGACGACGATGTGCTCGACCTTGTCCAGGTTGGCCATGCCGCCCCCTCAGGCTCCTCACCGCGCCCTCGCCGCGCCTTCGCGAACGGTCCGGGGCACCCGCTCCCGCCCGTCCGCCGAGGCGGCAACTCATTGCGGTGAGCATCCCGCCACGCTATCCCGCCTGCAGACCAGGACAGCTCACCCTCGATGGGTGAACGTACTGGCTCAGCTGCGAGGTTGACTTACGGCCGCTACGGCGTCATGGCAGGCGCCGGGAATCCTCGGCCTGGGTACCAGAAAGCGAACACAAGTCCGCCGTCGGCGGCACGCCCGCGCACGGCCAAAACGGGCGAAACGGCGTTCCCCGGCATGCGGCGGCACGACCGTTGCCATGGGCATGTGCGTCATGACCAGGACTTTTCAGGTCTGGCGGGCTAGCGGCGACATCGGAACAGCATCTCGCGGACGTGACCGGACTTCGGCACGACGGAAGACATCCCAGGAGCTTAAGTGTCAAGCCGCTACGGAAGATTGGGGGAGGTTTTCGCGATGGCCCCAGGCGGTTGCCTCGTCATAGAGGGTGCCGGTCTTGAGGCATCCGTGCAG
>Ga0210389_10001599_pt1 | contig 18275 bp, 12 predicted proteins | sample IncBWH28OmetaG_FD_160127 | JGI IMG/M metagenome (GOLD analysis project Ga0210389, IMG submission 160127) | Forest soil microbial communities from Barre Woods Harvard Forest LTER site, Petersham, Massachusetts, United States - Inc-BW-H-28-O ...
GCGGTCGATCGACCCGAGCGCGGCGTCGAGACCCAGCCGCTCCTTGCAGTACTCCTCGGACTCCCACGCCTGCAGATGCGCCAGCACCACCGACGCGAACGCCTCGTGGATCTCGTAGAAATCAAAATCTTGCAGGCTCAGCCCGTTGCGGGTCAGCAGCCGGGGCACCGCGTAGGTCGGCGCCATCAGCAGGCCGTCGCGCCCGGTGACGTAGTCGACCGCGGCGGTCTCCGAGTCCACCAGGTAGGCCAGCGGAGCCAGCGAATGGGCGGCCGCCCAATCCTCGCCGGCCAGCAGCGCCACCGAGGCGCCGTCGGTCAGCGGAGTCGAATTGCCCGCCGTCATCGTCGCGTCGCCGGCCTTCACACCGAACACCGGACGCAACTTCGCCAGCTTTTCCACGCTGGCGTCGGGCCGCAGGTTGTCGTCGCGGTACAGGCCGAGGAAGGGCGTCACGAGGTCGTCGAAGAAGCCGCGATCGTAGGCGGCGGCCATGTTGCGGTGGCTGGCGACGGCCAGCTCATCCTGGTCGACGCGCTTGATCCCCAGCTGCTTGGCGGTGATGGCGGCGTGCTCCCCCATCGACAGCCCGGTGCGCGGCTCGCTGTTGGCCGGGATCTCGATGCCAAGGCTGGCCGGCAGCGTGCCCACCAGCTTCAACCGTTCGAGGTTGGACTCGGAGCGGCGCAACCTCAGCAGGTGCCGACGCAGGTTGTCGCCCAAGCCGATCGGCGGGTCGGAGGTGGTGTCCACGCCGCCCGCGGCGGCCACGTCATACCGGCCGGCCGCGATGCCGTCGGCCGCGGCGATCGCGGCCTGCAGGCCGGTCCCGCACGCCTGCTGAATGTCGAACGCCGGGGTGTACGAGGACAGCTCGGAGCCCAGCACGCATTCGCGCATCAGGTTGAAGTCGCGGCTGTGCTTGAGCACGGCCCCGCCGACCACCACGCCCAGTCGCTCGCCGACCAGTGCGAACCGGTCCACCAGGCCGCCCAGGACCGCGGTGAACATGTCCTGGTTGGACGCCTCGGCGTAGGCGCCGTCCGATCTCGCGAACGGGATGCGATTGCCGCCCAGCACGGCGACTTTTTGCCTAGACACAATTTTCTCCGCGTATCTCGGGGTCCATCAGTTTCGGATCGGCCGTTGAGGGCCATACTACCCACTGTTCTTACTCTGAAGTAAGTTCGTTCTCGATACGGTTGACCTCTACCCAGAAAGCAAGTGGAAGGCAGCTCAGTGGCTCCCCAGCGCTCGTCCGATCTGTTCTCAAAGGTGGTCACTTCCGGACCCGGATCGTTTGTGGCCAAGCAACTTGGTATCCCGCAACCCGAGACCCTTCGCCGCTACCGAGCCGGCGATCCGCCACTGGCCGGATCCCTGCTGATCGGCGGCCCTCTAGGTCAGCAGGGCAGGGTGGTCGAGCCGCTGCGCGCGGCGCTGGACAACGATTACGACCTGGTGGGCAACAACCTGGGTGGCCGCTGGGCCGACCAGTTCGGTGGGCTGGTTTTCGACGCCACCGGCATCACAACGCCGGCCGGGCTGAAGGCGTTGCACGACTTCTTCACACCCGTGCTTCGCAATCTGGGCCACTGCGCGCGCGTCGTCGTCGTCGGCACCACGCCCGATGCGGCCGCCAGCACCGACGAGCGGATCGCGCAGCGCGCGCTGGAGGGCTTCACCCGGTCGCTGGGCAAGGAACTGCGCAACGGCGCCACCGTGGCGCTGGTGTACCTGTCGCCGGCCGCCAAACCGGGCGCGACGGGCCTGGAATCCACCATGCGGTTCATCCTGTCGGCCAAGTCGGCGTACGTGGACGGGCAAGTCTTCTACGTCGGGGAGGCCGATGCCACACCACCGGCCGACTGGGACAGGCCGCTGGACGGGAAGGTCGCCATCGTGACCGGCGCCGCCCGGGGCATCGGTGCGACGATCGCCGAGGTGTTCGCCCGTGACGGCGCCCGCGTCGTGGCCATCGACGTGGAGTCCGCCGCCGAGGCCCTGGCCGAAACCGCCAGCCGGATCGGGGGCACCGCGCTGTGGCTGGATGTCACGGCAGAGGACGCTGTCGACAAGATCACCGAGCACCTGCGTGACCACTACGGCGGGCACGCGGACATCTTGGTCAACAACGCCGGCATCACCCGCGACAAGCTGCTGGCCAACATGGACGACGCCCGGTGGGACGCCGTGTTGGCCGTCAACCTGCTTGCCCCGCAACGACTGACCGAAGGGCTGATCGGCAACGGCAGCATCGGCGCAGGGGGGCGGGTGATCGGCCTGTCGTCGATGGCCGGCATCGCGGGCAACCGCGGGCAGACCAACTACGCCACCACCAAGGCCGGGATGATCGGGCTCACCCAGGCGCTGGCGCCGGGTCTGCACGAGAAGGGCATCACGATCAACGCCGTCGCGCCGGGCTTCATCGAGACCCAGATGACCGCCGCCATCCCGCTGGCAACCCGCGAGGTGGGCCGCCGGATGAACTCGCTGCTGCAGGGTGGGCAGCCCGTCGATGTCGCCGAGACCATCGCCTATTTCGCCAGCCCGGCCTCGAACGCGGTGACTGGCAATGTCATTCGCGTGTGCGGCCAGGCGATGCTGGGCGCTTGAGGAGGCAGCCATGAACCAGCCAAGCGGCCTGCGGAACATGCTGCGCGCGGCGGCCGGGGCGCTACCACTGGTGCCCCGCGGGGGGCAGCTGCCCAGCCGCACGGTGACGATCGAGGAGCTACCCGTCGACCAGACGAACGTGGCCGAGTACGCGTCGGTCACCGGCCTGCGCTACGGCAACAACGTGCCGCTGACCTACCCGTTCGCGTTGACCTTTCCGGCGGTGATGTCGCTGGTCACCGGCTTCGACTTTCCATTCGCCGCAATGGGATCCGTGCACACCGAGAACCGCATCACCCAATACCGCCCCATCGCGGTGACCGACACGGTGGGCGTGCGCGTGCACGCCGAGAACCTCCGCGAACACCGCAAGGGCCTGCTGGCCGACCTGGTGACGGACGTCAGCGTCGGCAACGACACCGCGTGGCACCAGGTGACCACATTCCTGCACCAGCAGCGCACCAGCCTGTCCGACGAGCCCAAACCGCCCCCGCAGAAGCAGCCCAAGCCGCCGCCGCCCAGCACCGTGCTGCGGATCACGCCCGGCCAGATCCGGCGCTATGCCGTCGTGGGCGGCGATCACAACCCGATCCACACCAACCCGGTCGCCGCCAAGCTGTTCGGCTTCCCGACCGTGATCGCGCACGGGATGTTCAGCGCCGCAGCGGTATTGGCCAATATTGAGGGGCGGCTTCCGGACGCGGTGCAGTATTCGGTGAGGTTCGGCAAGCCGGTGGTGCTGCCCGCCACGACGGGACTTTACGTCGACAACCGCGAGGACGGCTGGGACCTCTCGCTACGCAATATCGCCAAGGGATATCCGCATCTGACCGGCACCGTCCGGGCCCTTTAGCCCTAACGCCCCGACTGTGTGGGGCGCCGCCCCGTGGCGAGCACCTTCAATCCGTATGCGCCGCAAGCGGTCAGCAGAAACAACAGAAATAGCCAGAGCGGCGGATGGGCGAGCTCCCAGACGAAGATCGCGGCCCAAATCGGTGAGCCCTGGGTGACCGCGAGCACCCCGGCGGCACCGGCCAATGAGACCGCCGACCCGTGCAGGTGCGTCCCGGTCGCCCAATTGATGCCGAGCACCAGCACCGATCCTGCCGCCGCACCGGTGGCCAGCGAGGGGGTGAGCATTCCGCCCGCTCCACCCGCACGCAGGAACAGGGCTGTCAGCAGCGGTTTCAACAGCAGAATGGCGATCGCCGCCGACAGCGTCATCCCACTGACGAGGCTGACGGTCAGGATGCTTCGGCCGTTGCCCGGCAGCTCGGGCCACCAGTGCGAGCAGGTACCCATCACCAACCCGGCGGCCGCCAGCGCGGGGATCAGCACCCAGGTCCGGATCAGGCTGGCCGGCCGCGCCGCCGCCATGAGCCGGTTGAACGCCAATCCCACCACCAGGGTCACCGGCGCCAATATCAGTGCGTGGACGGTCAGCAGCGACGTCGACTCCTCGACGGGCCAGTCCAGGGTGGGGTGATCGTGCGTGATCGCAGATCCGACCGCGACCGCCAGGCTGGAGGTGATGAACGCGGCACCCACCGCGCGCGGATGCCAGGTGTTCAGCATGATCCGCACGGTGAACAGCGCGCCGGCCAACGGAACGGCGTAGACGGCCCCGAGCCCCGCCCCGGCCGCGCACGCCAACAGGATCTCGCGGTCCCGGCCGGACAGCCGCTTCAGCCACCCGGTAGCGAAATCGCCCAGGGCCGCGGCGAATTGGCGTGGAGCTCCCTCACGGCCAAGGGATGCTCCGGAGCCGACCAGCACCACCTGCAGCAGCGCGTCGATGCTCCATGCCAGCCGCGGTATCGGGTCATGGCGGGCGATGGTCTGTGCGAGCGGCGGCACCTCGGTGCTGCGCCGCAGGATCCACCAGCCGAATCCCGCCAGCGCGCTGCCGACCATCGGCCCCAGGATCCGGCGGACCGGACTGCTGCCTGTGACCCCGGCCAGAAGGGTGCCGAAGCTGTAGTGGTAGGTGAGGTGTTGGACGTAGCGCAGCACCGTGGTCGTCGCCAGCCCGGCGAGCCCGGCCAGCAATCCGACGATGAGCACCGCGCAGAAGAAATCGAGGTTGCGGCGGGACAATCGAGCCGATCGGGCCACCCCATGAATGTAGGGTCTAACCGGCCGCGGCGCTGTGTTCGCCCGCCTCCACGGCGGCTTCGCGGTCCCCGGGTGTTCCCCGCAGGCCGTGCCAGAACAGGTCGATCGTCAGGTGCGCTGCCTCGTCGACGCCGATGTCGCCGGTACTGACCCGGTTGGCCATGGCCTCGCCCGCACCCACCAGTGCCACGGCCGTCATCTCGTGCTCGGAGTCCGTCCGCGGGGTGCGGCTGCCGGCCCGCACCAGCCCGGCCACCAGTTCGATGATCTGCTCGCGCCCCTCACGCACCGTCTGGGCGAATGTCTGCGAACTGGTGGCCTGGGTGTACATCACGATCCAGGCCGCCCGGTTGGCATCGATGTAGCGCAGGAACGACACAATGGTGTTGCGCAGCAAGTCCTTCGGGCCCAGGGTGAAGTCGATATCGGCCCGCACCGTGTCGATGAACCGGCTCAGCTCGCGGTCCAGGCACGCGCCGAACAGGTCCTCCTTGGAGCCGTAATACAGGTACAGCATCGGCTTGGAGATCTGCGCCTCGGCGGCGATGGTGTCCATCGAGGTCTCGTGGTAGCCGTTGACCGAGAACATCTGCACGGCGGCGTCGAGCATCTGCTGCTCACGGACGGCACGGGGCAACCGCTTGGTGCCACCTGCCATCGCTGTCCCCTTTTTAGGCCTTCCTGGCCGTCTATGTGACTCCAGGGTAACGATGATGCGGCGTGTCAGTGTCCACAAGCCCGATTGTGGCCCTTCATCGTCGCCACCCGCACGAGCGACTGGTCCACCGCAGCGATCGCCAATTCGCTTGCGGCCACCGCCTTCTCGAGCCGATCCAGGACCGCGGGGACTTCGTCCGTGGTGACCCAGAGCGCGACGTCGATGCCTGCCTGCAAACTGCGCAGCACCGCCTCGGAGACGCCGTACCGATCCGATATCGCGGCCATGCTGGACAAGTCGTCGCTGAACACCGGGCCGTTGAACGGCGGAGCCCCGTAGCCGGTGCCATCGCGCAGCAATTGCACGGCGGCCCGGCTCAGGCTGGCCGGGTCGTCGCCGGTGAGCCCGGGGACCTGCAGGTGGCCGACCATGACCGCTACCGGGGCCGCGGTCACCAGCGTCCGGTAAGGCACCAGGTCGACGTTCTGCAAATCGCTCAGCGGCGGTGTGACGACACCACCGGTGTGTGAATCACCGGAGCCGTGCCCGTGGCCCGGGAAATGCTTGAGCACCGGCAGCAGACCGGCGTCTCGCAGACCCTGCGCGTAGGCCCCGGCGTAGGCGGTGACCGTGGCCGGGTCGCCGCCGAACGAGCGGTCCCCGATCACGCCGTCCGTGGCGTCGGTGACATCGACCACCGGAGCGAAGTCGATGGTGATGCCCAGGTCGCGCATCTTCTTGCCGCGATCGGCGGCCAGGTCGTGGACTTGGGCGACCGTCTGGGTCTGTGCCAGCTGGCGGGGCGAGGGTGCCGGCCCGATCAGCGATTTCAACCGCGCCACCCGGCCACCTTCTTCGTCGACGCTGACCGCCAGCGGCAGCGGTCCCGCGCTGCCCGCGATATCGGCCAGCGGGCCGCTGAAAATCGACAGGTCCGTCCAGCTGCCGATGAAGATGCCGCCGACGTGGTAGCCGTTGACGACGGCTCGGGCGTCGTCGGCGTTCTTGACTCCCACCATCAGCAGCTGGGCCAGCTTGTCGCGAACGGACAACGTAGCCGGGAGGGCCGTCGGGTCGGCGCAATTCGGTGGCGCGGGCGCCGCCGCCGGCTTGCTGACCGTGGTCGACGAAGTGCCAGGGGGTGGTGCGGCGTGCTGGCCACAGGCCGCAACCAGCGCTGATGCGGCGGCGAGCACGGCCAAGGTGCGCGGAAACGGCATCCGGCCATGCTTTCACGGAGGGCTGCGGGGCCCCCGATCCGGGGCGCGTCGAAAGCGTTTCGCCCGCGACCGCAGCGGGCATCACCGGTACGTTGGCCAGTAACCCCTTTGTCTGGCAGGGAGGAGCCAGCGAATGACCGGGTTCATGCTGGCCGCTGCGGCCAGCATCGGGGTGGGATTGTCGGTGGGTGCGGCGGCGACCGTTGGCGTCACAGTCGCCGTCACGCACCACGGCATGCCGCCGGCGCAGAACCCACCGACGTCGCAGAACCCCGCAGGGCCCTACCTGGTGGACTACGGCGATCGGTGTTTTCACGGGCACTGTCTGCCCTGCGACAGCGTGCAGGGTTGCCTGAACAAGCTGCCGCCCGGACTGCTGCCCTAGACCAGACTCGCCGTCCCGGGCCCCGACGGCTGTTCTGCTAGGTTGGCCTAGGTTCAAGGTCACGACCGCAATCCCGAGGAGCTATCGATGAATCGGATCATTGCGCCCGCCGCGGCGAGCGTGGTGGTTGGTCTGCTGCTGGGCGCGGCCGCGATCTTCGGGATCACCTTGATGGTCCAGCAGGACACGAAGCCGGCACTCCCCGGGGGCGATCCACAGACGTCGGTGCTCAACCGGGTCGAGTACGGGAACCGTAGCTAGCCGGGCGATGATGCGGGCCGGCGCAGCGGCCCGGGGAGGAGCCGGGCAATCCAGCTCACGCCCGGCGACGATGCGGGCCGGCGCAGCGGCCCGGGGAGGAGCCGGGCAATCCAGCTCAAGCCCGGCGACGATGCGGGCCGGCGCGGCAGAAACGGCCCCCGCCCCGACGTCCGCGCCGCTGTCACGCCGGTGGTTATTTCTCGTCGGCGCGATCTCGCTGGCGTTGACGTTTGCGCAATCCCCCGGGCAGGTCTCCCCGGACACCAAGCTCGATCTGACTGCCAACCCATTGCGTTTCCTGGCCCGCGCAACCAACCTGTGGAACAGCGAGCTGCCGTTCGGCCAGGCGCAGAATCAGGCCTACGGCTACCTGTTTCCGCACGGCGCCTTCTTTGCCATCGGCCATCTGCTTGGCGTGCCCGGCTGGATGACCCAGCGGCTGTGGTGGGCGTTGCTGCTCAGCGTGGGTTTCTGGGGGCTGCTGCGCGTCGCCGAGGCGCTGGCGATCGGCAGCCCGACGTCACGCCTGATCGGCGCGGCGGCGTTCGCGTTGTCGCCGCGGGTGCTGACCACCCTAGGATCCATCTCGTCGGAGACCTTGCCGATGATGCTGGCGCCATGGGTGCTGCTGCCCACAATCCTGGCGTTGCGCGCTGAGACAGACCGCACCGTGCGCGCGCTCGCCGCGCAGGCCGGGCTGGCCGTAGCGCTGATGGGCGCGGTCAACGCCATCGCGACGCTGACCGGTTGCCTGCCCGCCGTGATCTGGTGGGCCTGCCATCGACCGAACCGGCTGTGGTGGCGCTACACCGGCCGGTGGCTCTTGGCGCTGTCCCTGGCCACGCTGTGGTGGGTCGCGGCGCTGGTCCTGCTCCGCGGTGTGAGCCCCCCCTTCCTGGACTTCATCGAATCCTCGGGCGTGACGACGCAATGGTCGTCACTGACCGAGATACTGCGCGGCACCGACAGCTGGACCCCGTTCGTGGCGCCGACCGCCACCGCGGGCGCGCCGCTGGTGACCGGATCGGCGGCCGTCTTGGGCACCTGCCTGGTCGCGGCGGCCGGGTTAGCCGGACTGGCCGGCCGCGGCATGCCGGCGCGGGGACGGCTGGTGACCATGCTGCTGGTCGGGCTGGTATTGATGGCCACCGGCTACAGCGGCGGGTTGGGTTCGCCGCTGGCCCACCAGGTCCAGACTTTCCTGGACGCCGGCGGCGCGCCGCTGCGCAACGTGCACAAGCTGGGATCGGTGATCCGGATCCCGGTAGTACTGGGCATCGCCCAACTGCTGGGCCGGATACCGCTACCGGGCAGCGCGCCCCGGCCGGTGTGGCTGCGCGCGTTCGCCCACCCCGAGCGCGACAAACGGGTCGCGGTGACGGTTGTGGTGCTGACCGCGCTGATGGTCAGCACCTCACTGGCGTGGACCGGTCGGCTCACCCCACCGGGCACGTTCAGCGCGATCCCCGGGTACTGGCACGAAGCCGCCGACTGGCTCAGCGAACACAATTCTCGAGCCGTGGGGCCGCAGCCCGGACGCGTGCTGGTGGTCCCGGGTGCGCCCTTCGCCACCCAGGTGTGGGGCACCAGCCACGACGAGCCGCTGCAGGTCCTCGGCAGCAGCCCCTGGGGAGTGCGCGACTCCATCCCGTTGACCCCGCCACAAACCATCCGCGCGCTGGATTCGGTGCAGCGCCTGTTCGCGGCCGGGCAACCGTCGGTCGGTCTCGCCGACACCCTTGCCCACCAGGGCATTTCCTACGTCGTGCTGCGTAACGACCTGGATCCCGACACGTCGCGCTCGGCCCGCCCCATCCTGGTGCACCGCACCATCGAAGGCTCGCCGCGACTGCAGAAGGTGGCGCAGTTCGGCGCACCGGTGGGGCCCGGCACGCTGGCGGGCTTCGTCGCCGACGGCGGACTACGACCCCGGTACCCGGCCCTGGAAATTTACCAAGTGCTATCCCCGGGCGCGGTTGAAGACGATCCCGGCGCGCCATACTTCATCGACACCGACCGGCTGGCCCGGGTTGGCGGCGGCCCCGAGGTGCTGCTGCGCCTCGCCGAGCGGCGGCGGTTGCTGGGTCAGCCGCCGCTGGGCCCGGTGCTGATGACAGCCGATGCCCGGGCCGCCGGTCTGCCGATCCCCCCCGGCACCGGGGTCACCGTCACCGACACCCCGGTGGCCCGCGAGACCGACTACGGCCGCGTCGACGAACACTCGTCGGCGATCCGGGCCCCCGGCGACGCCCGGCACACCTATAACCGGGTGCCGGACTACCCCGTCCCGGGCGCCGACACGGTCTTCGGCGCGTGGACCGGCGGCCGGATCACGGTGTCGAGCTCGTCGTCGGATTCCACCGCGATGCCCGACGTCGCGCCGGCGACCTCCCCCGCCGCCGCCGTCGACGGTGACCCGGCCACCGCGTGGGTGTCCAGCGCGCTGCAGGCGGCTGTGGGGCAGTGGCTGCAGGTGGATTTCGACCACCCGGTGACCAACGCGGCCCTGACCATCACACCCAGTGCGACGGCCGTCGGCGCCCAAGTCCGCCGCATCCTGATCGAGACCCCCAACGGCAGCACCACGCTGCGATTCGACGAGCCCGGCAAGCCCCTGGCCGCGGCGCTGCCCTACGGCGAAACCCCGTGGGTACGTATCACCGCCGCCGGCACCGACGACGGTTCCCCCGGTGTGCAGTTCGGCGTCACCGACCTGTCGATCACCCAGTACGACGCGTCCGGGTTCGCCCACCCGGTCACCCTGCGGCACACCGCGCAGGTGCCCGGGCCGCCGCCGGGCTCGGCCGTCGAGGGCTGGGACCTGGGATCGGAACTGCTGGGCCGCCCGGGCTGCGCCCCGGCGCCCGACAGCGTGCGCTGCGCGGCGTCGATGGCTTTGGCGCCCGAAGAGCCCGTCAATTTCAGCCGCACCCTGACCGTCGCGGCTCCGGTGTCGGTGACCCCGATGCTGTGGGTGCGGCCACGACAGGGACCCAAGCTGGCCGATCTGATCGCCGAGCCGAACACCACCCGGGCCCAAGGTGATTCCGACGTGCTGGACATCCTCGGCTCGGCGTACGCGGCGACCGACGGCGACCCGGCCAGCGCGTGGACGGCACCCCAGCGCGTGGTGCAACACAAGTCCGCGCCGACGCTGACCCTCACCCTGCCGCGGCCCGCCGAGGTCGCCGGGCTGCGCCTGGTCCCCAGTCGTTCGGCGCTGCCTGCGCACCCGACGGTGGTGGCCGTCAACCTGGGCGACGGCCCGCAGGTCCGGGAGTTGAAGGCCAGCGATGACGGGCCGCAAACCCTGTCGCTCAAACCGCGGGTGACCGACATCGTCACGCTCAGCCTGCTTGACTGGCAAGACGTCATCGACCGCAACGCCCTGGGCTTCGACCAGCTCAAACCGCCGGGGCTGGCCGAGGCCGCGGTGCTCGGTGTCGACGGCAAACCGATTGCACCGGCCGACGCCGCCCGCAACCGGATTCGCGAGATCACGGTCGGCTGCGACCACGGACCTGTCATCGCGGTCGCGGGCCGGTTTGTGCACACCTCGATCCACACCACCGTGGGCGCGCTGCTGGACGGCGGACCGGTCCCGGCGCTGCCCTGCGAACGCGACCCGATCGCGCTGCCGACGGGCCAACAGGAGCTGTTGATCAGCCCGGGCGCGCAGTTCGTGGTGGACGGCGCGCAGCTGTCGACTCCGAAGGCCGCCGCATTGCCCGACGCGGCCGGCCCCCCGCCGGTCGCCGCCCAAACCGGGGCGTGGGGCCCGGGCCGTCGCGAGGTGCGGGCCCCCGCGTCGGACATCCCGCGGGTGCTGGTCATTCCCGAAAGCATCAACCCCGGCTGGGTGGCGCGCACCAGCTCCGGGGCGCGCTTGACGCCGGTCGCCGTCAACGGGTGGCAGCAGGGCTGGGTGGTGCCGGCGGGTGACGCCGGCACCATCACGCTGACCTTCGCCTCCAATTCGCTGTACCGGGCGGGTCTGGCCGTCGGGCTGGCATTGCTGCCGCTGCTGGCGATGCTGGCGTTGTGGCGCACCCGGCGGGGAAGGGACGACGACGCGCCGGCCCAACCGTGGTCGTCGGGGATCTGGGCGGGGGTCGCGGTGCTGGCGGCCGGGACGGTCATCGCCGGACCTGTCGGGGCGGTCGTGATCGCCGCCGCGCTCGGTCTGCGGTACGCGCTACGCGATCGGCAACGGTGGTCGGACCGAGTGACCGTCGGTCTGAGCGCGGGCGGCTTGATTCTGGCGGGGGCGGTACTGTCCCGTCATCCCTGGCGCTCGGTCGACGGCTACGCGGGCCATTCCGCGAATGTGCAACTGCTGGCGCTGATTTCGGTCGCCGCGTTGAGCGCCTCGGTCGTCACCGTGCCGAATCGGGCGCGTCGGGCAGGCGCCGACTAACGCCGTCTAACTCCGCATAACTTCGTCGGGCGTCTTGGCTACCGGTTTTCCTGCTGGTTGACTGGATATACGGCTGGGCGTGATCGCCACCGTCCAAGGAGTTGCGGCCATGGGATGGTTTTCGGCACCCGACTACTGGCTGGGCCGACTGGTGTTGGAGCGCGGCGTCGCGGTCATCTACCTGATCGCATTCGTCGCCGCCGCCGCGCAATTCCGGGCCCTGATCGGAGAGCACGGAATTCTGCCGGTGCCGAGGTTTTTGGCCGGGCAGTCGTTTTGGAGAGCGCCGAGCGTCTTTCATCTCCACTATTCGGATCGGCTCTTCGCCGGCGTCTCCTGGCTCGGTGCGGCGCTGTCGGCGGCCATCGTCGCCGGTGCGGCGGATCTGGCGCCACTGTGGGCCGCGATGCCGATGTGGCTGGCGCTGTGGGTGCTCTACCTGTCGATCGTCAACGTCGGCCAGGCCTGGTATGCGTTCGGCTGGGAGTCGCTGCTGCTGGAGACCGGGTTTTTGCTGATCTTCCTCGGCAATGATCGGGTGGCGCCCCCGGTGCTGACGCTGTGGATGGCGCGATTGCTGCTCTTCCGTGTCGAGTTCGGCGCCGGGCTGATCAAGATGCGCGGAGATCCGTGCTGGCGCAACCTGACGTGTTTGTACTACCACCACGAGACACAGCCCATGCCGGGACCGCTCAGCTGGTTCTTCCATCACCTGCCCAGGCCGCTGCACCGGATCGAGGTGGCCGGCAACCACTTCGCCCAGCTGGTCGTCCCGTTCGGGTTGTTCGCACCGCAGCCGGTGGCCAGCGTGGCCGCGACGATCATCGTGGTCACCCAGCTGTGGCTGGTGACGTCGGGGAACTTCGCCTGGCTCAACTGGATCACGATCATGCTGGCGTTCAGCGCCATCGACGACTCGGCGGTGGCAACGATTTTGCCGATACCCGCGCACACCACACCGTCGACACCGCCCCTGTGGTTCGCCGCCCTGGTGATCGCGTTCACCGGCGCGGTGTTGTTTATGAGCTACTGGCCGGTGCGCAACATGGTGTCCTCGCATCAGCGAATGAACATGTCCTTCAACCCGTTTCACCTGGTGAACACGTACGGGGCCTTCGGCGCCATCGGCCGCGTCCGCCGCGAGGTGGTGATCGAAGGCACCGACGAACAGCGGCTCACCCCGCAGACCGTCTGGAAGGAATACGGATTCAAGGGCAAGCCCGGTGCGCCGCGCCGGCTGCCCCGCCAATGGGCCCCCTATCATCTGCGGCTGGACTGGCTGATGTGGTTCGCCGCGATCTCACCGGGCTACGCCCAGCAATGGCTGATGCCGCTGCTAGAGCGGCTGCTGCGCAACGATCGGCCGACGCTGCGCCTGTTGCGACACAATCCGTTTCCGGATGCACCGCCGCGATATGTGCGCGCCCAGCTCTACCAGTACCGGTTCACCACGCCGGCCGAGCTGCGCCGCGACCGGGCGTGGTGGCATCGCACGCCGATCGGGCCGTACGTCCGGCCCATGATGCTGCAGACGGCCGCGTATCCGCGAGGGCTCTGACCTCGGCGGCGGTCACATCTGCCTATGGGTCTGATTTCTCACCACGGCGAATGAGAGCCGCGGGAACCGAACGAGTGTGTGATTTAGCTCGACTCAAGGCTTTTCGGATGCAACTATTTCGTTACTCCAGGCAATTGCGTGCCCCGGCCACACCCATAAGTCCAACCAAGGGGGCGTGTGGGAGAGGATTCTCCAAAGCAAGGGCGGCCACCACGGTAAGGCCGACCCCTGTACCAGTCACAGCGCGCACTCCGGCCCCAACTGCGGTAGCCATCCCCACCCGCGCCTAACGTTCGCCGACTCTACTGTTTCAAGACTTGGCAGCAAACTCTTCCGCAAGCCAAGTGAGCGTTCGTTCACGATTGGGGGCGTGTGATAAGTCATCGGCGGCAAAAGCTGCAGCGACCGGATCGATCATCACTTCATCAATGCCGAGCGCGGTCACAATTGCTTTCAATTGATCGGAAACTTGCCGAGGGCCGCCAATGATCCAGGTCTTCTTGAACATCGCCACGAGACTAGCGTAACGCTCAGGGAAAACGACGGTATCAGAATCTTCGACCAACAACTGCGGTGTAACAGTTTCCCCTGAGCGAAGCTGACACATGCCGAGCATATGCGGACGAGTCAGCCGCTCAGCCGCCGTCGCTGACTCGCCAACCACAACGATAGCCGAGACAATGACTTTGGGCTCATGGCACTGAGTGCTTGGCCTAAACGCCGAACGATAGAGGTCAATTGCCTCTTCCATTCCCTCCCCTTGAATGTGATAGCCAAAGGCGTAGGGAAGACCGAGTTGAGCGGCGAGGCTCGCGGAGCGTTGTGATGTGCTGAGGATCCATATATCCGGCACCGACGTCGAATTTGAGATCGCTTGCAGTGGGTAGTCTCGTGAGCCAACCGCGACCTTGATACCCCCGGGACGCAACATCGCCAGAAGATGCTGCACTGCCTCTGTATATGACTGAGGTGTCGCACCTACGTTCCAATCTCCACGGAGCAAAGAACTCGTAATTTCATCAGCTCCACGGGATCCGCCAATTCCAAGGTCCACCCGACCTGGGTAACAGGCCTCAAGAACCGACATCTGCTCAGCAATCAACAGGGGTGAATAGTGCGACAACAGAACGCAGCCACCGATGCGGATTTTCTTGGTATGTGCGCCGACCGCAGCAGCAAAGACGGCCGTTTGATTCGCGACAACTCCGGCAAAATTGTGATGTTCACCCAGCCAGTAGCGGTGATACCCGAGTTTCTCGGCGTGCTGGGCAAGCGAAATCATCGACGAAAACGCGTTGGCAGCAGTCTGGTTCGTCCGAATCAAGCCGACATCAAGGACGGACAGGTTCACACTCTCCATAGTTCTGGAATCACCAGCTTTCAGGCGCGAACTAAGCGTTCAATCACAACGAAAATGCTTCAGCCAGCAGCCGATAGGCTTCGATTTTATCTGATAGCTTGTGAGTTATCATAGTGAGCATGACCTCATCGGCGTCGTAGTTTGTCGCGCGCTCCAGGATCTGTTTTTTTACTTCGAGCGGAAGCCCAACGACCTCCCGATTCGAAATGCGACTTAAGTACTCCACTTCGTGCGCCCCAAAACGAATATCCTTCAATTTCTCGAATGCAGGAACAACGCTTGGGTATCTGCCTGAATCACGCATGATACGAAGAAAGTCGGAGGTCTTCTTCAGCTCTTGCAGCTTTTCGTTGTCGGCGGCAACGACCAGATTGACCGCGATCATGACTCTTGGCTCTGGAAACTCTTTCGAGGGCTTGAAACTCTGCGTGTACTGTGCGACGGCCTCGGCGCTCGCATCGGGATTAATGAACAGCGCCACGGCGAGCCCCATACCCTTGTCTGCAGCAAGCCTGCCACTGGACGCATTGCTACCAGCAGAAAGCAACCAGATGGGAGGAGCATTTGCAACCCCTGGCATAGCGAACGCGCGTTTGCATGCATCATGGAAATACCCCGCTAACTGATCGGCCTGATCGCCGAACTCCCCCCATGCATCAGGTGTCGGGACAAGGAGAGATCGAGAGTAGCTGTCGCCTCCGCTGGCGCGTCCAATCCCACAATCCACACGCCCTGGATAAAGAGCTTCGAGCGTGCGGAAGTTTTCCGCAATGTGGTAGGCGCTGTGATTCGGAAGCATAACGCCACCTGAACCCAGCCGAATACGAGTAGTCTGAGCCCCAATAGACGCCAGCAACACTTCAGGCGTGGACCCTTGCAAGATATTCAGATTGTGATGTTCAGAGAGCCAGATTCGGTTGTAGCCCAATTGGTCGACCACCCTGGCCAAAGAGACCGTGTTGGCAATTGCTTCTGTCGCTGAACTCCCCTCAGAGAGGGATGACTGCTCCAAAACCGAAAGCCTCATAGAGTCCTCTTTCCGAAACAGATCGAGCGCCTTCAATGAATTTTGAAAGATTCTCCGCCTGAACGTTGACGTTCGGGCCACTCAGAGCCAGTGAAAATGCTCGTAGTGCAATCCATCCCGGTGACTACAGCGTTTCGTCCAGCTCGCCGAGCCGGTCGGTCAACCGCAGATTCTCGGAGTAGTCGACCGGGCAACAGATCAGCGAGACGCCGTCGTCGTCGAGCGCGGCCTTCAGCGTCGGCAACAACTCCGCGGCACTGTTGATCCGATATCCCTTGGCGCCGAAGCTTTCCGCGTAGGTCACGATGTCGGGGTTGCCGAACTTCACGTAATAGTGTGCACCGAGTTCGAGGTCCATCTTCCATTCGATGAGGCCGTAGCCACCGTCCTCCCAGATCAACACCACCAGTGGTATCCGCTCCCGAACGGCCGTCTCGATCTCCTGTGAGTTCATCAGGAAGGCGCCGTCACCCACCACCGCGAGCACCTTCGCGGCGGGCCGTGCCAGCTTGACCCCGAGGGCTCCAGGCAGTGCAAAACCCATGGTGGACAAGCCGTTTGAGATCAAGCAGGTGTTGCGCTCGTAGGTCGGGTAAAGCCGCGCCATCCACATTTTGGTGGCACCGGTGTCGACCAGGACGACGTCGCTGCGGCCCAACGCCTCGCGGGTATCCGCGACCACCCGCGCCGGCGCCAGTGGATAGCGCGAATCCTGTTGTCCCCGAACGAATTCCTCGGCCAGTAGGCCGCACCCGGGAACCTGAGTCTGAGGTTCGAAGGCGTGGCCCGCGAGCGCGTCCGTTAGCGCATCGAGTGAGGCACTGATGTCGCCGATGATGCCGACGTCAACCGGGTAGTGCATGTCGACCTCGGCGGGAAACCGATGGATGTGGATGATCCTCTTGTCGGCCTGCGGGTTGATCCGGACGGGGTCGAATTCCTGTAGCTCATACCCGACCGCGATGACGGCGTCGGCGTTGTCGAAACCGAAGTTGACGTAGTCATGCCGCATGAACCCGAGGGTCCCGATGCTGTTGGGATGATCGTCGGGCATCACGCCCTTGCCGTGAAAGGTGTTGGCCACCGGAATGCCCAATGCGTCGGAGAACCGCACCAGGGCTTTGGTCGCGTCGCCGCGGGCGGCGCCGTGTCCGGCGAGCACCACCGGTCGTTGCGCGTTGCGCAGAATGTCGACCGCCCGCGCCACCTGCCGGGGCGCCGGCGCTTCGGCGCGAACGACGTTGCGGGGCAATGGTGTCAGGTCGTAGTCGGTGGCATCGGCGTCTATGTGCTCGGGCACGGCCAGGTAGACCGCGGCCGGTCGTTCGGTCTCGGCGAGCTTGAACGCTTTGCGGAACATCTCCGGGATGGCGTGCGCGGTGGGGACGCCGGCGGCCCACCGGGTGATCGGAGCGAACATCGACACCAGGTCGACGTACTGGTGCGATTCTTTGTACTCGCGATCCTGACCGACCTGCGCGGAGATCGCGACCATCGGTGTGCTGTTGGTAGTGGCGTCGGCGACCCCGAGCTGCATGTTGATCGCGCCCGGCCCCAAGGTGGCCGACACCACCGCCGCCCGGCCGGTGACCCGTCCATACATCTCAGCCATGAACGCCGCGGCCTGCTCGTGCCGGGTGAGCACATAACGGACGCTCTTCGAGTGGGCCAACGCCTGAATGAAGCGGATGTTCTCCTCGCCGGGTATTCCAAAGACGACGGACACACCCTCGTTTTCCAGGCACTTGACCATCAGCTCGGCGGCTTTACTCATCCGGCACCTCCCTCAGGACACGATAGTGGCAGGCTTGTTGGCGGACGTTTCACCAGCACCCCGACGAACGCAGATGAAGGAGGGCCAGCGTGCCCATCGCCACGATCAACCCGGCCACCGGCGAGACAGTCAAGACCTTCACCCCGGCAACGGACGACGAGGTCGACGCCGCAATCGCGCGTGCCCACGAGCGGTTTCTCGACTACCGGCATTCCACGACCTTCGCCCAGCGCGCCGAATGGGCGAACGCGACCGCCGACCTGCTGGAGAAGGAGGCCGACGAAACCGCCGCCATGATGACCCTCGAAATGGGCAAGACGCTGGCGTCGGCCAAGGCTGAAGCGCTCAAGTGCGCCAAGGGTTTTCGCTACTACGCCGAGAACGCGGAGAAGCTGCTGGCCGACGAGCCCGCGGATGCGTCCAAGGTCGGCGCGAAAAAGGCATACATCCGCTACCAACCCCTCGGGGTGGTGCTGGCCGTGATGCCATGGAACTTTCCGCTGTGGCAGGCCGTCCGGTTCGCCGCGCCCGCGTTGATGGCGGGCAACGTCGGCCTACTCAAGCACGCTTCCAATGTGCCGCAGTCGGCGCTATATCTCTCCGACGTGATAACCCGCGGCGGCTTCCCGGAGGGCTGCTTCCAGACGCTGCTCGTTTCGTCGGGCGCCGTGGAGCGAATCCTGCGTGATCCCCGGGTCGTGGCGGCCACCCTGACCGGCAGCGAACCGGCCGGTCAATCGGTGGCCGCCATTTGCGGTGACGAGATCAAACCCACCGTGCTCGAACTCGGCGGCAGCGACCCGTTCATCGTGATGCCGTCCGCCGACCTCGACGAGGCCGTCAAGACCGCGGTCACCGGCCGGGTGCAGAACAACGGCCAGTCC
>Ga0210389_10001600_pt1 | contig 18273 bp, 13 predicted proteins | sample IncBWH28OmetaG_FD_160127 | JGI IMG/M metagenome (GOLD analysis project Ga0210389, IMG submission 160127) | Forest soil microbial communities from Barre Woods Harvard Forest LTER site, Petersham, Massachusetts, United States - Inc-BW-H-28-O ...
GAACCCCTGCTTGAGCCTGAGCGCCGCGTGCGGCACCATGTAATCCGCAAACGCATCGCCGCCGGCCGCTTCGATCGCTTCGCACTGCGCGGCGGTAACCGGCTCCGTGGGCACACGAAAAGGAATCCGCGAGAGCAGCAATCCGCGCAGCGCCCGCCCCGGCACATCCACCCCCTCCCAAAACGACGCCGTGCCAACCAGCACCGCATCGCCCTGCTCGCGAAACCTGCGCAGCAGCACATCCCGCGGCGCCTCGCCGTGCACGAGCAGCGGCCACCGCCCTTCTGCGCCCAACGCCCGAAGTACCTGCGCCGCCTCGCGCACGTCACGATGGCTCGTGAACAATAGAAATACGCCGCCGCCCGCCGCTTCGATGAGATCGGCGCCGGCTTGAATCGTCCGGCGGAAATGGAGCGCACCATCTTCGTTCGGCGCCGGAAAATCCGAGGGAATCGCGAGCACCGCCTGACGCGCGTAATCGAACGGCGACGCGAGCACCGCTGTCACCGGTTCGACATCATCCTGATCGAGACCGAGCCGGCGTTCGACGAATCCGAATCCGTCGCCAACCGCGAGCGTCGCGCTCGTAACAATGCACGTCTCCACACGACGAAAGAGATCCTCGCGCAGGATCGGCGCGAGATCGAGCGGTACCGACGCCACGCTCATATTTCGTTTTTCGCCGCTCCCCTCGCGCGCGGCGCCTGCTTCGATCCAGCGCACCCGCGTGCTCGCGTCGATCCCCGGCCGCAGCGCACTGCGCAGCGCATCCGATGCGTTGCCGAGGCGCCGCGATACTCCGCTCACTTCGTTCAGCACCGGCGCGAGTTCCTCTGCGCGCTTCGTGTCGGCCTCGAGACGATCGCGCACCATGCGAAGACCGGAGGCGAGCAGTTCGATTTCCTTGAGCAGGTCGTCGAGCGTCGCATCGAGGCCGGCCTTCCAGATGGCTTCGTCGTCGAACGCATCGGTGAGCCGCACCTGCGACTCGGCTTTCGACGTGATCCACTCATCGAGCAGATCGAACAGCGTCGTGGCGAGCCGCTGCGCCGCGCTCGTCGATGGATAAAGCCGCTGATTCACGAGATCGAGACTCGCCACGCTGAGCAGATCATTCGCGGCCGCGAGTTTCCGCTCGAGCGCGGGCAGAAGTCCCTTGCCGCGCCGCTCGAGGCGCGAGAACAGCCGCTGAAGTCCGCGCCGCGTCACGGTCTGCCCGAGGTGCGCGCCCGCCGCCGACTCGAGATGATGACCTTCGTCGATCACGATCCGCGTATACGCCGGCAGCACCGCCGACTCACTCCAGTTCTGCGATGCGCGGCGCACGGCGATATCGGCCATCAACAAGTGATGGTTCACGACCACGACGTCGGCCTGCGCCGCCACGCGGCGCGCACGAAACACAAAACATTTGTCGAAGTGCGGGCAGCGGAGCCGCGTGCACAAATCGGGCTCGGCGGCGACTTCATCCCACACATCCTGCCGCGGCGGTGCGGGTAAATCAGCCGTTGATCCATCGGTCGTCTTCCCGGCCCAACTCTCCAGCGCGGCGAGCTGCGATTCCGCTTCGTCGGCGAAAAGTGTCTGGCCCGATCCCCTCGCCTGCTCGAGCCGCAGCAGGCAGACATAATTCCGCCACCCTTTCAAGAGCGCGAACCGCACGGACTGATCGGTCAGCGCCTCTTTCAAGAACGGAAGATCTTTTCCGACGAGCTGTTCCTGCAGCGTGATCGTGTTTGTGGAAACGATCGTGCGCTCACCGTTCGCGGCCGCCCATCGCAGTGCCGGAATCAGATACCCGAGCGATTTGCCTACGCCGGTGCCCGCTTCGATCAACCCAATTCCGCCGAGGTTGTACAAGCGCGCGATCCGCTCGGCCATCTCGCGCTGGGTCGGGCGATCTTCGTAGCGCCCCAGCTGCGAGAGCAGCGAGCGGTGCGCGGCGACCGGGCCATCGGGGCCGAGCATCCCGCCGATCTGCGCGGGGTCGAGTGCGACGCGTTCTTTCTCGCGCGGCACTTCCACCACGACACAGATCGCCGTGGCCTGGTTATCGATGATGCCGAAGCCCACGCCGTCGCCGTGCACGCGCGCGGCAATTTCCATGTCGGGGCCGGACGGCTCGAGCAGGCCACTCGGATGATTGTGCACGAGCATCTCGCCGCGCTGCGCAAAGCCGGGAAGTGCGAGCACGCTGCTGATGTCGCCGCGCGCGACGGTACGCGCGCCGGTGATCACACCGTCCGGCCCGACCTGACAGGCGAAGCAGACTTCATTTCCGCCGGCGAGCGCGATGGTGGTGCGCATCGCCTTCGCCGGTCCAATCGCAATTCGATTTGTTTCGTGCGCCGCCGACGGACTCGCCGCGCTCACGTCTTCAGCGGCTTCTTCTTCGCGGCCGGAAAGAGCACGTTGTTGAGGATCAGGCGATACCCCGGGGAGTTGGGGTGCAACGAAAGGTCGGTCGGCAGCGCGCCGATGTTGTGCTGCGGATCCTCGGGATCGTGTCCGCCGAGATAGGTCCACGAACCCTTGCCATAGTCGCCGTGGAGATACTTCACCCACGGCGCGCCATCTTCGGTCGCGAGCACGACATCGCCCGGCTTGAGTACGGCCTTGTTGAACGAAGTCGTCACGCCGTAGAAATCCGGGATGACCTGGCGGTGATTCTGCACGAGCATCGACGCAACCGGATCGAACTTCGCGGAGAAATTAAACAGCGTGAACTGGCCGAGCGGCTGACGCCGTGTGGGCACATTCACCTGATGCCCGTCGATATCGCTCATCGCGTTCACACCGGGCGACATCTCGAGATGCGCGTTTTGAAATGCAAACGCGCGGGTCCAGTCCATTTTGGAGTCGGCGTCGGGATCCATCGGCGTACCGTCAAAAAACGGTCCGGCGATGTCGACGTTCAATGCAGCCATCGCAAGCTCGAGCGTTTCCGTGGCGCCGCACATCGCAAAGAGGAACCCGCCTTTGTCGACGAAATCGTGCAGGCGCCCCGCGACCGCTTTCTTGAGCGCGGGAATATTCGAAAAGCCATTTCGCTGCGCCGCCGCGAGATCGTTGTCGCGCTGCTCGATGAACCAGGGCGCGTCACGAAATCCGAGGTGCAGCTTGTTTTCCTGCCCGGTGAAATCTTCATGGTGCAGGTGGATCCAGTCGAACTTCGAGATGTCCGTTTTGAGGATCTCGTCGTCCCAGATCTGGGTGTATTCGATGCCGGCGTATTTGAGCGCGAGCGTGACGGCGTCATCCCACGGGGGCGATTTCGCCGGCGCGTAGATCGCAATATGCGGTGCCTTCTCGAGCGTGATGGCGTCCATGTTGCCGGCGGCGATTTCCTTTCGCGCCGCAGCAACGGCTCCGTCGTCGATCGGGAGCACGGTCACGCCATCGAGCGCGGCTTTGCGACGGAGCGCCGGATCGTCGGGGAGCAGGAAACTTCCGCCGCGGTAATTCAGGAACCACTCGGCTTTGTCGCCGGCCTTGAGCGCGAAAAAAGTCAGGCCGTACGCCTTCAGATGATTCTGCTGTGAATCATCCATCGGGACGAGCAGATGCTGTGCCGCGAGCGGTGGGGCCGACGACAGCGCCGCCAGCAGCGCCGCTGCCCGAATAAGAAAGCTTACACTCTTCATTGTGCGTTTCCGGTGCGCGCGGCTTCGAGTTCACGACGCGCCTGCGGCACGAGCGCACTCTGCGGATAGGTAAGAATCAAATGCTCGAGATGATCGACGGCGCCGTTCATGTCGCCCTTCCGGCGAAGCGTGCGCGCCCATTCCAGATCCGACTCCGCAGCTTCAGGCGCGTTGGCGTACTGCGTGAGGATGCGCTGCCAGAGCGCGATCGCCGGTCCGTCCTGGTGCCGCGCACTCTGCACGCGTGCGGCGAGCGCAAGAAGCAGCGGCGCCGCGTCGGGGAGCTCATCGGCCGCGCGCTCGAATCGCACGACCGCCTGCGCGCTGTCGGCGCGGGCAAGTGCGAGAAATGCCGCGCCGGCCGAGCGCGAGCTGTCCGCCTTCGTGCGGCTCAGCAGCGCCATCGCCGTGAGCACTTCAGCGGTGGCTTCTGTCGGCCGCCGTAAACCTCCGCGTGCTTTTGCGAGGTCGCCATCGTACAGCGCGATCCACGCGGTCACTTCATCTTCGTCGTCGCCACTTCCACCGGCGATCGCCGCGCGCGCCTTCTCGACCTGGCCGCTGCGGATCCATCCCCATGCAATCATGCGGGCGTACGCGCGCTTCGTACCGGCATCGAGCGAGGCACTGTCATGCGCAACGAGTGCCTCCGCTTCGGCGGCGCGTCCGAGCTGCGTGAGCGCGCGAATCTGAAGCGGCAACACCGTTGTCCGAATCGCGACCGGCTGCAGCTCCGCGCGCGCCGACGCAATTAAATCGAGCGCGGAAGCCGGCTCGCCGCCGGAAATCGACATCTGCGCGGCGCGCAGCGCGGTCGCGGCGCTGGGGCGCATCTTGTTCATCGCCGCGTATGCATCGCGCGCGGCGAGCCACGCACCCTGGCGCTCGGCGTCCTGCGCGAAGTCGTTCCACGTATTGAACGCGGAATCGGCAGCGGTGAGCGTCGCGATCGCGCGCCATCCGTCGCGTGCGGCACCCCACTGCAGTTCGAGCGAACCGAGTACGCGCTTCGATGATGCCGTCGTCGATGCGCGGAGCACGGCGCGCACGGAGTCGCGCTGCGCAATCGGCGCTGCCTGCAGCGAATACACCACCGTCTGCTCGAGATACTCCTCCGCGAGCATCGCGTCCCGCCACGCGGCAGCGGCAGCCGCCCAGAGGCCGAGCGCGGCGCGCAGCTGCGCAATTTCTATGGTCAGTGCTTTCGTGGAACCGAGCTGCGCCGATGCCTGCTGGAGAATCGTGTCGGCGGCCGAGGCGCGGCCGTCGGCGAGCAGCTCGCCGGCATACTCGCGGTACGGCGCGGCATCGTGCGGCACGAGCTTCACCCACTCGTCGAACGCTTTATGCGCGTCCTGCTCGCGGCCCAGCGAACGGAGCACGCGAAGCTGCACGCCGCGCAGCACTTTGTCCGTGGGAGTTTGGGTGAGAAGTGAATCGAGCGGCGGGAGCACGGAGTCGTCCTGCGCCAGCGCAGCGAAAATGCGCTCGAGCCCCAGCATCCCCTGCGCCGCCTGGCCGGACGCGATCACCTGCCGCCACGCGCCAATCGCCTCGCGCATGCGGCCGGCCTGTTCGAAATCGAAGGCGCGGTTCACTGCCACGCTTTGCGCCTGCGCTGCTGCGGCCGACGGTCGAAGTGCGAACACTATCAGGAGCGCCAGCGCACCACTCTTCATCAAGGTTTGTCGCCGTTCAGCCGCCGGAAATACTCGATCACCAGACGGCGTTCATCCGCGCTCAGCCCGCGCAGCTCATTCCATTCGGGTACGCGATACTTCTCCGCCGCTTTTCCGGTCGCGACCGAACCCGGCGGCAGGAACGGATTGGTCTGATCGCCAGGCCGCGACTCGCGCTTCCCCGATTCCTCTTTTTGATCGTTCTCGAGCGTGTGCCCCGCGTCGAGCATGCGCCGGAACAACCGCTGCTGGCGTTCGAGTACCGTCGGATCGACGGCGCCCTGTTCGAGCGTCTGCGCGAGCTGGCGCGCTTCGCGTGCGAGCTCGGCCGCGCGGCCGCTCGCGTCGGCGTCACCGACTTCGTCGAGCTGGTTCGCAACATCGCGCTGCGATTTTGCGAGCGAACGCGCGCTCGACTGCATGTCCGGCGAAACGCCCTGTCCGCCTTTCTGCGCCCCGGCCTGCTGCACGAGGCTCTGCATTTGGCCGTTGAGCGAACCCTGCTGCTGGGCGAGCTGCTGAAGCTGCGCGAGCAGTTCGGGCAGGCCCGACGCCGATTGTGAGTTCCCCGCCCGCTCGCGATCGCGTGCGAGCGCTGCTGCGGTTTGGCGCAGCGCGTTCGCCGCGTCGCTCATCGATTGCGATGCCTGCGTTGCGGTGCGCGGGTCACCCGCGTCGCGCGCGGCTTGTTCCACTTTCTGCTCGGCATCGCTCATCGCGCGCGTCGACTTCGGTGACACGAGCGCCGACCGTTTCGCCTGCGAGCCGAGGCGCTCCGATGCTTTCTGCACACCTTGCTGCAGCGCGCTCTCTTCGCCGCGCAGGTTCGGATCCATCGGATTCTTCTTTGCTTTGTCGGCGAGTCCGTCCTGTTCGCGCGCGAGCTGCAGCATCTCCTGCAGCGACTGATCGAGTTCACCGGTCAGTTCTGATTTCCATTCGTCGACCTGCTGTTTGCGTCCCTCGCCGAGCGCCTGCGACGCGCGTTCCATGGCGTCGGCGGCCTGGCTCGCGGCCTGCTGTCCGCCTTGCTGGCCACCTTGCTGACCGGACTGTTGCCCGCTCTGTTGTTGGCCGCTTGGTTTGCCGCCCTGTTGTTGCTGACCATTCTGTGGCTGGCCGCCCTGCTGTCCGCCCTGCTGACCACTTTGCTGCTGGCCGCCGGACTGACCGGTTTGCTGGTTCTGTTGCCCTTGCTGGCCTTTCTGTTGCTGGCTTTGCGCGCCGCCCTTCTGATCGAGCGCGTTCTGCGCCTGCTCGAGATCTTTCAGCGCCTCGTCCGTCTTTTTCGCAGCGGGGTCTGCGTTCTCCTGCTTGAGCCGCTCCTTCAGCTGCTCGAGATCCTTCGCGAGCTGATCGGTGCGCTGTTGCAGCCGCTTGGCATCGTCCGGGAGCTGCGCCTGTGACTTGGCACTGTCGGCGCGCGCGCGCTCACTCTTCGCGAGCTCCGTCGCCTCGTCCTTCAGCGTCTGCATCGACCCTTCAAGCGCAGCGCGCTTGAGGATCTCGGCGCTCTTCTCGAGCGCCTCGCGCATTTTCTTTTGTTGATCGGACAGCTGCTGCAGCGACTGCTTGGCCTGATCGCCGGAGAGCTGCTGCGCGGAGTTGTCGAGCTTCTTTAGCGCCTCGAGCATTTCGGGCGTGAGCGCTTCGCGCAAAAGTTTCTGCGCCTCGCGCAGCTGCGCGGAAAGATTCGTGTCGAGCGCGCCGGCGGCACGCAGGCGATCCTCGAGCATCTTCGACGCCTGCTGCAGCTGCTGCACGCGCGCCGCCATATCCTTCTGCTCGGTCGCGAGCGCCTTGGCCTGCTGGGCGCCTTCGTATTTCATCGGGTCGCCCGGCTTCGCGCCCGGCGCCTGATTCGCCGTCGCGGCGGCGCGCGCCGCATCGCTCGTGCGCTGCTGCAGACCGTTCTGCGCTTTCACCGCGGCAGCCGCGCGCGCGGCCGCGGAATCACCGGCTGCGCGTGCCGCGGCGCGCTGTTCGTCCGTCGCAGGGACGCGCAGGACCAGTTCGCGGCTCACACCTTCCTGACCCGCGGGAGATTCGTCGCGCGCGACGAGCTGCACGTGCACCGCATCGCCCGGATCGAGCGGGAATGCGGCGAGATCGAGCGTGACCACGCCGGCCCAATCGGGGATTCCGCCGCCGGCGAGCTTTGCCATGCTCGCGGGTTGCGCGACACCCGAGCGCGTGACTTTCCACGTTTTGAGCGTCACCGACTGCAAACCGTGGTCGTCGCTCGCCACGAGCTGCATTTCGATTTTCACATTCGGCAGCACGAGACTGTCCGACGCTGGCTGCAGGATTTCGGCGACCGGTGCAGAATCGGGAACGACTTCGACCGAGAGCGGCGCCGGAACGTCCGCAATCGCCGCGCTCGCGCCATGCGCACTCCACGCCCAGCTCCCACTCGCCGCCGGTGTGAAATGCCCGCTGAACCGGCGTTCCGCCGGCGCGAGCTTGATGCTGTCGTGCGCGGCCACGAGCCACACCGAAGCGAGGGCTTCCGACGCGTGGCCTTCGATATCCAGCTCGGTGCCCTTCGGCACGCGTATCGGCGCGTCACCCGGCAGCGCTTCACTCGCGCGATGCAGATACGCGGGGTACGTCGCGCGCACCGCAACATCACCGAGGAACGGCCTGTCGACGACGCGCACGACAACCGTGTCGCTCACCGCGCGACCGTCGCTCGCGACAAGAGTGAGATCGGCGTCGAGCGGCCCGAGTTCGGTGCTCACCGTTCCGTTCGAAACTTCGAGCGCAGTTTCGACCCACGCATTGCCCGTCGTGCGCCTGCGCAACGAGACGCTCGACCGGCCGCTCGCGCTCACGGTCAGCTTGAGCGTCGATCCGCGCAGCGCGCGCGTCGGCGCGTCTGAAATCGCCAGGCGCGGGAGCAACGCACCGCGCCATGCATCCACCGGATGCGCGAGCGCACGGAATCCATCCGGGCGTTTCGCGGCAACAAAGGTCGCGATCAGCACCACGGGTACGAGCACCGCAACGGCGCCCATTGCGCCGCGCCGCAGCCTGCTCTGCAGCGCCGGCGCGAGCGCAGTCCCGCGCGTCGCGAGCGTCTCGCCGAGGCGCTTTGCGGCGTACGCGGCAAACGCGCTGGTGTCATCGGAGAGTTCGATGATTCCGCGCACCGCGCCGCGGCGCATTTTCTGTTCGCGCTCGACAGCGTCAGCCACGGCGACGCTCGCAGCAACCCGATGCAGTGCATCCGCGCCGCGGCGCACGAGGTACACGGCTGCGGCAATCGCGACGATCCACACGATGAACGGCACGACACGCGGCAGCGCGATCCAGCGCGACCCGCCGAGCAGCAGCGCACCGAGCGTCAGCGCGGCAACGAGCGCGACGGCGGCACGGGTCCACGCGTCCGCGCGCACCAGTTGCGCGACGCGGGAACGCTCACGGGCGATGAGATCGAAGATGCTCATGCGGTTATCACCGTGTTATCAACGGGTCATCACGCCGACGGACGGCTCGTGATGGCGTACACGAACAGGTTCACACCCATGCGCAGCGCGGCCTCGTGCAGTTCCGGCGGATCGTTGTATGTGCCCACATCTTCCCATCCGTTGCCGAGGTCGCTTTCCCAGCTGTAGTACACCGCCAGCCGGTTACCGAGAAAGATTCCGAAACCGCGCGCCGGATGCCCGTCGTGCTCGTGGATTTTCGGAATCCCCTTCGGAAAATCATACACGATGTGGTAGACCGGATGCGAGAGCGGCACGTCGACGAGCTCACGGTCCGGAAAGACGCGCTTGATCTCGCGGCGGAAGCTCTCGTCGATCCCGTAGTTGTCGTCGACGTGCAGGAATCCCCCGCGCGTGAGATACTCGCGCAAGCGTATGACTTCGGCGTCGGTGAACTTGATGTTGCCGTGCCCGGTGACGTGCAGGAACGGGTAATCCCAGATCCGGTCGTCCATGAGCGTGACACGCGCTTCGGCCTGCTCGACGGGAAACGACGTCCGCTCGCGAATGGCGCGCAGGAGATTCGGAATGCTCGACGGGTTCGCGTACCAGTCGCCGCCGCCGTCGTATTGCAGGCGGGCGATCGTGAGGCGCGGAGCGGGCGCCGGCGCGGACGTCACCGCCAGCAAGACAGCCGATAAGAACAGGCGCAGCATTCCGGTCACTGATTATTGCTCGTGTGCCAGTCGGTAAGCCAGGTTTCGCGGGGCGTGCGACTCTTCTGTTAATACGCGCGCCACGTCCCGTGCGCTCAGCCCGTCCGCTCGCAGCTCCTGCGCACGCGTCCGCAGCGTTTCCTCGTCCGGTTCGAGCACCTCGGCCCCCGCGATCACCAGCACGATTTCCCCACGCGGCGCCGTCTCCTGATATGACTCCGCCAGCGACTGAACGGTTCCCCTCCGAAACTCCTCGAACTGCTTGGTCAACTCGCGCGCGACCACCGCTTCGCGAGCGCCGGCGCCCGCGGCCGCAATCGCGGCGAGTGTCTCGCCAACACGGCCCGGCGCTTCGTATAGCACTGCCGTATGGGGCAGCGCCGCGATTTCACGGATAGCCGCCGTCCGTTCTTTCCCCTTTCTCTCGAGAAATCCGAAGAATGTGAAGCGATCCGCAACAATTCCCGACGCCACCAGCGCGGCAAGGAGCGCCGACGCGCCCGGAACCGGCGAAATCGCGACGCCCGCGTCGATCGCCGCTCGCACGAGCCGCGCACCCGGGTCGGAGAGGAGAGGCGTCCCTGCGTCCGAAATCAACGCGAACGATTCGCCTGCGAGCATACGCGCGACGAGCGCCGGTGTCGCCTTCGCCTCGTTGTGCTCGTGATACGCGATCAGTGAAGCCGCGACGCCGTGCTTTTCGAGCAGCGGCCGCGAATGGCGCGTGTCCTCGGCGAGCACGGCGCTCACCTCACCGAATATTTGCACCGCGCGCGCACTCAGATCCGACATGTTCCCGATCGGCGTGCTCACCAGATAGAGCGTTCCCGGTTTTTCCGGTGCGCCGTCGCCGCTTACCACTCGACCTTCCACGGCAGCGCGTCGAACAGCCCCGCAGACTGAAACATGTGGCGGCGTTCGCGCGCGAGTTCGCCGATCAACTGTTCGGGTTTGGTGCCGTCCTGAGGAACAACCGTCCAGAGCAGTTCGCCGATCCACGCTCCAACGGCCGCGCTCAGGGCCGGAGTATCGGTGACGGGGTCGCGCGGGTGCGGATGCGTCAGCGAGAAATAGTCGAGGCAGGGATGGCGATCGACGAGCATCTTCCGCGCGTGCTCCGTCACCGACGGAGCACCATCCATCCCGCCGTCGACGAGCCTCTTCACGATCGCGGCCATCAAATCGCGATACGCCTGGATCATCGCCGGCGGTGCCTGCACCGGAAGCGGAGGGGGCACCGGAAAGAGCCGTGTCTTCTTTCGCTCGGCAATCCGCCCGGCGGCAAGGAGCCCCGTCAACCGGAACTCCGCGGCGGCAGAACCTGCGTCGGCAAAGAAGCCGCGCATGATCCCGCCGTTGCGAATGATCCCGTAATTCACGCCGCCGTCTTCGGCGTGCACTTCAACCACGCCGTCGTGCATCGTCGCGTTCAAGAACGCGAAGACCGCGGCGGGATCGTGCACGTTGAGCTCGCCCGGCCACGAAACGGGCGCGAGCACCTGCGACCAGTACATCGTCGCGAGCTGCTCGTCGTCCGCCTCGCAAAATGTTATCTCGCCGAATTCGGCTGCCGACGGAACCATCGCGATTGCTTCGGCGATTGACAGCGAGCGGAACTGCAGGCCGTCCATCGTCGCAGTCGCATTCACCACCTCACCTTCCTGCAGGTAGAGGAGCAGCAGTTCCTCCGGCAGCCAGACGGCGACATAGCCGAACACCTTCGCCGCGCGGTCGCGCTTGGCGTCGGTAAGAAGGTTGCGGAGATGTACGTAGGCGAGGCGCGTGCGCGAAAGCAGCACGCGGTCATGCGGGAAATGCAGCGTTGCGGCGGGAAGGGGCATTGGTGTGTGCGCGACCTCCCCGCCGACGCGTGTACGCTCTTACGCGGCGTGCTGGTCGAACTTTGCCGCGAGTGCTGCTTTCGGAACTGCACCAACGACCTGATCGACGAGCTTGCCGTCCTTGAAGAACAGCAGCGTCGGGATCGAACGCACGTTGAAACGCATCCCCGTCTTTTGATTGTTGTCGACGTCGAGCTTCGTGACCTTCACTTTGCCGTCGTATTCGGTCGCAAGCTGCTCGAGGATCGGGGCGATCATTCTGCACGGGCCGCACCAGGTCGCCCAAAAATCCACGACCACGACGCCCGTGTGCTTTTCGACCTGTGCTTCGAAATCAGCGTCGGTTACCGCGATTGCATTTGCCATTGTGCCGCATTCTCCAATTGAACTTGATCCACGATCGCCGCAGGTGCCGTCTGCCCGCCTGCCGCGCTACCCTTAACCGCATGAGACCAACACGCATCGCCCACGTCGGCATCGCCGTCAAAACCATCGATGCCCTGATCCCGTTCTACCGCGACGTGCTCGGCCTTGTAGACGCCCCGCTGGACGACAGCGACGGCGCCCGCATTGCCGGCCTTGCCGCCGGCGACTCGTTGATTGAACTGCTGGAACCGGTGGACGACGGATCGCCGATTGCGAAGTTCATCGAAAGACGGGGACCCGGCATCCACCACATCTGCTTCACCGTCGACGACATCGACGCAACGCTCGCGCGCTGCCGTCAGGCGGGTATCACGCTGATCGACGAAACTCCGCGGTTGGGTGCCGAGGGCAAGCGCATCGCCTTTCTGCATCCGAAATCGACCGGCGGGATCCTCATCGAACTATCTGAATACTAACGGAACCGGGAAGCCCGGTGTTTTCAGCTTCAAACCGGTCAGGCGCCGCCTTTCGAGCAGAAGCCCTTATTTTGCAGCACGACGATTTCAAACACTTCGACATACCAGCGGTCCGACGGCCCCTTCACCGTCGTGAACGCGACCGTCGCCTTCTGCTGACCTTGCGTGAAGTCGACCGCGAAAAGCTGGCGGCCGCCCTCGCCGCGCTTCGGCTCGGAAATAACGGCGCTGTCGTGCCGCAGACATTGCAGCATGATGATCAGCCGACGTTCGGTGATCGCGCGATCCTGATGGTCGCGCAGCGCGCCCTTTTCGTCGCCGAAGTCGGCGCCGAGCGCCTGCATGTCCTGCGCTTTCGCGGCGGCGAGGAACCGCTCGACCGCGGCACGCGGTGTGGCCGCGCCGCTGAGGGTCCTATCGGGAACAACCACCGTTTTGCAGGCGGCAACGAGCACGAGCAACAAGGCGATTTTCTTCACTCTCGGCTCCGATGCGGTGTATGAGGTGAACCTAGTGGGGCACGTGAAAGCCAGCAAGCTTACGCCATCCAGAATACATTCCTGAATCATGTTTCTCCGCCTCTGCATCAACGTCGACCACGTCGCCACGCTCCGTCAGGCGCGCAAGGCGAACGAGCCCGATCCTGTCGCGGCGGCACGCCTCTCTGAGGAGGCCGGCGCCGACGGCATTACGGCGCACCTTCGCGAAGATCGCCGACACGTGCAGGATGCCGACGTCGAGGGAATGCTGAAGGTCCTGCGCAAGCCGTTCAATCTCGAGATGGCGTGCACCGAAGAAATGCTCGGGATCGCCGAGCGGCTCAAGCCGCATCAGGTCACGCTCGTGCCGGAGAAGCGCGAAGAGATCACCACCGAGGGCGGGCTCGACGTCACGCGCGAACCGGAGTTGCTCGCGCGTGCGATCGCCCGGCTGAAAAACGCGGGGATCCGCACGGCGGTATTCATCGATCCCGTGCCGATGATCATAGAGCGCACCGCGTGGCTCGGCGCAGACGCCATCGAACTGCACACCGGCACGTACGCACATCACCCGGACGACGCGCGCACGATCAACGCGCTCCGCGACGGCGCGCGTCAGGCGGTTGGATTGCGGCTCGCGGTTCACGCAGGGCACGGACTGACCGTAAAGAATGTGGGACCGGTCGCGGCGATTCCCGAAATCGAAGAGCTGAACATCGGCCATTCGATCGTGTCGAACGCCGTGTTCGACGGGCTCGCGAATTCGATTCGCGCGATGCGGCGGGCGATGGATGCGGCGAGATGAAACTGATGACCGAGGACCGAGGACCGAAGGCCGAGTTCGCAGTTTCGGTCCTCGGTCCTTCGGTCTTCGGTCCTTTCTGCCACAGTGTCCCCCGCTGCAACTGAATCGTCTATAAAGTTGCCCACCTCTCCGCCAAACCTTAGTGTTTGAGTTCTCATGAGCACCGGCCTGTTGGACTTTTTCGTCCTCGAAGGAAGCGAGTGCGTGGAGCAGCTGGACGGACTCCTCGCACGCGCGGCTTCCGGCGCGCCCGACTTCGACGCGTTCGCGCGAAATGCGCGCGCGCTGCGCGGCAGCGCGACGATGGCGAAGGTTCAGGGGATCACGGATGTCGCGAACGCGCTCGAGCGGATCGTGAAGGGGCTGCGCGACGGAAGCATCCAGTGGACACCCGCGCTCCGGGGCGCAGTGATCGCGACAGTCGACGATCTCAAGATTCTGATTCGTGGCGTGCGCGCGTGGGGCGATGCCGAAACCACGCGGGCTGCTGCGCGCACTGCGGAACTGAACGCGATCGCGCCCGCACCCGCCCGCGCCGCCGCGCCGACGCCTGTTGCCGCGAGCGGCAGCGCCGCGTTTCTCGCGGTTCAGACTTCGGATGTCGCAGCGGGACTGCAGAAGTTCGCCGACACGCCGGGCACGCCCGCCGCGTTCGCCGCGACGCTCGCGCAGATTCGCGCGCTGCGCGGTGTTGCCGCGCTGCTCGATCTTCCGCCGCTCGCGGAAGTCGTCGCGGCCGTTGACGATGCGGCCAAGGGACTCGAAATCGGCTCGACCACGGCGACCGACGCGCTGCGCGATCTCTTCCGCACCGCGGCTGTCGTGCTGCGCGAAGGTTCCGACGCGATTCAGGCCGGCGGCCGCCCGGATTCGGGGACGAACGCGGTGTTCGCGTTCACAGTCGCCGCGCAAGGATTTGTCGAAGGCGCCGGCGACGACGATCAGGTCGTGCCGATCCATACGCTTTTTCCGGACGGCGCGGGCGAGAACATCGTGCACGCCGAGCCGAATCCGCCGACGACTCCTGCGCAGCGGTTCAAGCTCGAGGTGGTGAGCCAGGCCGAACACCTGCGCCGTCTCGTCGGCGATGCGCGGCGCGCGGCGGATGCGCCATCACGTCAGCGTTTGGGACATGAACTGCGCGGCGCGGTGCGGGCACTCGCGCGCTCGGCGGGAAGTTTTGGCGAGAATCTCGTTGCGACGTCGCTCAATGCGCTGATCGAAGGCGCCGCGACGCTCGATCCGCTCGCGCTTACCGGGCTGGATGAAGCTGCTGCGCTGCTCGCATCGCGTGCCGACGAACCGTTGGCACCGAAGATCGCAGAAATCGTGCGTCGCGCGACGCCGATGCGGTCGTCCACGCCGGTTAGTGCAACGCCGACAGTCGCTGCGTCCTATTCTCCGCCGCTCGAGGCCGCGCCCTCAGGCGCCGCACTGCACGACATGCTGGGCGCCGGCATCAGCGGCCTCGCGAATCTCGGCAGCACACCGCTCGCCGAGCCCGTCGAGCTCGAAGATGACGGCGTCGTGCCGATTCAGGATCTGCTCTACCGCGGAAAGTCCGCGCTCCGGCGCGCGGCGCAGCTGGGTCAGTCGTACCGGACATCAGGCGCCACGCCAAACGCCGACGAACTCGCCGAGCTCTACGACCTGCTCGAGCTCGCTGAAGCGGAGTAGCGCATGAAGAACGGCGTCCGCACCGCGCTCGGCATTGCCCTGAGCGCGCTGTTGCTCTGGTGGACGATGAAGGACACGAGCTTCCACGCCGTGTGGGACATCATGTCGAAGTCCAGCCTGCCGCTCTGGTTTGCGTGCATGGTGTTTGCAACCGCGATTTTTCCGCTGCGCGCGCGCCGCTGGCAGGCGCTGCTGGCGCCGGTGTATGGCCGCCTCCCGTTCAACTCGCTCTGGCAGTCGACGGCGATCGGGATGATGGCGACGAACGTCCTGCCGCTGCGCGCGGGTGAGTTCGCACGCGCGTTTGCGCTCACCCGCGCCGAGCCGCAGGTGAAGTTCACGGCGGCGTTCGCGTCCGTGGCGGTCGATCGCCTGTTCGATGGAACCGTGGTGCTGCTGCTGATGCTGCTCGCGACGCTCGATCCGGCGTTTCCGTCGCAGCAACCGATTGGCGACCACACGCTCGCATTCTATCTGAAGCCGACCGCGATTTTTCTCGCGCTGGTTCTCACGGGTCTCGTGCTGTTCGTCGTTGCGCCCGACCGGGTGTTTGCGATTTCAGATGCGATCATGCGCCGTGTCGCGCCGCGCTTCGAACCCAAGGTGCGCGGAATGCTCGAAGGGTTCGTTTCGGGACTGCACGTGCTGCGCAGTCCGAAACTGATTGCCGAAGTTTTTTTCTGGACCGTTCTCCACTGGCTCTGCAACGCGTTTGCGTTCTGGCTCGGATTCCGCGCGCTCGGTTTGACGACGCCGTTCTCTGCCGGATTGCTGATTCAGGGTTTGATCGCAATCGGAGTATCCGTTCCGTCGACGCCGGGATTTTTCGGGCCGTTCGAGTTCTTCGGCAAAGCGGGCCTCGCGGTCTACGGTGCCGGCAGCGCCGCGGCCGTCGGCTGGGTACTCGGCTTCCACGTCCTCTCATTCATTCCGATCACGATCATGGGCGCATGGTATTTGACGCGCATGAAGCTGCACTTCCGTGATTTCAGCGGAGCGGCCAACGCTCCCGCGCCGTCGGCCTGATGATGGGACGCGCCCACGGCCCGCGCACGGCGCGGGTGGAGGCGCAGGGGAAGATTAATTTGTTTCTGCGAATTCTTTCGCGGGAGCAGAGCGGCTATCACCAGCTCGAGACACTGTTTCAGCGCATCGCGCTCGCCGATTCTGTCACCGTGAGCATCGGCGGCGCCGGCCGGACGCTCGATTGCACCGGTGCGGACGTTGGGCCCGTCGAGCAGAATCTTGCATGGCGCGCCGCAGTCGTTTTTGCCGACAAAGCCGGCGGCCCGCTGAATTTTCACATTGAGATAGAGAAGCGCATTCCCGTTGGCGGCGGACTCGGCGGCGGAAGCGCAGATGCCGCCGCACTGCTGCGCGCGCTCAACACGCTCGTCCCTACTCCGCTCGATCCCGCGTCGCTCGCGGAGCTCGCATTTTCACTCGGCGCGGATGTGCCGTATTTGTTGTCACGGCACGCGCTGGCGCTCGGCGCGGGACGTGGCGAGAAACTTTTTCCGCTCGAGGCACTCCCGGCCCGCGATATTCTGCTCGCGATTCCGCCGTTCGGAGTTTCGAGCGGTGATGCATTCGGCTGGTTCGCGGCGCAAAAGGCATCACGGCATTCCGGCACGCGCGCGACGCTCCCGGTCGGCCGAAAGCTCGAGTGGAAAACGATCGCGGCGCTCGCGGCGAACGACCTGGAGAGCGTGGTCGAGGCGCAGCACGCGGAGATCGGAGTGCTGCGCGATACGCTGCGCGCGAATGGCGCCACGCTCGCGCAAATGAGCGGGTCGGGGTCGACGGTGTACGGCGTGTTCGAGGCGGGCGCGGGGCGCGGGGCGGTTGACGCGATCGCCGCCGCAGGAGCACGCGTTGTTTCGACGTCGACAGTCGAGGCGATTGCGCCGGTTGAATTGGAGTGAACGGCGCGTAATCGGTCATTGGTCTTTGGTTCTTGGTATTTCGCCAAACACGTAAAACCAATGACGAAGAACGGATTACTCGCAGTTTTGCCTTTTGCCCGTCGCGTCTGCCATCCCGCCTCGATCTTCGTTACGTTTCCGTAGCTGCCCCCTCGTCCAACGGCAGGACAGCGGACTTTGGATCCGCGAATAGTGGTTCGAATCCACTGGGGGCAATCCGAACACAGCAGGACCGAGGACCGAAGGCCGAAAAATGACGGTCGTCGTTGACTAAAGTGCTGCCATCAACTAAGTTACAGGGCTAAGCCAATGGACGGACTGTCAGTTCCCATGCACGGTTTCCGCGTCCTCACGGGCACCGGAAACCGCGGTCTCGCGGAAGAAATCGCGGGGCAACTGGGCGTTGACCTTTGCAAGGCGACAATCACGCGCTTCGCCGATGGCGAGGTGTTCGTGCGAATCGATGAGAATGTTCGCGGTGCGGACGTCTTCATCGTTCAGCCAACCAATCCGCCGGCCGAGAATATTCTCGAGCTGTTGCTGTTGATCGACGCGGTGCGGAGAGCTTCGGCGGCTCGTATCACGTGCGTGCTGCCTTACTTCGGCTACGGACGGCAGGATCGAAAGGATCAGCCGCGCGTTGCGATTGGCGCAAAACTGATGGCGCGGATGATCGAAACGGCGGGCGCGGATCGCGTGCTCGGACTCGATCTCCACGCGCACCAGCTGCAGGGATTTTTCGACCTTCCGGTCGACCATCTCTACGCAGCCCCGGTGTTCACGGCGCACTATCGCAAGAAGCAGTTGAACAATCTGGTGGTGGTCGCACCGGACGTTGGAAGCGCGAAGATGGCGCGTGGATTTGCGAAACGGCTGAACGGCTCGCTCGCGATCATCGACAAGCGCCGGCCAAAGGCGAATGTCGCCGAAGTGGTGAACGTGGTTGGTGAAGTCGAAGGGATGGATTGTCTCATTCCCGACGACATGATCGATACGGCTGGAACGGTGAGCGAAGCGGCGCGCGCGCTGAAGGCACTCGGCGCGAAGGACATTTATGTCTGCGCGACGCACGCATTGCTGTCGGGACCAGCGGTTGAACGGCTTTCGAATGCACCGATCACCGAGATTGCGGTGACGAACTCGGTGCTGATTCCGGAGTCGAAGCGGTTTCCGACGTTGTCAGTTTTGAGTGTCGGCGAGTTGCTGGCGAAGGCGATCAAGTTTACGCACGCCGATC